>Ga0268284_1000102_pt1 | contig 79178 bp, 59 predicted proteins | sample saktaG_14_FD_190137 | JGI IMG/M metagenome (GOLD analysis project Ga0268284, IMG submission 190137) | Saline water microbial communities from Sakinaw Lake, British Columbia, Canada - sak_2013_06_06_40m | ecosystem: Environmental > Aquatic > Non-marine Saline and Alkaline > Saline ...
GGCGGTGGCGTGTATATCAATGGTGTGGCAGCCAGCGTGACCCAGTGTACATTGATCGGCAATCGCACGACCGTCTCGGGGGCCGGCACCGGTGGCGGTGGTATTTACGCGCTGAACAACGGCTTCGTCCGCGACTGTCTGTTCTCCGGCAACCTGGCCATGAATGACGGCGGGGGCCTTCTGATGGATGGCGGGGGCGCGGCCGACCGCTGCCGTTTCATGTATAACACCGTCGGCGATTGGGGTGGCGGCTTGGCTGTGTACAACAATGGCTCGGTCTCGAACAGTCTCTTTCATGGCAACATCGCCGACGAGGGCGGCGGCATCTACAATTATGGCGACGGTGCGCGCATCCATTCCTGCACGGTCGTGAAGAACACTGCCAATATCGGCGGCGGCGGCATTGACTGCGGCGACAACACCTTGGTGCGCAACGCGATCGTCTATGACAACTACGCCGCCACCTACACGAACTATCGCAACCAGACCGCCAATGCGCGCTGGCGCAACTGCTGCACCTGGCCCGCCATCACGGGCGCAGCTGATGAGGGCGGCACCATCACCAACCCGCCGGTTTTTCTCGCCGCCGCCTACAATCATTACCAGCTCGCAACCAATTCGCCCTGCATCAATGTCGGCAGCAATGAGGCCTGGATGGTTGCCGCTCAGGACTTGACGCCCCAAGCGCGCATCATTAATAGGATTGTTGACATCGGTGCGTTTGAACTGGGGCGTCTGACCTGCGCGCTGTCCGCCAACCGGCGTGCCGGCCGCAAGCCCTTTGCCGTGGACTTCTCCAGCTATGTCACGGGTACCAACACTGCGACGCTTTACTACTACTGGGATTTCAACTACCCCAGCGGCTTCGACACCAACGGCCTGAATGTGCGCGCGCCCTCGTGGTCGTATACCAATGATGGCATTTACACCGTCTATCTCCTAGTCAGTAACGCGGTCGGTGAGATCGCCACGTACCTCGCCACCGATTTCATCATTGTCGTCTCGGATCCGCGCTATGTCGCCACCAACGGCCTGCACATCGCGCCGTACACGTCATGGGCGACGGCTGCCAGCAACATTGAATCCGCCGTTGCCATCAGTTATGATTTTATGCTGGTGTTTGTGTCCGCCGGCACGTATCGCATCACGTCGCCGATCGTGCTGACCAGCGCCGTCGAAGTTTACAGCGTCTGCGGTCCCGAACAGACCATTGTGGACGGCGCCGGCACCACGCGCTGCTTCTATATTGCCACGGAGGCGCGGCTCAACGGCTTCACTATCTCGAACGGCAGTGCCCAAGGCAGCGGTATAGACAGCTATGGTGGGGGCGCCATCTGCTTTAACAACGGCTTCGTCAGCAATTGCCATTTCACCATGAACCGCACCATGGGCCGTGGCGGCGGTGTGGCGTGTTATGACGGCGGCACTATTCACACCTGTCTCTTCCGCACCAACACGGCCGTGCGCGGCGGCGGCGCGTTGTGCTTTAACCAAGGCTTGATCATGAATAGCACTTTCACTGCCAATCGAGCCACCGACCGCGGCGGCGCCGTCTTTTGTGATTCATTCGGCACTGTCCGCAATTGCCTTGCCTACGGCAATACCGCCGCAACCAATGGCGGCGGCATCTCGATTCACGACAGCGGCGGCATTGTCCAGAGCTGCACAGTCTCGAGCAATGCCGCCTATCAAGGCGGCGGCATTCATTCGCAATCCGGCGGAAATTACTACAACACCATTAGTTATTTCAACACCGCCACCGTCGCGGCTGACTCCAACTGGTACAGCACTGTGGTCGGCACGGAATACGAACGAAGTTTCCAATACTGCTGCACCGCGCCACTGGCAGGTTTGCCCTATCAAGTTGGCTGCATCAGCACCGATCCGCAGTTCCGCAGTATCGCCACGCTGGACTATCGCCTGCGCGCGACTTCGGCCTGTCTCAATGCCGGCGTAAATCAAGCCTGGATGTCCGGCAATGTTGACCTCGATTTCAATCCGCGCATACGCGAAGCCCGCGTCGACATCGGTGCCTACGAGTATGTTCTAGCGCTCTTGCGCATCACTAACACCGCCAATCAGACCGTCTTTCCCTTCCGCTACCTGCACCATCTGACGGCCGGCGTCAGCACCGGCCTGCTGGGTTCCTTCTCTTACAGCAATGTGTGGTCGGATGGCGTCAGCGGCGGGATCAGCATCGGCAGCATGCCCGCTGCAACAACCTGGTCTGTGCCTCAGCACTTGCCACATTTCGGCACCTACACGTTCAGTATTCGCGGCACCAATCTGTACGGCGAAGTGCTTGAAGATCGTGTCATCTTCACCCGCGGCAAGTATAAGGTCTTCAGTATTCGCGCACAGTAGCTGGCGATGCGTGTAGTGCCGTCGGCACACCGGAGTCATCAAGCCCGGCAACAAGACCTCCCACCCGCGCCGCGCGAATCTGTGTGGCAAGCCACACCTCGTGTCGGCATCCCGTAGGGGCGCTTGCACCAGTCGCCGAAACTAAGAATGCGGATCGGTTGCGTCACGTGCCGCAGTCTGCTATACTTACGCAACTAATGTTGGCCGATTTTCTTCACCTCCGCACGGAGTAATTATGCAAACCAAATTGAAGGGCCGTGATTTTATTACCACCCAGGAATGGACGACCGACGAACTGGAATCCATTTTTGCGGCCACGACCCAGCTCAAACGCGAGTTCGCCATGGGCGTTCGCCGTCATTATCTGGAGGATCAAACCCTTTACATGATTTTCTTTGATTCCTCGACCCGGACACGCAATTCGTTCGAGACCGGCATGACCCAGCTCGGCGGCCATGCGGTCTACCTCTCGCCCGACAAAATGCAGATTTCACATGGCGAATCCGCCAAGGATACGGCCAACGTGCTCAGCCGCTTTGGCGATGCCATCGCCATTCGCCACTGCGCCTATGGCGAGGGCAGTCCGTACATACGCGAGGTCGCGCAACATGCCTCGGTCCCGGTGCTGAACATGCAATGTGATGTATATCATCCCTGCCAGATTCTTGCCGATTATTTCACCATGCGCGAGAAATTCGGGCACAACACGCGCGGCCTCAAGCTGGGTGTGTCATGGACGTGCGCGCCCAATTACATGCGCCCGCTCTCCGTGCCGCAATCCTTGATCCTGATGATGCCGCGCTTTGGCATTGATGTCACTCTGGCCTATCCGCCGGAGTTCAAACTGATGCCGCAGATCGAGGCCCAGGCGCGCGAAAATGCCCGCGTGGCCGGCACCAAATTTGAGATCGTCAACGAATTTGATGCCGCCTTCACGGATGCCGACATCGTCATCCCCAAATCGTGGGGCCCGCTCGAAACCACGCGTGATACAAAGCAAGGCCTGGCCTTGATCGACAAGTATCCCAAATGGGTTTGTGACGAACGCGCCATGAATCTCACGAAGAAGCACTCGATTTATATGCACCCGCTACCCGCCGATCGCGGCAAGGAAGTCACCGACGCCGTCATTGACGGGCCGCACTCAGTGGTCTATGATGAAGCCGAGAATCGCCTGCATGTCCAGAAGGCGTTGATGACCTTGACGATGGGCGGGCGGCTGTAGATCAGTGCCTAGTCATACGTCATTAGTCGTTAGGTGCAGCGCAGAAACTGACAACTATGAACGATGGACTGAAAACCAGACTGTGCGCCTTCGCGCTGCTTGCCTGTGCCGCGCTGTGCCGGGCGGACGACCTGTGTCAACTTGTGTTCCTGGACGTCGGCTATGGTGCCGCGACGGTGGTGCGCCACGCGGACACAGCCCTGTTGATTGACGGCGGCTCTGGCGCCGGGCAGGCCGATCAGGGTACGCGCACGGTACTTCCATTCCTGCAAGCCAATAACATCACTGCGCTGGATGCGATCATTTGCACACATGCCCACGATGACCATTGTGGCGGTTTGGTGGATGTGCTTGCGCGCGTGCCGACCCGCATCCTATATCGCCCTGCCTGGCGCGCAACAAATGTCTACACGCAGGCGATCGACGCGCAAACCCGCCGGCAGGGGATTCCGGTGACCATTCTCACCCGCGCTATGACCTGCTCGTGGGGCCGTCTGCAATTGCAGGTCCTCAATCCGCCCGGTGGTGGCGAGGACTTCATGCCCGCGCCGGTAGATCTTAATGCGACCAGTCTTGGTTTTGAACTTGTCTTTGGCGCCACACGTGCGCTGCTGTTGGCCGACATGACAACGCCGGCGCAGATCGCGCTGCTGGCCGGGCGCACGAATTGGCCGGCCGCCGTGCTCCAGATTCCGCATCATGGTGCCGCCGACGGGTTCACGCCGCAGCTTCTCGCCGCCGTCGCGCCGCAGCATGCCGTCTTGTCCGTCGGCGCAAATCCATATGGCTATCCCACGGCCGCGGTCGTTGACGCATTCGCGCGCCGCACCCAGCTGTGGCGCACAGACCAGCAGGGGACCATCATCTGCACATTCACGCCAGACGGAGGCGTCCGCGTCATCTGCGTGCCCGTGCCGGCGCGCTGATCCTGGCGCGCCGCTGCTTCACCGAATACTGAACACTTGATTGGTGTAGCCCTGTGCCCGATACCACTCGGGGTAGGCACTCCAGCGCACGTTCCAAATGCCGTGCGCGTCAGCAATGGTGTTCGAGGGCTCCGTGCTCAGCCAGCCCGGCTTGGTCAACTGCACGCTGCTGGGAAACGGATCACGGTACCAGCCCTCGTGCCATGGTACAAACGCGCGCCGGGTGCGCACGGCCAGTGCCAGGTTCATCTCGCGAATGCCGGTGCAATCGCAATAAATCGTCGTGAGCTCCGTCCCGCGTAACGGCACGTCGGCCAGCAGCTCACCGTTCAAATACAAGGTTACCCGTTCATTCGCCAGAGCGGCGCGCGCATGCACGGCGCGACACTGCAACACCATGATCGGCTTGTGGGGCTGCACCACTAGCATGGCATGCGTCCCGATGGTGTTCCAGCGCGCGCCCCCGATGCCGGCTTGGGCTAACGCGTGAAAACCATAGGCTATTTTGCCGCGCTGAAACGCCTGCACGCAACGGCTGCGCGCCGCGTCCCAACCGATCAACGCGCTCACCATGGTCAGGACCGCCAGTATACCCCACAGCCAGCGCCGGGCGTGCAGACGCGAGGCCCCTCCCCAATTGCGTTGCCTGATCTGGTGGCGCACCCATTGGTCATATGCGCGGAGTCGCTCGTGCCATGCCTGGCGCGCCTGCAATGCCGCCCCGCAGCGGACGCTGGCCGTCGCCACGCTGGCCACGATCAACAGCAGCACCATGATCGCCTCGCTGTTTTCAAAGAGGACGTCGGACGTCAGCGCTATCACGCCCAACGCCAAGAGCACGATGCTCAAGGCCCGGGTCATGCGGGCCCAGTCGTCATCCGGATGGACGTACGCCGCCGACCACGCCGGCCGGAGCACACACACGCCGCTGACCAACGCGACCAACACCGCGCTCACCAGCATCAGTCCGCCTTCCGCACCGATCCGCAGATATACATTGTGGGCCCGCGCCAGTTGAAACAGATCGCCGCCCGCGCGATAGTCCAGATAGTTGCTCTCAAACAGCCCGACGCCAATGCCCCACAGCGGCGCACTCTTCAGCATGTTCAACGCGCAACGCCAGTGATCCCAGCGACCCATCAAAACTGTGTCGTGCAGTCGCTGTACTGAACTCAACGCCCCGCGCCAGTCGCCCCACCGTCGCAAACCCGGTAGCTGCTGCAGCCATGCTGTCGGCAGTGCGGTGAAGACGCCCAGCCCCAGCAGCGCGACTACCACGCCGATGGCGCAATACACCGCCAAGCGCTGCAGGCTGTGCCAGCGCTGTGCCTGCCATTGCTGGTGTGCGTGCCACGCACTCCACACCACGCCGCAGATGCCCAACACAATGATGTTCGCGCGGCAGCCGCTGAGCACGATGCACGTCAGTTGCCCGGCCATCAACAGGGCCAGCACCACCCGCGCCCGCCAACGGCAGCTCTCATACAGCAGATAACTTCCGCACAACAACGTGACCGTCATCACATCCGCCAACACCGCCGGCGAGCCAAACGTGGCACTGATGCGCAAATCATACGCGTAGTAATCCACCATCAACTGGCCGCTGCGATACGAATAAAGCCCGATTGCCAGAATCGCCACGGTCGCCAGTTGCATGCTCCACAACAGGGCATGAATGTCGCGCCGAGAGCGGAGCACGCTGCGCATGGCCGGCAGACTGGCGCAGGCTAAGGCCCACATCCACGCATGCCGCAGACCGGGAAACGATTCGTACTCGCCGATCAACGGCGCCAGCAACAATTCCTGCGTGAAATCGCGCGCGGCTGCCGGCTCATCCGCCAGCCAGCGCGCCGCGACACCCAGCACCACTGCCCACGCGCAACAAAACACGACATAGCATGCCAAGGGTCCACAGCGGACGGTGGCCCGCTGGTGTCGCCACACATGGCGCACGCCATATGCGGCACACATGCTCGCCGCGCCCACGTACGTGAACTTCACGTGTGGCCATGGCAGCCAGCGCGCAAGAATCGGCAACACCATCACACACCACGGCAGCCACCACACGGTCATGCGCGGCCAGAGCAGACCGGTCGCGGTCAGCAATAATGCGGTCGCGGTCGCAATCCACCACAACCACGGTTGCGGGAAAAAGGCCAGGGCGGCCAGATACCACACCAGAAACACAGCCCACAGCAAGGCCATGCCGTCGCGCGTCACCGCGTGGGTTACGCGCGCAATGCGGTCTGCAAGTGCATGCCTATGCTGCCGGGCCATGAAGAAAGGGCAAAGGTCAAGAAACGAAAGAAAATGGCAAATGGCAAATAAGGGTGAACGTCACAGCGCAACGCCAAAAGTGATGCAGCCGCGTGTGCGTGCCTTTCGCCGGCCTCACTCCAGCGTTGCCACACTACAATTGACGTGCTCCACCAGGGTGTTCGCCGGCAGCGCGAAACGCGCGTAGGCGTAGCGCCGCGGCTCGAGCGTCAATTCATGTTGTGCATCCACCATCACTTTCTGCGCCACATTCCGCGTTTGCAGGATGAAAATATCCTTGAAGCGCTTGCCCATTACTTCCAAGACCAACGCATCCGTGCCGGTCTCCAACCGCGCAAACGACAAGACCGGCAGCTTGTTGGTGTACAGAATCTCATGCACTGCCACAAAGCTTGTGTCCAGCACATTCGCGCGCCGCGCAATCAGCGTGTGCTGCGAATAACGACGATTCTCAACGCGCTCGCCAACCAGGTTGCCGTCGCCGCCGCTCTTGCCCACCAGTACGCGCGTGCCCGGCTGGCCCATCATGATCGTGTGCAGCCCGCTGCTCCACGTGACGCCCCATTGCTCATTAGCCGTGTAACTCTGCACATCATCAATCCAGCGATAGCCGTCTTTGTCGCTGCCCAGAATGCTGGTCTCGACCATTTCATTGTTCAAACTGCGCTCGCCCGGCGCGGCATGCACCACGGCGACATCCTTACCCAGCCCGTTAAACACCCAGTCGGCGGTGATGGCCCGCGTCGCGATCACGTTGAAAATGTCCAGCACATAGATGTCCGCCACTGCAATGCAGCGACGATACGAGGCCAGTGACAGCATCGGATATGCTGCCCGGGCCTCGGCCTCGACCACGCTTAATGCCGGCGTCCGGTCAAACAGCACCAGCGTGCCCGGCACGCCGCGCGTGTCCTCCACCGTCTCCGCCCCCGTCTGCGAGCGATAGTTGACCACCACGGTGTTGTGCGCCAGGGTCTGTTTCGCCCAGCCAAGCCGCAGGGGCGAACTGCTTGCATAGCCGTCGTCGTCCGTCATGATGTGGCGACCAAAGCCGCAGAAATACAGCGCCAATTTGTCGGCATGACCGGCGCGCCCGCCATGCACGCCGTAATCCAGGCGCGCAAACAACTCGTTAGCCGGCGTGCGCGCAACGCTGCGCAGCAACGCCCAGCCCAGCGTCGGACTGATCACCGAATACGGCGGGCGGGCTTCCGCCCGCGCGCGGCTGCGCGGTGCGCCGTAGCGCAGCAGCACTTCCGGGGACAAGTCGCGCGCGTCCTGCCGCGCAAACGCACCATAGCCCGCGTCATTGTAGCGCAATGCCGCAATCAAGTACAGGTCGCCCGGCGGCCGCCGCGTCTGGGCCCGGTTGTTGCCCGCAATCGTCCCGAACGGATCAACCAACGCCAACGGCGCATCCAGCATCTTGCGAATATACAATTGCCCGCGCGCATCGTGCCACTGGTACGGGTACTCACTGCGCAGCATGCTTGCCTCGCTGAACTGGATCAAGGCGCGCAACGCGCTGAAATGCTGCACGACCGAGCCGTTCGCCAGCATCCCGTCCGGGCCCAGCCAGCGTTCGCACAGCAGCCGCAGACGCTGCTCCGCCTGCCGCACCATGGCTTCATCGCCAATCGCGATCCCGACCATGCCCGCCGCCGCCGCGTACCACGCCGCATGCGACGTGCCCTGCACGCGATTGAACGTATCCTTTTCCGCAACCTGCCCGGCACATTGCCGCAGCCAGCCCGCAATCATCCGGCGCTGGTCTTGCGGCATCCCGTCATACAGCACGTCATAACACAACGCCAGCTTCGGCAGCCAGTCGCGGGCATACAACGTGTGGCGTTGATGATATTTCGTCACGTCGGCCGCCAGGGTCTTGGCCGGGAAATTACTCATCAAGGCGACGAAATAGTCAAGGATCCGGTTGCGATAGTGGGGATTGCCGGTCACACACCATGCATACGTCATGTCCACCATCGTGCGCACGGCCGCTTCATTTTGTTTGTTGTTTGCGACGGCCTCTTCGACCGGGACGCCCAGGGGCGCCAATTGGATTGGCCGGCGAAAGGCCTCGCGTGCATCCGCCTCGACTTGCGCCCACGCGTGGCGCAGTTCGGGCGTGTCGCGCACTAACAATTTGATGGCCGTACCGATGCTGGCCGGGGTTTTCACCCGGTGCGTGCCAATCGAATAGATCGTCTGCACTTGACGTGGTGCGCCAGCCGCAACCAATGCCGCCAGCCATGTCAGCATCAGCACGGCCAGCCGCGTTCCTTGAGTCACATTCATCATGAGCTTCGTCTGCAAATTGGGTTGTCCGCAATACCGTGCTAGAGTGTACCACATCCGCCCGGCACTGTCAACCGCGCCCGGCGCTGGGGTGCGGCCGGCTGCCGAAGGGAACGCGGGTCACCCGCGACCCGCTGAAGGTAGCGCCGAACTCCCGTTCGGCGTGCCAGCGCCGGAGAGCCGCGGCCATATCACCGCCGCCATGGGCGGAATCGCCCAAGGCCAGCCGCCGAGTTGCGATAGCTCGTTATTACTAATGAGTGCGCTTACTTGGTGTCATGCCAATTGTGGCCGCGGGCGCCTGCTTGGAGCTGGCTTGGCTAGTCCCGCCAACGGCGGCGATCCCGCCAGCGGCGTGGAGCGCGGATGACCGCGGTTGCAGAAACCGCCCTCACCGCGGGCGGCTACAAGGACGCTGCAAAGTAGAAAGCGCTCTCATTAGTGGCTTCTTTCGTCCCGAAAGAATTTCCTCCTGCCGCCGCGTCTGCCGTCCAGAGACGAACAACAAGCGCCGGCTTTCACACGCGGAACGCCGTTCAGCGCGCAGGCGGCGCCAGCAGGAAGGCGAGCGGAATATGCACGCGTGCGCGCCAGGCGCGCTCGGAATGCTCGTGGCCGGGAAAGCGCCGGGTCAGCCAGTTGGTGCCGTCAATGTAGCCGGCGGCGCGCACGACATCATCAACGCGCCGCTGGAATTGCGCATAGGTGGCATCGAGCGTTTCCGTGCCATGGTCGAAGTAGAGTTTATGGGTGGCGGGGTCGGGCAGGGCGCCGCGCAGATAGTCAATCATGACACCGTCGCCGGCGGGCCAGTGCGTCGAAAGACAGCCGGCGCCGCCGAACACCTGCGGGTATTCGCACAGGGCATAGGCCGAGATCAGCCCGCCCATGCTCGAACCCATGATGAATGTGTTGGCGCAGTCGGGCTGGGTGCGATAGCGCGCGTCAATGAACGGTTTGAGTTCGGTGACGATGAAGCGCAGATACTCATCGGACAAAGGTTTGCCGTAGCGCTTGGTAAAGGTGGCGCGCATGGCTGGGTTGGTGATCAAAGCGCACGGCTTGGCCGGCATGTACTCGGGCAGGCGCTGCGGCGTGTTCCAGATGCCGACGATGATGGTTGGGCGCACGCGCTGCGCGGCCAGCAATTGCTCGAGGGCGGTCTGCACGGCCCAATCCACGCCGATGAACGACGTAGCCGGGTCAAAAAGGTTCTGGCCATCGTGCATGTAAAGCACGGCACAGCGCGGGGCGGACGTCGCAGCATAGCAGGCGGGCAAATAAACCTGCACATTGCGCGCGGCGACATACCGCGAGGTAAAGGCGGGATAGGTGTCGGGCATGGATTTCACACCAAGGGTATTGGTGATGGTTGCGGGTGCCGCACTGGCGGCAAGCAAGCAAAGCAGCAGCATTATTCTCTCACGGAGGCACAAAGACACAAAGAAGAATATCATAAAATGATGGGTTGCCGCAGGCAAGCGAAACGTGGCTGTTTGGTGCGGTCGTGCGGCGCAAGCAGCAATTGTGGGAAAATGAAGTTGCATGATTTCTTTGTGGCTTTGTGGCTCTGTGAGAGAAAAGGTTTTATTCGATGCAGCCGTTCAGGGTGCGCGTGATACCGTCCTTCATCAGCGCCTCGCCAAAGTTCAGCAAGTACCCCAATTTCATCTTGGCGAGCCGTAGGTAGGTCAGGACTTGTTTTTTGTGCGCGTTGCTGACGCTCTCCACGGACTTGAGTTCAAGGATGACCTTGTTGTCGACGACGATGTCGGCGCGGAAACCCTCGTCAAAGGTGAGGCCGTGGAATGTAATGGGGATGGGCACCTGACGCGCAACGTTCAGCCCCGCCTGCTGAAGCTGATGGGCGAGCAGCACTTCGTAGACCGTCTCGAGCAAGCCGGGGCCGAGTTCCATGTGGAGGCGCACGGCGCAATCAACCACAATCGTGCCAATCTCATTTTCATTCATGGTGCTGCATCTCCAGAAAGAATGAGCCTCTCACGGAGGCACAAAGGCACAAAGAAGAATATCATAAAATGATTGGTTGCAGCAGGCAGGCGGAGCGTGATTGTCTGGTACAGTCGCGCGGCGCAAGCAGCAATTGTGGAAAATGAAATTGCATGATTTCTTTGTGGCTTTGTGCCTCCGTGAGAGAAAAATGCAGTGAAAAAGGCAGGCGCGCAGGCGCCTGCCTTAACGTTCAAACGACGCACACAGTGACGATAATCGTCATGCCATGTCGCGGTGTGCCTTAACGCTTGCGCCAGAACAGCCAGCCGAGGCCGGCGCTCAGCAGGCCGATCAGCCCGCCTTCAGGGACGGGTAGGGTGATGGTCATGTATTGATTGCCGGGAATAAGCGAGGCGTTGTGTTGCGCCGACGGGCTGCTGATCCAATAATTGGTGTCGCCGCCGGTGTTCGCCAGGGTCTGATTGTTGGCCCACGTGCCATCATTGCCGGTCAGGACGACCATGAGTTTGATGGTCGCACTGGCATTGGCGAGATCGGCATACGGAATGGCCATCTCGATGCCATCGCTGGCCACGTTGGTCTGTCCGAGCGCCAGTGCTGCCGGCATGTATGCGCCGAGGATGAGCGTACCATTCGTCGTCACGCTGCTGGCGCTGGCAATATTGCCCAAGCCGCCCAAATAGGTGCGACTGTCGGCGACGATGTTTTCGAGCGCCGGCCAGGCGGCGCTGCGGCCACCGGCAACCCGCACGCAAAAGAGCCGGTCGGGCGTGAAGGTCGTGTCGAGCGTCATGCCGGCCATGCCGGGTGCAATGGAATCGGGGATGGTCAGTCCGCTGGGCATGACATTCGAGCCGGTACCCGGATTGCCGTCCACGATCAAGCCCACGGCATTGCCATCGGCAATGCTGGGAATGCCGACCAGGAGGTGCGTGGCATTGGTGTTAACGTAGCAGGCCAAAATAGAATTAGCCGAGCTCCAAGCGGACTCAACATCCTGATACACCACCCAGGGCGCATTGGCAAAATCGCCGGTGATGTTCATCCCGTCGATCGTGATGGCCATGGTTGTGAGCGGCAGGCAGATACTGAGCAGTGCGAGAGTAAACAGCTTTTTCATACGATTCTCCTCGAGTGGTGGTTGTGTTGGTGGTGATCGCGTAATGCCAACTGAAACTACTACATGCGTATCAGTCGATGCACGGCGGCCGGCAATCGACCTACGCGGTCGATTGCCGGTCGTCACGTGTGTTAGTGCTTGCGCCAAAACAGCCAGCCGAAGCCGGCGACCAGAAGGCCGATCATCCCGCCCTCGGGAATGACGTACACATAAGAATTGGGCGTGGGCGTAAGGGTAGTCTGAGCTGCAATATCCGCCCAACCATCCTGATCTCCGTAAAGATAGAAGGTGCCGCCGCTGTAGGTGAGGCGGAAGGCATAGTAATTTGTGCCATTGGTGTTGAAGGCGACATCTGTGCGGCAGCGCTTGTCACTGCCACCACCATCGGCCCACCATGGGCAATCCTGCCACGTCCAACCCGTGCCCGAGGCGTTGGTGCCCCAACCGATGTCACTGGCAGTCCACGACGGCTGATTCCACTCATAGGACATGGTCAGGCTGGTGCCGTTCTGTACGTTGGTGACAGCGAAATTCTGTCCGCCGCCGGCATCGCGATGAGCCCATGGATCGGCGTAGGACAGTGTGCACAGGCTGAGCAGCGCAAGGGTGAGAACAAACAGCTTTTTCATGCAATTCTCCTCGAGAGGTAATCTGAGTTAGTTGTAGTGACGTAATGGTAACCGCAACCATCACATTCGTATCGTTACGAACAGTGTACCACAATCAACGGCATTTGTCAAGGGATGCAACGCTGATGCATCTCTGATATACATCTGGTATATAGGTTGTGAAACCGAAAAGAGACGTTGAACGCGGCGTGCTGAGTGCTGGAAAATGTGGCAACGGGACTTTCAAGCAGCCGCCGGCACTATTCACCACCAAGACCACGCCGGGGGGAGAACGGAAAGGGTGCCGACGAGCCGCGCCGGCTCGTTTACTCATTCTCGCGCGGCGCGAGAATGTATTTGGTATCATAGAGGCATGAAGATTCTGATTGACATTGGCAATTCACAGACAAAATGGGCGGTGGGCGAGACACCCGCGGCAATTGCCTTGTGCCGCGTCACCGCGACCAGCCGGCGGGCGGCGCCGGCGTTGGCGGCCCTGCGCGCACTGGCCCGCTATGGCAAGCCATCCGCCCTGGTCATTGGCAGCGTCGTGCCGGCCGTGACCGCGGTGGTGCGGGCGGCGGCGCGGTCGCTGTATCCGCGCACGAAGATTGTCGTGCCGCGCTACCGTGATTTTGCGCGGCGGATGCCGCTCGCGGTGGTGCCGCGGATCGAGCCCGGAGTGGATCGGCTGGCAAACGCGCTGGCCTTGCATATGCTGCACAAAGCACCGGCGTGCGCACTTGACGTGGGCACGGCGATGACGCTGGAAGTGGTGGATCGGCGCGGCGCGTTTGTCGGCGGCGCGATTCTGCCGGGCGTTGCACTGCAATATGCGGCATTGGCGAAAGGCACGGCGCAAGTGCGGGTGGCGCGAGGGAGCGATGGCGGGATGGAAGGGTGGATGGATGGAAGAAAGGGTAGCAGCAAAATTTCTCAATCTCCCACGCAGAAATATCGAATATTGAACAAGGAATGTCGAAGTGCGATGCCGGGGCGGGACACGGCCGGCGCGCTGGCGTTTGGCATTCAGCGTGGCGTGCAGTGGGCGCTGGCGGGGCTGGTGCGGGATGTGGTGCAGGCGCTGGGAGAGCCGCTGCGCAGTGTGGTGGTGACCGGCGGCGGTGCCGAGCAATTGTGCGCATTTCTGCGCGCGCAGGGCCTGGCGGCGACGGCGGATGGATTGTTGACCCTGCGCGGGCTGATGCTGATAGCAGAGAAGTTATAAGTTTTAGGTCTAAGGTTTAAAGTTTAAGGGATCAGGGCTTTACTTCGTACTTCTTCGATCGTTGATCGTCATTCTTCAATTGCAGTTACTGACGAGCGGCAATCGACAGAACTTGGTTCGTGTGACGAACATGTAATGCCGCACCTTGCCACCTTGCCACCTTGCTACTTTGCTACTTTGCTACTTTGCTACTGGGCTACTGGGCATAGGCCGGCGCGTTGCCCGGCTTCCATTTGATATTGCAGCCCATGCTGGGCGTTTGTGCGGTGCTGACCGGCTTGCTGGCGAGGACGGCATTGAGGGCGGCGCGCAGGTCTTGGCCGCTGACCGGGATGGTGTTGCCGGGGCGGCTGCCGTCGAGCTGGCCGCGATACACCAATCTGCGCGCGGCGTCAAAAACAAAGAAATCCGGCGTGCAAGCGGCGGAATAGGCTTTGGCGACCGTCTGGCGCTCGTCGTAACAGAGCGGAAACGGAAAGCCCAGTCGCGTTGCCATTTCTTTCAGTTGTGCGGGTGCGTCGTCGGGATGGGTGGCAGCGTCATTGGCGCTGATGGCGACGAAGGCGACGCTTTTGCCGGCGTAGTCCCGGCCAAGTTTTGCGAGTTCATCTTGGATGTGCACCACGTAGGGGCAATGCCGGCAGATGAACATGACGACCAGTGCTTGTGTGCCTGCGAGGCAATCCAAGGTGATGGTGTTGCTCGAAATGACATCGGGGAGTGCAAAGGCCGGCGCGGGTGTGCCGAGCGCGAGCATGGTGGAAGGCGTGAGAGACATGGGAATCCAATGCAGGATTTACAGTTGACAATTAACAATTTATGATGAACTATGGACTATGAACGATGAACGATGAACGATGAACGATGAACGATGAACGATGAACTCATTGCGTTGCATGCGAGAAGACGTCGCCGAGGCGGGTGGCGTCGAGTTGGACGCCGTTGAGTTCGGCGACGGCGCTGAGGGCTTTGCGGCTGTACTCAGCCGGGCGCTGGTCGGCGATGTATTTTTTCATGGTGGCGAGGATGTTGCGCAGGGGGCGCCGCTGTTGCAGTTGATTAATCAATGCGTTTAATTCGGCCAGCACGCCGGACTTAAGCGCGACGTCGGCGCCGACGGCGCGTTCGAGCAGGGCGGCGGCAGCGGTGGCATAGTACTGCTTGCGCGCGACCAGGGCGGCTTGGGCGCGGGCATCGTCCGACAGGGCGGCAGTGGGGGCATTGCTGATGACCGCGCTGCAGAGCGTCCACCATTGGGCGACGGCGCGGGCGGCGCGGCCGGCCTTGCGCTGGGAGCGCATCGAATCGCGCAACATTTTCTGGAGGCGGCGAAGGGCGGCGTTGAGTTCGTCCTGGGCCTTTTGTTTTTCAACAAAAAAATCGGCTTCGGCGCCGGAATAGGTGAGCAAGTCGTAGGACATGTCCACGAGATCGGCCAGGTCAATGCAGACCGATTGCCAGGTTGAGGTGGCATGGGCATTAGTGACGCCGGGGATGGCGAGCGAGAGGGCGCGGGTGGCGGTGGCCCACTCGAGGTCGGCGGCGATGGCGCTAAAGAGCGTGCGTTCATCGGCGGCGGCGGCGTTGGCGGCGGATTCGAGCAGGAGCGCGCGCGCCTCGGCGGCATAGGCAGCCTGAGTGACGACGCGTTGAAAGCAAAAAGCGGCGTTGGCGTAATCGCCGCCGGCGCGGTAGACTTTGCCGGCAAGGAAGCTGGAAGCGGGTGCGGTATGGACGCGGTCGCCGAGGTCGGCGATGTACTGCATGGCGCGGGCGACGTCGCCTTGCTGCGCGCATTGCTCGGCCATGCGCAGGCGGATGGTGTCAATCTGGGTGAGTGGCAGGGCTTCGGGTGCGATGCGCAATTCCTGGTAACGATCGGCGTAGACGAGTGCCATGGGGAAATCGGCGGCGACGAGTGCATTACTGACGCCAAAGAGGAGTGCGCGCGCGAAGTTGGAGGCGACCGGCGCAAGGGCAGCCGGGTCGCGTTTATCGGTTTCGCGGAAGCAGACAAGGGCGCGCGCAAGATCGTTTGAGGCGAGCGCGACACCGGCTTGCGCGAGGTGAATGCGGGCGACGGCCTGTTCCTGCAAGCGTTGCAGGCGCGTGGTGGATTGCGAGACGACGGCGATGTGGGCGAAGGCCCGCAGCAACTGGTCAATGCGGGCGGCGATGGCTTCGGCCTCGGTATCGAGATTGAGGGCGAAGGTTTCCTGGATGAGCGCGTCGGCGGCGCGATCTGTCTTATGGTCGGCCAGCAGGGCGAGGCGGCGCTGGGCTTCTTTGGCGGCGGCGGTGGTGGGATATTGGTTGACCACCGTGTTGAAGGTGGCGGCGGCGTTGTCGAACTGGAGGCGGACATCGAAGGCGATGGCGTTGTCAAGCAATGCCTGGGCGGCGCGTTCGAGCGCTTGGCCATAGGCATCGCGGCGCTGGCGCAGGCGCGCATCCACGTCGTGGATATTTTTGAAGGTGGGATATTGTTCGCGCACGGTTTGCAGCAGTTCAATTTCGCGCAGGACCTGGCCTTGCGCGCAGGCGTTGGAAGCCTGCTCGAGCAATTCCATGGACTTGATTTCGACCACGAACGGATTGGCATGCTGCTCGATGGCGTCGAGCTGAGCAGTCTCACGCGCAGTGGGAAAGCGTTCGCGCGCGCCGCGCACGATCCGCTGCGCCTTTTCAAACAAGGAGCTGCGCAGGGCTTCGGCGGCGATGCGATGCAGGTCGCGCACGAGCACGTCGGCGTGTTCATCAATAATGTTGCGGGCATCGAGGCGGCGGAAGTCAGCGGCCGGATTGAGCGGTGCGTCACCGCGCGGCGTGGCTTCATAGACATAGCCGTCACTACGGATGAGGAACGCGCGTCGGCCGGAGAAACCGGATTGCGCGGGCTCGGCCAGACAGGTGAACTCGGCTTCGTCGGCAGACGGCATGCTGAAGCGATAGCCGGACCATTCAGGATTGGTTGCCAGCGACGGCTCGACGTGCCCATAGCCATTGGAGACGAGCTCGGCCAACGAGGCGAACTCGCCGACCAGATTGCCGTCGCGATCAAAGGTGAGGGCCAGCTTGGCGTAGGTCTGGGCCAAGGCGACATCGCGCAGTTGGCTGATGACGGCGATTTCGTTGCGTCTGATGCGGCGCGTGGCCTCGCTGGCGTAGAGCCACCAGCCAATCAGCATGCCAAGGACGACCATCCAGCCAAAGCCGACATAGACGGCCATGTGTGCGCGGCGGGCATCGAGCGCATGGCCGCCGCGCCGGCGCAGAATGCTGATGGCAATAAAGCCGAGCACAATCCCGGCCAGCCAGCCGAAGAAGAGCGCGAGCGGGCCGAGGACACTCAGAATGAGCGCGACCAGCGGCAGCAGGCCGGCGCCCGGCGCTTGCGGCGTTTCCATCGGTGCGACATACGTGCTGGGCATATAGGCGCCACGCTGATCGGCGCCACAGGCCGGGCAGAAAACGGTGCCGGGTGCGAGTGGTTGGTGACAACGCCAGCAGATGCCGGCGCCGACGACGGATACGTCCGTGCGCGTGCCGCTGATCACCGGCATGAAGACGGTTTCCTCGGCGGCTGCGTCATCTTGCTCGACGACATCAAAGAGGAAGCAAATCTCACCGGCGTGCAGGACGGTGCCGCGCGCAACGACGAGATCCGTGATGCGCTGTTCGCTGATGAAGGTGCCCTGCTTACTGCGCAAGTCAACGCAGTGCCACGCATGCTCGCGACGTTCCAGCTTGAAATGATGGGCGGACAGGCCGGGCAGTTCGAGACAGACATCGTTGTCCGCCGCCGTGCCGACGGTGATGCAGCGCGCGGCGATCTCGAAACGCTGTTCGTCGGCCTCGTTGGGATTGAGGGTCAAACGCACTAAGGGCATAGATGAATCCTTGTTGTAGTACTAGAAATGTAGCAAAACCGGCGTCGTAATGCAAGCGGCAAATTCTCGCGCGGCGCGATACTTTAGAATACGGCCAAGGGCCGCATGGCGCTGCTGTCTGCAAACAACAAACAATGTTGATTGAGAGTTTCTTCAATCCGGCGAATGCAGTTGCTGGCATCAGCCAGTCCCGCCAGCGGCGGGATGGGAGCCGGTTCCATCCAGCAAATGCAGCTGCACCGAGGGGAGCGCGGCACGCCCGTGCCGCTGAAGGGATGCGGGATTTCCATATCCCGCTAAATTCTCGTGCAACACGATAATGTATGGTTGCAGAGCTGGAGCAGTTGTCGGCGGGGTTGTGCGCGGTGTCTTCCACCTGGAGCTGCGATCGGGTGATCGCAGCTACCTTCAGCCGATCGGATGATCGGCGTTCCCTTCGCTGTGCGGCGCGTGCAGCAGATCAACCACGGCCGCGAAAACTTCGCGCACCGTGATGTGGCGAATGCAAGCGTAATCAAGGCGCACGCGGCAGCCAGCCGGCTTGGGACTGTAGTAAAAACAAGGACTGCAGGGCAAATCGTGGCGCACAATCCGATGCGGCACCTGCCATGGATACAAGCCGCGCGGATTGGTGTACGCAAAGAGGGCGACAACCGGCGTGTGCATCGCGGCGGCGACGTGCATCAAGGCCGAATCGTTGGTAACCATCACAGTGCAGTGCTTGATCAGTGCGGCGCTTTGGCGCAGGGTGGTGTTGTCCACCGCGTGCACCCGTGCGGGCCGGGCGGCCCGCTGCACAATGCCATCCTTCAATTGCTGTTCAGCGGGTTCGCCGAAAACGAGAAGGTCGGCATCCAGTTCATCCACGCAGCGCGCCGCCAGTGCGGCGAACTCGGCGGCCGGCCAGCGTTTGTTGATGTGATTCTTGAACATGGCCGAGCCGGGATGCAGGCCGATCAAGCGGCGCTGCCCCAGTGCGCGTGCCTGCAACCATGCATCCGCGACACGCCGGTCATCATCGGTAAGCGCCATGAGCAGCCCCGCCGGCTGTGCCGGCACCGCCACGCCGAGGAATGGCAGCAACTGCAAGTTTTTCTCCACGACGTGCAACTGGTCGTCCTCGTAGACAGCATCCTGCTTGAGAAAATTCAGATTGATGCGGTCGAAATGCAAGTAGCGATGACCAATGCGCCGGCCGCCGGCAAGGATTTGGATCAGGTTGTATTCCCAGCGATTGGCCGGCAGGGCGGCGACGACGGCATCATACTTGTGCCGGCGCACGGCCAGCATCTCGCGCAGCGAGCGCCAGCCAGGCTGTTTGAGGAAGTCCACCAGCAGGACCTCACGCACGGCCGGATTGGTCTGAAACAGCACGGCGGCGCTGCGGAACATGACCAGCACATCAATGGCCAATGCCGGCCGTGCGGCATGCAAGGTCTGCACGAACGGCGTAAATGTCAGCGCATCGCCGATGCCGGAAAGGCACAGGCACAAGACGGAACGATAGTCATGTGGTCGAGCAGGCATAGTAAAACTATAGCGGAAGTGGGCGGGGGAGTCAAGTGCGGAGTGATTTATAAATTACAATGAACGATGTACGATTTACAATGAACGATGAACGATGAACTGGGGTGCAGAATTCGGGCAGAATATTGTATAATTGACAGAATTGGTTTAACAGATAACGTCAGCCATAGGAGATGACGGATGAAAGAGAAAGTTGAAAAAGTGATCAAAGAGAAGATCAATCCGATGTTGGGGACGCATGGCGGGTCATGCGAACTGGTCGGGGTACGGCCGGACAATGTCGTGCTGGTGAAGCTGCAAGGCGCGTGCGGCGGGTGTCCGAGCGCGATGATCACGCTGAAGGGCTTTGTGCTGGAAGTGCTGCGCGAAGCGATCCCCGAGGTGACCGACGTCGAGGCCGTGTAAGCCACGGGCGCATGGCGACGAAAGTTCTGATTGTCAAACCCAGTTCGCTGGGGGACATAGCGCAGACGCTGGCCTTGGTGCCGCGCCTGCGCGCGTTGTTTCCCGGCGGCGAAGTGCACTGGCTGTGCAACGCGGAATACGAGCCGCTGGTGCGGCTGGGCGCGGTGGATCGGATTTGGACGTTCGAACGCCAAGCCTGGCGGCGGTGGCGGACAGTGCCGCGCGCCGCGCGCAATTTCGTGCGGGTGTGCCGCGGCCTGCGGCGCGAGCGCTTTGATGCCGTGCTCGACGCGCAGGCGCTGGTGCGCAGCGCCTGGTTTGCGCGGGTGACGGGTGCGCCGCTGCGGGTCGGCTTTGCCGGCGCGGAGGCGGGCGCGTCGGCGACCTACACGCATTGCATTGCTGTTGATTGGAAGAAAATTCACGCGCTGGATCGCTGCCTGCTGCTGCTGGGGCCGCTGGGCGACAAAGGCGGGCGCGCCACGTGGCAGTGGCACGGGCTCGAAGAGGCGACACGCAGTGTCTACGCACGCTGGCCGCAGTTGCAGCCGCGCGGCTATCTGGTCTTTGTGCCGGGCACGCGCGGCGAGAAAAAGCGCTGGCCGGCGGCGGCGTTCGCGGAACTGAGCGCGCAGGCATGGCAGCGCTGGCGTTTGCCAATCGTGCTGCTGGGCACGGCCGGCGAACGCGTGCTGATCGAGGATGTCAAGCGGCGGGCGCTCGAACAGGGCGTCAGCGCGGATGCAGTGCTGGTGCTGTCCGGCTGCACCAACTTGCATGAACTGGCGGTGCTGGCGCGCGATGCGCGCGTGCTGGTCGGCAGCGACACCGGGCCGATGCATCTGGCCGATGCGCTCGGTACACCGGTGGTGGCATTGCTGGGGCCGACGATTCCCTTGGCGCACGGGCCGTACACGCAGTTGGAGCATGTGGTGACGGCCGAGACGCCCTGCCGCCCGTGCCAGAAAGTCTTTGGTCCATGTCAACAAACCATTGGCTGCATGAGCCGCATCACGGTTGCGGCGGTGGTTGCGATGCTGGAGAGTATCATGGCTCATCCGGCTGATGGGAACCCTGCGCTTTTTGTGTGATGTTTTTGTATACTATGAATATGAGAGTTCAAGGAATGGCGAATCATTTAGGGTGAAAACATGGCGCAATTGCAGTTCAAAGGCAAGACGTTTGTGCAGAATCATCATCTGATGGTGCCGTATCACCAGCTTATGCCGGTCAAGGGCAAGTCCTTAACAAAAAATGTGTCGCTGCACGACAATCTGATCATCCACGGCGACAATCTGAAAGCGCTCAAGGCGTTGCTGCCGTTGTACGCCGGCAAAGTCAAATGCGTCTACATTGATCCGCCGTACAACACCGGCAACGAGAAATGGGTCTACAACGACAACGTCAATTCGCCGATGATGCAGGAATGGTTTGGCAAAGTGGTTGACCGCGAAGACTTGACCCGCCACGACAAATGGCTCTGCATGATGATGCCAAGGCTGAAATTGCTGCGAGAATTCCTTAAGGACGACGGTGGAATATTCATCAGCATTGATTACAACGAAGAAGCTCACTTGCGAATGCTAATGGATGAAGTGTTCGGGACGGAAAATTATCGGAATACATTCACAGTTGCCCGTGTCAAGAAGAACATACAGGAACGCGAAAAAGTCAGATCGGTGAATTTTGGGTACAACACAGTCATTTTCTATGCCAAGAGCGAAGAATGTCTTATTGATCCTCCTAAGCGATTGCATAAGAAACAACAACGTTGGCACGCTTTCGACGCTCCTGGCATAAGGCCTACTATGGAATATGTGTTGTTCGGACAGAAACCGCCTGATGGCCGTCACTGGATGTATCAGCAGTCGAAAGCCCAAGAGATGATAGAGAAAGGAGAACTGAGGAATAATCCAAAAACAGGAAGTGTTCAGTACTTAATTGGCGCTTCTGACTATACTTTACTCGACACGAACTGGACTGACTTGCAGGAATACGACGCACAATGGGATTTTCCAAACGGTGAGAAAAATGTTCAACTGTTAGAGAGAATAATCAGGTTGTTGGATGAACCAGAGGCGATTGCCCTGGACTCCTTCGCCGGTTCAGGGACAACAGCGCATGCTGTTCTGAAGTTGAACGCGGATGACGGAGGGCAGCGCCGGTTCATTCTGATTGAGTGCGAAGACTACGCGGACACGATCACTGCGGAGCGCGTGCGGCGCGTAATCAAGGGAGTGCCGAAAGCTAAAGACGAGAATCTGCGTAAGGGCCTTAGTGGTTCGTTCAGCTACTTCGAACTCGGGAAGCCGATCGAGCTGCAGAGCATCCTGGATGGCAAGGACATGCCGTCGTATATGGAGTTGGCGCGCTATGTCTTCTACACAGCTACGGGCGAGGAATTCGTCGAGAAGGCCGTTGACGTGAAAAAAAACTTCATTGGCGAGAGCCGGAACTATCAGGTATTTCTCTTATACGAGCCGGACATTGAGAAGCTGAAGAACATGTCACTGACGCTGGAGCTGGCAGAGAAGCTGCCGAAGCTGGCTGACGGCAAACGACGGCTGGTGTTCGCGCCGACGAAGTATCTGGACCAGGAGCGGCTTGATCAATACCGGATTGACTTCGCGCAATTGCCGTTTGAGATTTACGAACTGACCCGATAGCCATGAGCACATCTCCAGAAGTAACGGTGAAGCCAGAAGTGTTGCGCTGGGCGCGCGAGAGCATGGCGCGGTCGCCGCACGATGTTGCCATGCGTCTGAAGCTAAGCGAAACCAAAGTGCTTGCTTGGGAATCTGGGGAAGCGCGGCCGAGTTTTGCACAACTCAAGGATTTGGCTAAATACCTGAAGCGGCCTGTTGCGGCGCTTTTCTTGTCACACGCACCACTCGATCCAGCCAAACCGGCGGATTTTCGCACATTGCCTCCCGAACTGAGAGCACCGTTCTCGGTAAAGACACTTCTGGCATTACGACGTGCGCGGTGGCAGCAGTCTGTCTATGGCGAAATTCACGCAGCAGACAAGAATTCTTGTTTGCACCTTGGCAGTGCCACACTGTCTGATGATGCGTCTAAGTTGGCTGATCACGCACGAGAAGTTCTTGGGGTAGCGATTCAAAAGCAGATTGAATGGCACGATGAAGTTGTGGCTCTTAACGCATGGAAACAGGCAATCGAGCGACACGGCATACTGATCATTGAAGTTTTGTTTCCCTTGGCGGAAGGCCGAGCTTTTTGCTTTGCGGATGCGGACAGCCCGCTGATCGCATTGAACAGTGCTGACGCGCTGAATGGGAAGATATTTTCTCTTATGCACGAGTATGGGCACCTCATGCTCGGCGTTAGTGGCATTTGCGACATGAGCGAGGTAGGCAAGGCGGTGGAACAGTTCTGCAACAAGTTCGCCGGCGAACTGCTTGTGCCACAGTCATCGCTCATGGGAATGGAAGCAGTTCGGAGAAACAAAGACAACATATGGACCGAGCAAACACTGAGTGAGTTGTCGAGTTGCTACAAAGTTAGCCGCGAGGTGATTCTGCGACGGCTGCTTATCCTTGGACGCACCACGTGTGAATTCTATGAGGAAAAGCGCAATGAGTGGCAAGAGGAACTCGCGCGTGTGCCAAGGCAGGTGCGCAAAAGACCGCATCCAGCCAAGGCTTGTGTAAGGCGCAATGGCTTGACATTCACGTCGACGGTTTTGGATGCCGCGCAACGCGACCTGATAACGTATCGTGACGTGTCAGAATATCTTTCGCTGGATTTGAAACACTTGCCCCGTGTTGAGACACTGGTTCGGGAAGAAAGCAGCCGCTATGCGTGACTTTTTCCCCGGATATGTTATCGACACCTGCGCCCTCATTGATCTCTGGCGTAGGCACTATGCCAAAGATGTATTCCCCAACGTGTGGAAGCGGCTGGATGAGTTGATCCATGACGGCAAATTAGCTGCGCCACATGAAGTGCTGGATGAATTGCAGAGTTGTGACGATGAATTACTTGGATGGGCACAGAAGCAGAAGTTCTTCGTTAAGATTGACGCGGAGCAAATTGAACTGGCGCGTGAGATCATAAAAGATTTTCCATCCTTGATCTCAAAGGAGAAAACCATTGCGGACGCGGATCCTTTTGTGATTGCCTTGGCACGTGCGAAAGAATGGGCAGTAGTCACCTCTGAAAAATCAGCCGGTGCGAAGATTCGTAAGAAAATACCGGATGTCTGTGGGCACTACCGGATAGAGTGCATTAGTGTGCTGGATATGTTCCGTAAACAGCAGTGGACATTCTGACGAGCAGCCATGCAACTCAAACAATATCAGACGGAAGCATTGGCGGCAATCAAGCAATACCTTGAACTGCTGTCGCAGTGGCGCGCAAAGGCTGTGGCGAATCCTGATCTGGAGATTGACTTTCCGGCCAAGGCGTGGGACAAGGCCGGCATTGTGCGCCGGTATGTCTCGCGCAAGAACGGACTCGATCAAGCGCTGCCGACCTTCTGTCTCAAGGTGCCCACGGGCGGGGGCAAGACGCTGCTGGCAGTCAAGACCATTGACTTGGTAAACACTTATTACCGACAATACCCTAAGGGCTTGGTTTTGTGGATCGTACCCACGGCTCAAATATACAAGCAAACTTTCGAGCAACTCAAGGATCGAAATCATCCGTATCGCCAGAATCTTGATCTGGCCAGCGGTGGGCATACCATAATTCTTGAAAAAACCGACCATTTCTCGCCGCAGGACTTGGCAGAAAATCTGGCGGTGCTCATGCTGATGTTGCCTTCGGCCAATCGGAAGACAAAAGAAACCTTACGCGTGTTCAAAGACAACGGCGGCTTTCAGGACTTCTTCCCGCCTGATGATGATATCAAGGCCCACGAAGAAAAGCTGAAGCAGTTTCCCAATCTAGACACCTACGAGAAGCAGAGTGGTTTCTGGGGTAGGCAGATAAAGACATCCTTGGGCAACACGCTGCGCACATTGGCGCCGTTGATCATACTTGATGAGGGGCATAAAGCCTATAGCAAGGGTGCGCAAGAAACGCTGCGCAGCTTCAATCCGTGCCTGATTGCGGAATTGTCGGCAACACCAACGGAAAGCAATGTTCTGGTTGACATTCCCGGCCGTGCCCTGCTTGAGGAAGGCATGATCAAACTCGATCTGCATGTCGTCAACAAGACCAGTCTAGACTGGAAAGATACCTTGCTGGCAGGATTTGAGAAACGCAGCACGCTGGAGGACAGAGCAAGAGAATACGAGGCAAACACTGGCGTGTACATCCGCCCGATTTGTCTTATTCAAGTTGAGCGCACCGGGAAGAAACAGATAGGCGGCCGCCTCATTCATTCCGAGGAAGTGCGCGAGCACTTGGTCAAGGTAATGGGTGTGCCGACGGAGCAGGTGGTGGTCAAGACCAGTGAAAAGGATGAGTTAAAGAGTTTTGATGACATTGGCGGGCTGCTGGCGCGCGAATGCTCGGCACGCTTCATTATCACCAAACAAGCATTGCAGGAAGGCTGGGATTGCTCATTTGCCTATGTTCTGGTCATTCTCACCAATCCCTCATCCAAGAACGCTCTGACGCAGTTGGTGGGGCGAATATTGCGTCAGCCTTATGCGCGAAAGACGCATTGCGCTGACTTGGACGAAAGCTATGTGTTTTGTTTTCGGCAGCGCGCAAATGTATTACTGGAGCATCTGCGCGCCGGATTCATGCAGGAAGGATTGGGAGATCTGCAGGAACGTATCACCACGGCGGACGAGGGCCGAGGGGATGCGGAACAAGAATTGTTGATTCCCATAAGAAAAAAGTTTAAAGAGGCGGCCAGTCGGACTATTCTGCCCGTGTTTGTGGTGCGCAATGGCGCTGGCTGGCGCGCGGTGAACTACGAGATGGACATAGCGGCGAAGATACCGTGGGACCAAGTTGATCTAAATCCTGTGCTGCAATTGACATTTTCTAACGAGAGACAGACCGATGTTGAGATAAATGTGATGCTGGATGAAGACCGGCACGAGGTCATTCGGCAACGCAGCTTGCGCGACCTGCACCAGGGCGGTATTCGGGTAGATACCGTCTTCATGACGCGCCAACTCTGTGATATCGTTCCGAATCCATGGCGTGCATATGAATTCGGGGCAAGCGTTGTGGCGCACTTTCGCAAAAAAGGCGTGGATGAACGCGAGTTGGCCAATAACTTCGTCTTCTTGATTGAGGAGACACGCAAAAAATTAAGTGCCGAGAAGGAGCGACTGGCGGAAGCCGTGTTTCGCGAAATGCTGCAGAAAGATCAGCTGCGCTTTCTTATCATTGCCAAGGAACTGCACTGGACATTTCCGCATGACATCTGTTTGAACAAGAACAGCCGAATTCTGACCAAGGACAAAGGCGAGCAATTGGAATTGAATCTCTTCGAGAAAGTGCCGGAGGATGCATTTAACGAAACTGAAAAGGCAGTCGCGTGGTATTTGGAAAACCAATCATGTCTCTTTTTCTGGTATCGCAATCGCGCGCGCTGCGACTACTCGATTCAGGGCTGGCGTCAGCATCGTATTTATCCAGATTTCATCTTTACGGCATCCCATGAAGAAAAAGGGCGAGATTGCCAGCGCGTCTATGTTATCGAAACTAAAGGACTTCATTTAAAGGATAACGACAAGACAACTTATATTCGCAGAATATTCCAAATCTGCACTGAAGAGGCAACGTCGCGCTCGTGGAGCGAATTAGGGCTGGAAATGAAAGACAAAAATATGCGGTTCGAGGTTCTGGCTGAGGACCAATGGAAGAAGGAACTGAACAAGATGCTGCAATAGAGAAAGTGTGAATCTGTCGATGACTTGATGAATCACGCGCGTTTTAGTAGTATTTGACTCTAATGAATATCTGATTATGCTATGAATGTTGAAAAAGAAACAGTGGCGGTGGCGGTGGTTGGTGCGGCCGGGCGGATGGGCCAGCGCGTGCTTGCCTGCGCGGCCGGCGAACCGCGCGTGCGGCTGGTGGCTGCAATTGACGCGGCGCCGTGTCCGCGCTTGGGCGAGGATGCCGGCAGCGTGGCGGGCGGTGCGCCGCTGGGCGTGCGATTGACGGCCGATCTGGCGGCGTGTGCCGCGACGCGGGTGGTCATTGATTTCGCCTTGGCGGCCGGCTGCGCGGCGCGGATCGAGACGTATGCCCAACAGGGCTGCGCGATCGTCTTGGGCAGTACCGGCGTGGATGCGGCCGGCGTGCAAGCGGTGCAGAATGCGGCCCGGCGCGTGGCGGTGCTGCACGCGCCGAACTTCAGTGTCGGCGTGAATGTCCTGTTCCACTTGGTGACGCAGGCGGCGCGGGCATTGGGCCCGGACTATGATCTGGAAGTGATCGAGCTGCATCATCGGCGTAAGCAGGACGCGCCGAGTGGCACGGCCGTGCACTTGGTGGAACTGCTCGAAGCGGCGCGCGGCCTGACGCCGGCGGCGCGGCGGCACGGGCGCGTGGGCGCGACCGGCGCGCGCAGCAGCGATGAAATTGGCGTGCATGCGTTGCGCGGCGGCGATGTGGTGGGCGATCACACGGTGCTGTTTGCCGGTGACGGTGAACGAATCGAGTTGACGCACAAGGCCAGCACGCGCGACACGTTTGCGCGCGGCGCGGTGCGGGCCGCCCTGTTTCTGGCCGATGCCGCGCCGGGCCTGTACACCATGCGCGATATTCTTGGATTGACGATGGAGAAAAAAGCATGAGCGGCAAGCGTGTCTTGGTGACCGGCGGGGCGGGTTTTATTGGCAGTCACTTGTGCGAGCGCTTATTGGCCGACGGCCACGAAGTGACCTGTCTCGACAACTACTTCACCGGGCGGCGTGAGAACATCGCGCACCTGCTGGCGCACCCGCGCTTTGAGCTGATCCGGCACGATGTGGTGCAGCCGATCCTGCTGGAAGCCGAGCAGATTTACAACTTTGCCTGTCCAGCCTCGCCGGGCGCGTATCAGTTCAACCCGGTCAAGACGGTCAAGACCTCGGTGATGGGGGCGATCAACATGCTGGGCCTGGCGAAGCGTGTCAAGGCGCGCATTCTGCAGGCGTCGACCTCGGAAGTGTATGGCGACCCCAAAGAACATCCGCAGCGGGAGTCGTACTGGGGCAATGTCAATCCGATCGGCATTCGCAGTTGCTATGACGAAGGCAAGCGCGTGGCGGAGACGCTGATGTTTGATTATCGCCGGCAGAACGGCGTGGACAGCAAGATTGTGCGGATTTTCAACACCTACGGGCCGCGTATGCGCGAGAACGACGGACGCGTCGTTTCGAATTTCATCGTGCAGGCCCTGCGCGGCGAGGACATCACGGTCTATGGCGACGGGTCACAGACGCGCTCGTTTTGCTTTGTGGACGATTTGGTCGAGGGCGTTGTGCGGATGATGAACACCGACAATTTCTTCGGGCCGGTCAACTTGGGCAACTCGTGCGAATTCACGATTTTACAATTGGCTGAGTTAGTGCTGGCGCAGGTGCAGTCGCGCGCGAAGATTGTCTACCAGCCGTTGCCGGCCGACGACCCGGCCCAGCGCCAGCCGGACATCACGCTGGCCAAGGAAAAGCTGAACTGGCAGCCGCGTGTGCCGCTCGAGGAAGGCCTGGCCCGCACGGTCGCGTATTTCAGGGGAGTGCTGCAGGCGCAGCAATAGGACTGATGGGACTGATGGGACAAATTACTAACCAGAGCAGAGGAGGTGACCATGAAAAAACTTGAGCAACGGATTCAGAACAAAACGGCGCGGATCGGCGTGGTCGGCCTTGGCTATGTTGGCTTGCCGTTGGCGGTCGAGTTTGCGCGGGCCGGCTTCCGCGTGACCGGCATCGATGTGAATGCCGACAAAGTGGCGCGGATCAACCGCGGGGAGAATTACATTCAGGATGTCGACAACGACACGTTGCGCGCGCTGGTCAAGGCGGGCACGTTGACGGCGACCTGCGACTTCCGGATGGCACGCCAACTGGATGCCGTTTCGATCTGCGTGCCGACGCCGTTAAGCAAGACGGGCGACCCGGACATTTCGTTCATGCTGGCGGCGCGCGACGCGCTGCTGCCGCACATCAAACCGCCGCTGCTGTTTGTCTTGGAGAGCACGACCTACCCGGGCAGCACCCATGAGTTGATTGTGGCGCCGTTTGAGGAACGCGGGCTGGTGGTCGGCCGCGATGTGGCGGTGGCCTTCTCGCCGGAGCGGGTCGACCCGGGCAATCCGGTGTACAAGACCCACAACACGCCGAAAGTGGTGGGCGGCGTCACGCCGCAATGCACCAAGGTGGCCGGCATGCTGTATGCGACGATCATCGAAACGATCGTGCCGGTCTCCTCCTGCGCGGCGGCGGAGATGACGAAATTGCTGGAAAACACGTTTCGCAGCATCAATATCGGGCTGGTGAACGAACTGGCAATCATGTGCAAATATTTGGACGTGGATGTCTGGGAAGTGATCAACGCGGCGGCGACCAAGCCGTTTGGTTTCATGCCGTTCTATCCGGGCCCGGGCTTGGGCGGGCATTGCATCCCGATCGACCCGTTGTATTTGTCGTGGAAATTGAAAACGTTGAACTACAAGGCGCGCTTCATCGAGCTGGCGGACGATATCAATTCATCGATGCCCGAGCATGTGATCATGCTGATCGCCGACGCGCTGAACGCGCGCAAGCAGAGCATCAACGGCGCGCACATCCTGCTGCTGGGGATGGCCTACAAGAAAGACATTGACGACTTGCGCGAATCGCCGGCGCTGGACGTGTATGCCAACCTGCAGCGGCGCGGCGCGCGCGTGACGTACCACGATCCGCATATTGCCACGTTCCAATATCAGACCAAGGCCATTGCGTCGGTGCCGTTGACCCGCGCGGCCGTGCGCAAGCAAGACTGCGTCGTGATCTTGACGAATCATTCAGCGGTGGACTACCGCGCGGTCGTGCGCGACGCGGCCCTGGTGGTGGACACGCGCAACGCGACCAAGGGCATGCGCAACGCGAAGATTGTCAAGCTGTAATTCGCGTTCTGATCATGAAAACTGCGGCAACGGCGAGGACGATGCGACATGCGATGGCGTGGGTCAGCGCCGGCAATCTGATCAGCAAAGTGCTGATGTTCGCGGCCAACATCTGGATTGCGAATCGTCTGTTGAGCGCGGCCTACGGCAGTGTCAGTGTGGCGTTTACGATTGTCAACTACATCGCATTAGTCCTGTTTATCGGGCTGGACACGATTACAACGCGTGAGGCGGCGGGCGCGGCGCCGCAGCAACTGCGGCGGTTGGCGGGCGAATTGGGCGTGATCCGCCTTGGCCTGGTGGCGCTGGCGATCGGGCTGACGCTGGGTATTGCGCTGTGCCTGCCGGCGCCGGCCGGCGGATTGACGGGCTTATACGCGTTGTCGTTTGTGCCGCTGGTGTTGTATGCGGTGAATCTTTTCTATGGCGTGGAATGGTCGTGGCCGATCACGGCCTATTTCATTGGCGGGCGGGTCGTGTATTGTGGGCTGATTTGCGCGCTGGTGCGCAACACGCACGACGCGGCGGCAGTGCCGATCGCGTTTGCGCTGGCGCTCTGCGCGGAAAACGTATTCTTGTTCTGGCTGTGGCAGCGCCGCTATGGCGTCGAGCATCCGTTGCGGCCGCGCGCGCTCTCGCCGCGCTGGCGCGCGGCCGTGCCGGTCACGGCGTCGTCTGCATTTCTGCTGTTACATGAGAATGCGGGGATGCTGGCGGTGTTCGTGTTGTGTGGCGCGGCCGAGACCGGCATCTACGCGGCCGGCTTCCGACTGGTCTATATTGCCGTCAGTCTGACGGGTTTGTTGAGTTATGTGTTTCTGGCCCGCTTCACGCGCGTGCTGCGCGACCAGCCGGCGGCGGCGCGCGCGTTGTTTCGCGGCATGATTGTCTGCGCCTTGGCCGGTGGCGCGCTGGCGAGTATCACCGGCGTAATCTTGGCGCGGCCGGTGGTGCGCCTGTTATACGATCCAGTTTATCGGCCGAGTGTGGCCATTATTGTGATTTTGGCCTGGCAAATGGTGGCGGCACCAGCGCGGGTGATTGCGTATCAAACCTTGAACGCGTGCGGCATGCAGCGGCGGATCGTGCCGTGGTGCGCGGGCTGTGCGGCCGTGAGTGTCAGCGCCGTCGTGCTGGGGTGCTGGTGGGCCGGCGCGCCGGGCGCAGCCATGGGCACAGTCGCCGGTGAATTGGCCAGCATGGTGGTGCTGGTGGTGGCCGCGGATCGCATTGTCGAACGGATCGCAACCCAAAGAGACGCATGCATACAGAACCACTGATTATCGTGGCCGGGCACTTGTGCCTGGACATCATTCCGAATCTCGAGCATGTGCCGCTGGCACGCGCCGAACAGTTCTTTGTGCCGGGCAAATTGTTGGACACCGGCGCGGTGAAACTCAGCACCGGCGGTGCGGTCAGCAACACTGGCCTGGGCTTGCGCCGGCTGGGGGCGCGCGTTGCGCTGATGGGCAAAATCGGCGATGATTATTTTGGGCGGGTCGTGCGCATGATCGTCGAGCAACACGGCGTGCAGGAAGGCTTGCTGACCAATCCTGGCAGCGCGACGAGTTACTCGATCGTGCTGGAACCGGCGGGCTTTGATCGCATGTTCCTGCACTGCCCGGGCGCGAACGACACGCTGTGCGCCGATGATATTGACTATGCGCTGGTCGGGCGCGCCACGCTGTTTCACTTCGGCTATCCACCGCTGATGCACAGCATGTTTGCGCATGACGGGCGTGAGCTGGTCGAACTCTTCCGGCGGGTCAAGGCGCTGGGCGTAACGACCTCGCTGGACATGGCGTTGCCCGATCCCGCGTCGCTGGCAGGCAAGGCTGACTGGCGGAAAATTCTCACGGCAGTTATGCCGTATGTCGACATTTTCACGCCGAGCGCCGAGGAACTACTGTACATGCTGCGACGTGAGCAGTTCGACGTGGTGCGCGCGCGCGGCGCGAGCATCACGGAAACGTTGACCGGCGACGACCTGCACACGCTCGGTGACGAGGTGCTGGCGCTGGGCGCAAAGATCGCGCTGATCAAGAATGGCCATCGCGGCGCGTATGTGCGCAGCGCGGCAACTGAGACCATCGCCACGTTGGGTACTGCCTGCCCAGCCAGCGCGGCGCGCTGGTGTGCGCGCGAATTGTGGCACCCGGTGTTCACCATTGCCTGCGTACCGCAAACAACCGGCAGCGGTGATGCGACCATCGCCGGCTTCTTGTATGCGCTGGTGCAGGGCGAGCCGCTCGAGCGCGCACTACAGCTCGCGGTGGCGAACGGCACCTGCAGCGTGACCACGCCGGATGCGTTGTCGGGCATCATGCCGTGGGACGCGCTGCAGGCGAAGCTGGCCGCGGGCTGGGCGCCTGCGCCGTTGGATGTGGCCGGCGCCGGCTGGCGGCGCGCCGGCGACCTGTGGCGCGGACCGGCGGAGCATGCCTGAGGTGCGCACGTGACGACCATACTCATTGTAATGGCGGGCGCGCTATGCGTGCTGGGGCTGGCGGGCTGTCTGCTGCCGATTGTGCCGGGCCCGCCGCTGAACTTCGCGGCGGTGCTGCTGTTGGGCATCGCCAGCGATTTCGCGCCGCCGCTGAGTGGCATGCTGTTGCTGGTCCTGGGCGGCGTGACACTTGTGGTGGCCGTCGCGGATTATGCTATTCCGCTCATGGGCGCCAAGAAATTCGGCGCCTCGCGCGCCGGCATCTGGGGCTCGGTGCTGGGCATGTTCATCGGCCTGTTTTTCTTTGCGCCGGTGGGGCTGGTGGTCGGCGCAGTTGTGGGCGCCGTCCTTGGTGAACTCGCGGCGGGCAAGAAGGAATGGGATGCGCTGCGGGCAGGTGTCGGCGTGGTGCTGGGCTCGCTGCTGGGCGTGGTCGTCAAGTTGTGCGCATCGGGCGTGATGACCTACTACACCGTGCGCGCCGCGCTGCAGTTGCTCTGACTATCTGCCAGTAACGGCTATTTGCCGATCGGCACCCAGCAACGGTTTTCCGCAGACTGCAGGACGGCATCCAGCACGCGCTGGGTCTTGAGCGCGTCCGCAAAATCCGGCATCACTTTCTTGTTCATGGCAATGCCGTTGATGACATCGGCCACTAGGTTGACAAAGGTGTGCTCGTAGCCGATGATGTGCCCGGCCGGCCACCAGGCGCTGACATACGGATGCACGCCCTCGGTGGCCAGAATGCGTTTGAAGCCCTGCTCACGCGCGTCTTCCTCAAGATTGTGATACCACAACTCATTCATGTTCTCAAACTCAAATTTGAACGAGCCCTTGGAGCCATTGACCTCGATGACAATGCCGTTCTTGTGCCCGCCGGCGAAGCGTGAGGCCTCAAACGTGCCGATCGCGCCGTTGGCAAAGCGCGCCAGAAAGGCAGTGGCGTCATCCACGTCGACGACGCCCATCTTCTTTGAGCCCTTCTTGTCTTTCAGCCCGGCGCCGGCGCCGGCCACTTCAAGCGGCCGCTTCTTGATGAAAGTCTCGGTCATGCCGACCACCTCGCTGATCTCGCCGACCAGATAGCGCGCCATGTCAATAATGTGCGCGTTCAAGTCGCCATGCGCGCCGCTGCCGGCAACGGCCTTGACCAGCCGCCAGACGCGCGGGAAATTCGGATCCATGATCCAATCCTGCAAATACTGCGCGCGCACATGATAGACACGCCCAAGCGTGCCGGCGTCAATCATTTGTTTCATCAAGGCCACGGCCGGGCAGCGCCGATAACAAAACGAAACAACATTGTGCACCTTGGCGCGCGTGACGGCCTGCACCATGTGCGCGGCCTCGGCGGCATTCATGGCCAGCGGCTTTTCGCACAGGATGTGCTTGCCCGCCTCGGCCGCCGCGATGGCCATTTCGGCATGCAACCGATTGGGCGTGCAGATGTCGACAAAGTCAACATCGTCGCGTGCGAGCAGTTCCTTGTAACTCTGGGTGTGCTCCTGCCAGCCCCAGCGCGCGGCGAAGGTCGGCACGTCTACGCCGATGCCGCAGACCATTTTCATGACCGGCTCGCGTTTCAGCGCGAAAAACTTGGCGACATTGAGATAGGCATTCGAGTGGGCCTTGCCCATGAATTGATGGCCAATCAAACCGATGTTCAGCTTCTTCATGTTCAACTCCTTGGTAAGCAAGAGCTACAGGTGCGCGTGTGCGTTCAGCCGAGGCCGAGGATTCTGCGGTTGCGTTTCATGTCCGAGCCGGCGCCGGCGAAATCGTCAAACGCTTTCTTGGGTGTGTCAATCAACATGCTGGCGATGAACTGCGCGCCTTCACGCGCGCCCTGCGCCGCATCTTTGATGCAGCATTCCCATTCGAGCACGGCCCATGAGTGGTAGCCGATTTCCGTCAGCTTGGTGAAGACCTGTTTGAAATCGACCATGCCGTCACCAACGCTGCGGAAGCGGCCGGGCCGCTGCTTCCAGTCCTGATACCCGCCGTACACGCCGCTGCGCGGGCTGGGCCGGTACTCGGCGTCTTTGACGTGGAAGGCCTTGATAAACTCGCCGTACACCTCGATGTAGCCGAGATAATCCATGCACTGCAAAATAAAATGCGACGGATCGTACAGCAAATTTGCGCGCGCATGATTGCCGGTCGCGGCGCGGAAACGTTCGAAGGTGATGCCGTCGTGCAGATCTTCGCCGGGATGAATTTCGTAGGCCAGGTCCACGCCATACTTGTCGGCCACATCCAGGATTGGTTGCCAGCGCGCGGCCAACTCTTTGAAGCCGGCCTCGACCAGGCCCGCAGGCCGCTGCGGCCAGGGATACAGCGTCGGCCAGAGCAAGGCGCCGCTGAACGTCGGCACAGCCTTCAAATTGAGATTGGCCGAGGCCTTGATGACATTCTTCATTTGGGCGACCGCCCATTTGGTGCGCGCCTTGGGATTGCCGCGCACGGCCGGCGCGGCGAAGGCATCAAACATTTCGTCATAGGCCGGATGCACGGCGACCAACTGGCCCTGCAGGTGCGATGCCAGTTCCGTGATGGCCAAGCCATTGCAGCGCGCCTGCAGATCATCGCAGTACATTTTCGACGTGGCGGCCTTGTCCAGGTCAATGCAGCGCGCGTCCCACGACGGCAGTTGTACGCCTTTGAAGCCGAGTGCTTTTGCCCATGCCGTGATGCTCTCCAGCGTGTTGAACGGTTTCTTGTCGCCCATAAATTGGGCCAGAAAAATGGCGGGGCCTTTGATTTGGGCCATGACGTGCTCCGGGTGAAGGTTAGCAATCAGTCGGATCGGACGGATCAGATTATTCTGTTATAAGCGCACGCAGAATGGTCTCGTTGTCACCGGGCGGCAGCGGTGCCGGGCGCTCGCAGCGCGACTTGACGTTGACGTACTTGTGCGTGGCGCCGGCCGTGAGCATGGCATGCATCACCTCGAGAATATGCAGCGCCAACGCGCCACTGGCGCGGGCCGGCCGCTTGTTGACGGCCGCACAGGCCAGGTCGGCAATGCCCAAGCCGCGATAGTTCTCGGCGAAACCGTGCGTCAACGGCACTTCTTCCCAGTCTTTCTTGCCGGGAATGTGGACGCAGACCGGCCCGCCAAACGAGTTCGGATCGGGCACGCTCAACGTACCCTCCGTGCCGTAGACTTCGAGGCAGGGGACGCGCGCGCCCCAAACGTCGAAACTCATCACCACGGTCGCCAGCGCGCCGGAGACGAATTCAAGCACGCCGGCAATGTGCGTCGGCGTCTCAACGTTAATGACCGTCCCGCTCTTTGGCTTGCTGGTGATGGTGCGTTCGGCAAACGCCATGCCCGCGCCGCCGCAGACGCGCGCGACCGGCCCGAGCAGCGAGACCAGTGCGGTCAGGTAGTACGGCCCCATGTCGAGCAGCGGCCCGCCGCCCAGTTTGTAATAAAACTCCGGGCTGGGATGCCAGCTTTCGTGGCCATGGCACATCATGAACGCGGTTGCGGCGACTGGCCGGCCGATCACGCCGTCATCCACCAGTTTGCGGCAGGTTTGCAGGCCGCCGCCGAGGAACGTGTCGGGCGCGCAACCAATCAACCGTTTTTGTCGTTTGGCCAGGGCGACCAGTTCCTTGCCCTGGGCCAGTTCGATGGCCAGTGGCTTTTCGTTGTACACATGTTTTTTGTTTTCGAGGGCGGCGCGCGCCACCTCGTAATGCGCCAGCGGCAGGGTCAAATTGACGATGATGTCAATCTCGGGATGCGCCAGCAGCGCCGCGGGCTCGAGCACTTCCGGAATCGCGTGTTCAGCCGCACAGGCCGTTGCCTTGGCGCGCTCAAGATCCGCGCAGGCCAGCACGTGTAGATGCGAAAACTCCTTCAGGCGCTTGCAGTAAATGCCGCTGATGTTGCCACAGCCAATAATACCGACATCCATTTTCATAACAGGGGTCCTTATAATAGGGGGGAATTAAATGATACTAGACTAGACATATTTCGCGGGCAGAGCCTTGCCCAGTTTGGCGCTGCGACATGCCAAATCAAGAATGTGAATCGGGCGGCGCGACCACTCGGCCGAGATAATCAGTTGCGCGCCCTTGGCCAACGCATCGGCGATGTTTTGATAATAGCACTCGTACGTGCCGGGCGGATTCTGCCCATGGCGGCGGACGGTGACGCCTCTTTCCCGCGTGATGATATCCCAGCATCCGTGATCCATGAGGTACACACCTTTCGTGCCGGTAATCTCGAGCACGGCAGGTTTGGGGTTCATGTCGAGGTGTGAGATGCGCAGATTGACATACGCGCCGTTCTTGAAGCGCACGAGGGCGGCCGCCTCGTCCTCATTGGTGTCGTTCTTGAACGGCGTCTGCGGCGCCCAGTACCCATGGTGCGCGAAACCGCACACTTCGCGGATCGGGGACTGAATCAATTGCAGCGCGTATTCCAGCAGATGCACGCCCCAGTCATACAGCACGCCGCCCGAGATTTTCTTGCTGGTGCGCCACCAGTCGCGCGGCTTGTTCCAGTCGCCCATGTGCGCTTCGATGCGGACGATGTCGCCAATCACGCCCTTGCCAATTTCCTTGACGGCCTGCATGATGCAGCCGTCCCAATGGCGATTATGATAGGTCGACAGCAGCACGCCGCTTTTCTTGGCGGCGGCGATCATGGCGTCACACTCGGCGGTGGTAATCGCCAGCGGCTTTTCACAGACGACATGCCGGCCGGCTTTCAGGCATTGCAGTGCCAGCGGCGCGTGCGTGTTGTGCGGCGTGATGATGATAACTAGATCAATCTTGGATTTCTTGAGCATCTCACCGGCATTGCGATACGTCTCGATGCCCGGGAATTCCTGGGCGGCAACCTTGAGGCGGGCTGGGTCGAGCTCGCACACGGCGGCTGGTGTCATGCCTGCTTTTTGGGCTAGTTCCAAATGCTGCCGGCCCATGTTAAAGGCGCCGCCATAGCCGATGACGCCCACCGTGATCTGCGCTGCGTTCCTGTACCGTTTCATTGAAAGTGTAGAGTGTTGTTAGTGCAGAGGACACCCGTCACCCTGCGAAAAACTGCAGAAACGGAGTATTATCGCATGTGGCATTATGTTTGTCAAACGCATCAGGAACAAAACCATGCATGTTCTCATCAGGGCAAAGCCGGCGCCGCTTCCATCGGCTGATTGATCGGCTGCACCCACTCGACCGCGAGCTTCTTCGGCGGCTCGCTCGCCAGCCCTTGCGCCACGGTCGCAGCCAATCCGCCTGTCGCATCCGTCCGCACGATAACCTGTCCACAGTAAATTTGTTCGCGGCGAACAAATTTGGAGGCTAGCAGTGGCACCGCAGCAAACTGTGCCACGAAGACACGAAGAGGCAATGAAACACGATTTGTTGAGGGATATGCTATACTGGGCGCATGAAAACAACCGACGTGCGAAAACTCTCGCCGGCGGCGCAGGAAACGATGCGGGGCACATCGGTTCAGGCGGCCATGGGTGGCATGAAACAAGTCGCTGCCGCGAAGGTGTTTGGCGTGACGCGGCAAGCGATTGGGCTGTGGGTAAAAGCATATCGCGAGGAGGGGATCGCGGCATTGAAGGCGCGGAAGGAAGGGCGTCCTCACGGCAGCGGACGGCGGAAGGGCTGGCAGGCAGCAGCCATCGTGAAGCTCATCACGGACAAGGAACCGCGCCGCGGACCCCGCACAAGTACGTCGCTGCTTTCATCGTCCGGATGTACGCCATGCTAACTAAGCAATGCAATATAGAGTACACACTGAGCAGTATTATTCTGAAGCCCATCTTCTGTGAACGCATTTTCTTTCGCGGCGCAAGAACTACTACTAGTGATGAATGCTTTGCAGACACTCATCATTCATCATTCATCATTTCTCCTGAACCCTGAACCCTAAAGCATGTCCGCCTACATTCACATCACCATTACTACGGCCACGCACGATGAAGCCCTGCGCATTGCGCGCGCGCTGGTCGAACAGCGCCTGGCTGCCTGCGGCCAAGTGAGCGGGCCGATCACGAGCATCTACCCGTGGCAGGGGGTCATCGAGACCACAGAAGAATGGCGCTGTATGGTGCTGACGCGCGCCGCGTTGTTTGCCACCGTCGCCGCCGCGATTGGCGCCCTGCATTCCTATGTGGTGCCGCAGATCATCAGCGCGCCTTTGGGCGAGATCAGCGCGGCGTATCAGGCGTGGCTCGACGCAGCCCTGCAATAGCTGTCAAAAGACTATTCGCCGCCCCTGAATAGCTGCCATTTGTGCGTGGCGCATCAATTCATGTTGGTGTAATCTTCGCTATGCTATAGTGTGCGCAGAGCTACAACGGAGACCTTCTCCGTATAGACGCTTCGCGACACAGTAAATTTTTGGCAATGGTGCCCGAATTTCCACAAACCGCAAACCGTGTCGTCGCGAGGCGTCTTTTTTTTTTGTTCTCGCGCGGCGCGAGAATTGCGCATTACTCATGAAAGCACTTGCTTGTTGTCATGCCCGTTGTGGCCGCGGGCGCCTGCTTGGAGCTGGCTTGGCTAGCTAAGGCAGCAGCCTAGTCCCGTCAAAGGCGGCGATCCCGCCAGCGGCGCGGATGACCGCGGCTGCAGAAGCCGCCCTCACCGCGGGCGGCAAGGACGATGCAAAGTAGAAAGCGCTCTCGTTCGTATCAGTGCGGAATGTTTTGGGAAAATGTAAAATAGAGCATGCGTACCTGCAAAACGATGCGCCGGCATGCCCGGCCGCCATGGACGCGTTTGTGAACGCTGCCGCACGGCCGCAGCCGGCAGCTCGCGTGCCGCTGCGGATTGTCATCTTGCTGGCCTTGGCGATCATCTTCTGGGGCTCGGCCTTTCCCGGCATCCGTGTCTGCTTGCAGACCTTTGCACCCGGGCATCTGGCGCTGTTGCGCATGCTGATCGCCTCGCTGGCCTTGGCGTGTGGTGCGCTGGTCATGCCGGTGCGGCTGCCCCTGCGGCGCGATCTGCCGGGCTTGCTGCTGATGGGCTTCATGGGCATCAGCGTGTATCACACCGCGCTCAGTTTCGGCGAAGTGAGCGTGCCGGCCGGCCCGGCCAGTTTCCTGGTGGCCTCCAGCCCGATTTTCTCGATCCTTGGTTCAATGCTGGTTCTGGGCGAACGACCGCACCTGCGCGCCTGGCTGGGTGTGCTCGTGTGCGTCGTGGGCGTCAGCTTGATTGCGGCCAGTGAAAGCGGCGGGCTGCACATCACCCGGGATGCCTGGACCATCGTGCTGGCCGCGCTGGCCGGCGGCCTTTACAGCGTCGCGCAAAAACGTTTTATCGGACGATATACGGCCTACGAACTGGTGTGCTATGCAATGTGGGGCGGGACCATGTTCATGCTGATCTTCGCGCCGGGCGCAATGCAGGCCGTGCGCCAGGCCAGCCCCGCCGCAGTGGGCGCCCTCGTGTATCTCGGCGTGTTCCCGGCTGCATTCGCCTATGGCGTGTGGGCGTACGTGCTGCAACACATGCGCGTCAGCCGGGCGGTCATGTTTCAGTATTTGATTCCGGGGATCGCAGTGTTGGTGGCGTTTGTCTGGCTGGGTGAAGTGCCGAAACTGCTCTCCGTTGCCGGTGGCATACTGACGGTGGTTGGCGTCTATGTCGTCAACGCCAGGGCGCAACAGGCCGTGACGGTCGTCAACAATACTGGCGATTCTTCAAAATAGCGGCGGCATCGCGCCGCTCCAATCTCATTCACCCACGACGCAAGGTCGCGGGGGTCTTCAGATGCTACCTGCAAAAACAGTTGCTAATGAGAGCGCTTTCTACGTTGCCGCGTCCTTGTAGCCCGCGGCGAGGGCGGCTTCTGCAGCCGCGGTCATCCGCGCCGCTGGCGGGATCGCCGCCGCTGGCGGGATCCCCGCCTTTGACGGGACTAGGCTGGTGCCTTAGCTAGCCAAGCCAGCTCCAAGCAGGCGCCCGCGGCCACAATTGGCATGACACCAAGCAAGCGCATTGATTAGTATGCAACACTACCTTAGCGCTGGCCGCGCCGATAGCGGTCGAGCAGCGCCCATTCCTCATCAGTCAGCGTGTGCATGCCTTCGCGCCCCATCTTGTCGAGGATCGCGTCAAGGCGCTCGTCCCACGCCGGCGCGGATTGCTCGGTCTGCGCCGGGCGCGGCTGCGGCGCCGCGCGATACTGCGCATCTTCATACTGCGTGCCTTTGTAGACGCGCGTCGGCCGGCGTATGCGTTGCCACCAGCGCTTGAGCGTGTCGCCGAGGGCATGCCAATCCATGCGTGCGGCCGCGCTGCCGGCGCGGCCATCCACTAGGCGGCGCACCAGCAGAACGTTGTAGACATACATCCAACCGAAGACCAAGCCGCCCAGATGGGCCAAGTCGGCGATCGTCTCGCGTCCGCCGGTGATGGCAAAGAAGGCGGTGATCAGCGCGAAGACAATCACAAACGTGCGCGCCCGGATGAAGAGCGGGAAGAACAGGATGAAAACGGTCAAGCGCACCTGCGGATTCATCAGGCCGAACGCGGCGATCACCGCGCAAATCGAGCCGGATGCGCCGATGGTCGGCATGTCGGTGAACATGTGGCTGAGCAGATTTGCCAGGCCGGCGAAGATACCGCCCAGCAGATACAGGCGCAGAAACGGCCGCGAGCCGATCTGCCGCTCGACATAGCGCCCGATCATCAGCAGGGTGAACATGTTGAAAAAGATATGAAAAAAGCTGCCGTGCAGAAATTGATACGTGATCAACTGCCAGACGTAGCCGCGCCCAATCAGGTTGGAGGGCAACAGCCCGAAGGTCAATTCAAACTGGGACGGCAATTCGGTGCGTTGCATGACGACCTGCTGCCCGCGCCAGGTCTCGACCGTCTGCTGCTCCACAGCGACCTGGCGCGTGAAAAACGACGCGTTGCTGCGCGTCAGAATCGCGGCGATGATAAACACGGCGATGTTGATGATCAACAACCATTTGACCACCGGTGGCATGCCGGCGGTCCAGCCCATGGGCTGATCATGCGGCGAACGGCCCCAGGTGGGATTGCCGCGTTGCTGGTAGTAATCGCGATCGGTGATGCTCATACACTGAAGTGGATTTCGATGATATCACCCGGCTGGATGATGTAATCGCGCCCGACCGCCTTGAGCAAGCCCTGCTGCTTGGCTTCCGCCAGGCCATGCACGCGCATGTAATCGTCGAACGCGACGATGTCGGCGCGAATGAAGCCGCGCGCCAGGTCGCTGTGAATTTTGCCGGCGCAGGTCACAATATCCGACCCGCCGGGCACTGGCCAGGCATGCACTTCCGGTTTGCCGGCTGTGTAAAACAAGACCGTGTTGCTCTTGGCTAGGACACACTCAATCGCCGCATTGGGATCGAGCGCGCCATCGACACAGGCGGTCGGCTTGAGGCTGGCCGGCGCCAGCGCGCGCAAGGCCTGCAGCTCGGCGTCGTCAAAGGTCGCGTCGCACAACGGTTGCTCGGCTTCAAGAATGGCCAGGCATTTGGCCAGCAGGGCCGTCTCGCCGGCGTCCTCGCTGCGGTCGCGGCGGGTTTCCAGTTTCTCGATGTCGAGAATCAGCAAATCCAGCAGAGTGGCCTTGTGCAGCAGGATGGCATCGACATGGACAAAGTCATCGCGCACGAATTCGACGAAATACGGCGAGGTTTTCTTGGGCTGGCACTTCTGCTCAAGGGCCTGCAGTTTGGCATCGTGATATTTTACTTTGCCTTCCGGCAGTTCGAGACCGTGGAATCCAATTTTCATACTACTCCTTGTGCTAGTGTTGCGTTGGTCAGGTCGCGCCAATCAAGTTCTTTCTTAAACGGCATGGCGGCGCGCGTGCCGTCATGCGCGAGATAAAAGCGCACGGCGGCGTGCGCCAGCCGGCCGGCGTTGGCCAGCGTGCGACCCTCGGACAAGGCCACCACCAATGCGGCCGCCGCCACCGCGCCCATGCCGCGCGCATACACGCCTTCGTCCTGCGTCAGTGGCAGGCATACCGCGCGCTGTGCGTCGGCCACCTGCATCTCGTGTGCGCCGCGCAACAGCACCAGGCCACGCAACGCCGGAAACATGCGGCAGACGGCGACCGGGTCGGGCAGCACCTGCGCCGGCCAGTGCGCCTTGCGCGCCAGGGCTTCGAGCGAACTCTGATTGATTACCAGATAATCAAGCTTGTCCCACAGGCGGCGCGGCAGGCGCTGCGCCGGCAGGTGCACCACGCACAGCGCCGTGTGCATGCCGTACGTGCCGGCGCTCTCAATCATGCGTTCGAGAAAGGCCAACGGCAACATCGTCTCGGCCAGCAGCCACTGGTGTGCGAGCAGCAACGGGTCGGCAGCGTCCACGTCGGGTTCCGTCAAGCCGCAGTGGGATGGCAACGACAAGGTCGTCGTCTGCGTGTTGCCATGCTGTTCGGCGTGTACATGTCGGGATGTCGTCTGTGCCGCGCGGCGGATGACGCAAGAAACATCCACGCCGTCGCCGGCCAGCGTGTGCAACATGTCATCGTCATGCGCGGTCAAGCCTACCTGGGTAAACAAGGCGACCGACGCGCCGAGTCGGGCGGCGGCGGCGGCCATGTGGCCGCCATTGCCGGCGTGATGCCATTGCGCTGGCCGGTCATGGTTGTGGCGGTCGCGGGCCTGTTCCACGGCCAGTTCAAGGTACAGCCGGCCACTGACTAAAATGCTGCTGCCGCTTGCGTTCATGCGCCCGCCTTGGCGCGACCAGAACGTCCGCGAGCATGCCGCATGAGCCAGGTGCGCAACAGCTCGCGCTGGCGGCGCGCCGGCAAGCATGCTGCGGTGCCGCCGTGTTCACGGACGGCATGGCTCAAGGTTGCCAACGCGACCGCCGCCGCCACCGACACATTCAAGCTTTCGACAAAACCACACATCGGGATCGTGACAACTTCGTCGCACAGACGGGCCGTGTCGGCTGCCACGCCGCGATGCTCGTTGCCGAACACCAGGGCGATCTTATGGTCGCACGGCACGGCTTGCAGCGCAGTTGCCTCGGGGCTCATCGCCGTGCGGTACAAGCGAAAGCGCCGCCGGCGCAAGTACGCGCGACATGCGGCCGGGCTCGGCCAGCGATGCACGGTCAGCCACTTCTCGACGCCTTGCGACACGGCACGATTGACCACAAAGCGCTCGACCGATTCAATAATATGCACGTCTTGAATGCCGAAGGCGTCGCAACTGCGCAGCACGGCCGAGAGGTTGTGTGGGTCGTGGACATTATCGAGCACGATCGTCAGGCGGGTAAGGCGCTGCGCCAGCACGCCGCGCATCTTGTGCAGGCGAGCCGGCGTCACGACGGCGTCTGGCAAGTCTGCTTGTTTCATACTGTAACTGTACACGAATTACGCCAGAAATGCAAGCGACGCCGGGCTCGGTTTTCAGTTTTCGGTTTTCGGTGTTCAGTAATCGGTGCGGCGGGTTTTAGGGTTCAGGGCTGCTTGGAGCTGCTTGGAGTCCCGCCATCGGCGCGGATCCCGCCAACGGCGCATGCGCGTCAACTTAGTGGCGCAAACGCTTCTGTCGTAGCGCAGTGTCGGCATCGCCGAGGGGAACGCGGCACGCCGGTGCCGCTGAAGGGATGCGGGATTTCCATATCCCGCGCAGGCGCAAGCAGCTGCGATCGGGAGATCGCAGCTACCTTCAGCCGATCTGGCGATCGGCGTTCCCTTCGCTGCGCGCAGCGGCATCACAGATTCACGCTGCACCAGCCGCTCCCACTGCATAGCCGCTGCCGCTGGCGGGAACGCGTCTGCGTTGGGAGAAACCCGCAGCTATGCGGGTGCAATCAGCTAAAGTTGACGCGCATGCGCCAACGGCGGGATTCAGGGTTCAGGTAGAAGGAGAGTGGGAGCCGCCTGCGTGCGGCGAATGCTGCCGCAGCGCAGCTATAGTGTCACGAGGTCGCGAAGACACGAAGGCAGAGCTGGTGGTCGGTGATCGGTGACCAGTAATCATTACGTAACACCTAAAACCACAGCACCTGTCTTTTCATGTGAGCATCCGGAATTCTTTAGTTCAGAGCAATATCATATCCAATCACATCCTTTGATCTGACCGAACACATCAAACGGCCATTCACTTAGCTGCCGACTGCGTTACACTGGGTGCTTGTCCCTGAACACCCGCAAGAAATCGGCGCGGTCATTGAGCCGAATCATTACCGGCTTGTGGCAACTGGACGGTCGGCCAAAGACTATAGGTTGGCGCTCCTGAAGTGCAGGGAGCTTGTTTGAGTAGTTAAGGCTGTTGTAGTTTGACAAGAAGTCGCACCTCATTAATCCCCAGGCTGCTCATGTCCAGGTAGCCATGATGGGTGTCGAAATACTCATGGCTATCCTTTGCCAAGTACATGGATTTGCGCGCGCAATCTTGATGCGTACTCATAATATAACGCACGATTAACATGCCTGATGCATCAAGCTCAAGTTCCGTGGCTGAGCATGCCTTGTCATAATTGAGCGTCACACGCTCGTCTCCACCACCAACATAGCCATACGAAACCGCCGGACGCTCGAAATCCTGTATCAAGTCCACCAGCGTTACGATTGCGGACAGGGGATCTCGGTCGAAGTTCAATCGCAGGAACAGGTTCTCCGGAATACCTGTACCCGGAACGCCTTTACCCCAATAGATCTTGGACATGTCGTGCATCATGATGGCAGCCGCCACCCACTCGACGCAGAGAAGGTGCAGTGGAGATTGCGCAAGCGAGGGGTAACGTCTCACACAGTCGTTCAGGTGAAGGAAACCGAGTGCTCCAGGCAATCCGTGCGACGAGGAAAGAGCCGTATCTGTGATTAGCGTGATCCTGTCTCTCCAATTTGAAGGGCAGGCCGCGTCTTCTTTCTGATAGCCGCGCAAAGCATCAAACACCAGCCGGTGACTGAACTGGTCCACAACCTGTGTAGCGCTTCGGTTCTGTTTCAGAACAGGAGCGTTCATGCCATCCAGATTACACTGAAGGCGCTCAGCGTATTGCCAGGGGTATCCGAGATCGTGGAACACTGCTGCCACATATGCGGCCTCCCGAAAGAAGATGCGCCACACGTTTCGGGCAATGGGACTTCGAGCGTGAAAAAGCGGGTCATGCTCGCGCATGCCACAACCGAGAAGAAAGTTGCGGATGTAGGCTGTGCCCTCCCAACGAAGAATACGGTCAACACATGCATCCAGGATCGTTATGCCGCCCGGCAGGCAGAGTGGGTCGCTGGCACCATCGCCGTCAAGCAACTTAAGAACGACATAGCCACAGAGCGGCTGATGGAGAACGTGATCCCGCTGGAACTTGCCCCAGTCCATGATGGCCAACCAGTCCTCGGTCATCACCTCGGGCAGGATGAACCGGTAGGCGGGAAAAGTCCTGGCGGAGTAATCCAGTGTTCGTGCTTGGAGCGGATATGTCTTCCAGAAGTAATCTCTTCCCGTGCGCTTGCGAAGTTCGACCAGTGCCTCTGTCAGTTTGCCCCTTCTGTGGTCGGTAGTGCCGTGCTTGCGATACAGAACGGGATCGACGTCGTAGTAGGGACAGATTGCGTCAGGCGGCGCATATCGTCCTGCGGTCACAGCGGTCTGGTAGTCGGCCAAGGAGAATGTCAATGTAAGATTAGGCATTTCCAACTCCCCAATCCACCAGGACCTTCTCCAACACGTTATCAAATTCCCGGAAGTACTCAGCTGCTTGCACTGCCTTCGCCATCCGCTTGGGTGCTTCCTCGTGCGACAATGTCTTCTTGACAATCACATCCTCTGCAATGCCCCGCACGAACGGGAATAGCATCCCTTCTTCCATCTCGCCCCTGACGATGAACTGGAGTAACTGTAGCAAAAAGTACGAATCCGCCGCGAAGTCAAGCAGGCGTGCCTGTGCGGAGCTGCAGGATCTGTAGAAGTCTGCAAATCCAGACTCTCCCTCTCGCATCATGTGCTGGCGGAAGAACTGAGAATGCATGAATTCCATGTTCTCTGCCTTGATCTGGCCTTCCCTAAAGGATTCCTGTGCAAGAAACCCCTGCAGGCCAGATCGGCTTCGACGCTCATTGCCTTTCTTGTTCCAGTGATCGAATTCGATCGCCAAAACCCCTGCGAACAATCCGGCAATCTCCTTCTCAAATGGCGAATGCCAGATCGGCGACGTCATCGATAGGCCAACAAGCCCAGCCAAAACATCCGCCAACAGATCGACTGTCCGCTCGTAATCGGGTTGCACGACCGGGCCTCGGAACTGACGCATTTCTTTGTGGATGTGCTGTTTCAGGTACATCACGAATGAATGCTCTTGCGGGTTCAACGGAGCACCTTCGTAGTTGGTAGGCACCATGTCAAAGTGCGGGAGATCACTCTCGCGGAGGAACCCCGACAGCGCACTGCGGAAACCCGGCAGAATGCTGCCAGGCAACCATTCGTCGTCAATGAGGCGGGCCAGATGCCCCAGCCCCGCATCATCAACTGCCGAACGTGCTCGACTCACGATATCGTTTGCCCTCACCAGTTGCGCTCTCAGTCGCTCATGGTCTTCGAAGGCCATTGCGACCAGACTGGTCAGGTGAGCGTCGGTCTCCTGTGTTCCCGCGCGCAGCTCATGCTCGGCCATCTCCAAGGATTCGACAAGTCGGTGAATTCGGCCTTTAGATCGGCGTTGCCCGCGCTGCATGGACTGCAACAGAAACTGATTCTCGATGTACTCGTCATAGGATATCATTCGCTCACGTCCAACTTGGCCGCGTTCATTACAGCATAGAAGCCGGCCAAGGGTAGTTTCGCCTCTCAACGGGACAGGCGCGTAGTCATACACAAGGCGGCCGGCCTTGACAGCCCTTGGGACACGATTGATGACGGCTGCGATATATCTGTTGGGATTAATACAGAATCCTTCTCCACTCTCATCCTTTTGTTGCGGTGCAACCTTGTTCCGCTTGGCAAATCTGTAAAAGGCCAACGGATCGTCCGTTCCGGACTCGGCCTTGGCAGATGTAGCTAATTGCATAAAGAACGCTTCTTGATCCTTGGTTACACAAATGCCTTCGCCACTACTGCCCGCGTCAACGAACAGGCGGCTTGTCTTCCACTTCCGCGTGTAAGTGCCATGTAGAGCATCAATAGCTCGTTCACAAGCGCCGAGGTCTTGCGCATCGAGCGAAGTTACATTCAGGAACTTGCCAATTGCCGGTCCACAATCCGTCAGCCATTCGTGGATCGCCGGTGCGATGCCGACATAACCAGGCGAGTTGTCTAGGATGATCGCAGTCTTTACAGGAGTCCCACAGGCGGTAACGCGCGCGAAGTCGCCAATGAGCTGCTTCACGAATTCCAGCAACCAGAGTGAATGCAGGTCATCGAAGAGAATACCAGGTCTTTCGATGCATGTCGTACTCTTGTCGTTGTAAGGCGCGCCGGTATGGTCATTGGCCTCGGCCTTGTCTATCTTGTATATCTGGGATCCCAGAACGTTTGCCTTGATGAGGTCAATACGCATATGCCCTTTATCATTGAGCGACAGCGAGAACGATGGAACAGCGTTGCCAGCCATGAAACACCCCTCAAACAACGTCAGGAGGTTCACTGGCGGCGATTTGCACTTGCTGTTTTCCCCAGCCATAGGCCAGTCCCGGATGGTGTGAATGTCCTTAACCCAAAACGGGGAGTCAGCGATGTCAGCCGCATTGGTTCCTGTCACATCCAAGTCCAAGACGAACACGGCGTATCCGCGCTTCAATAAAAGACGGCCCAGACATAACGCAGCCGTTGTTTTGCCAACGCCCCCCTTGCGGGACTCCACGCTTACAATTAGATCGGCGGTGTTCTGTTTGTTTCTCTTACTCATGATCCTCCGCGTGTTCGCTGCTTTTGCCTTTATAATCCGTATTTGCCAGTGCCTTCTCGATATGCGCGATTTCATCCGGCGTCAGGTCGAAAAGACGATAAACGATATCGTCAATTTCCCGCTCTGTTGCCCGCAGTCCCGCCGCATCACCAGCCTCCGACTGCCTCGCCGCTTGCTCCGCCAGCTTCGTCAGTCGGGCTTTGTCGGCGGTCGAGGCCGGTGGGATCGGAATAGTCTCAAGATTCCTGTTGATGAATCGCATCCGTCCGCCTTTCCACGGATCACCGAGACCTTGAAATGTCATGCGGGCATACCAATCAACGAGGGAGCTGAGCAACACGGCGAGCAGCGACTTTTCCGCACCCGGGATAATGTAGCCTGTATTCCCGATGACGTGCCCACTTTCAGACCATGTTGCCTTCAATAGTTTGCCTATATCGGCGACAACAATCTTCGGCTCCCCGAAGGCATCCAGGTAATATTTCGATGGGTTATTATCCAACTCCAGCCAATGGTGCTGACCTTGGGCATCGCCATTCCTGGATGTTTGGCACTGCCCTCGCGCCTTCAGTTGCTTGGCGAATTGTGAAAGGTGGCGAAGGATAGCGGGATAGTTCTTGAGTTCTGTGTGGAATTCATAGCGGACAAGGATCACGTACAGATCATGATATTCGTGCGTCCACCGATGGATATCCCGCCCCCGAATCCATGGCTTTATGAGTTCTGCGGATTTCCGGTCTTCACGAATCAGTCGGTCGCGCGTAGCGCGGTCAATGACATACGCGCTATTGAGGCCGCTTGTTATACCTCTATGCAACCGTCCCTTGACATAGACACCTAACGGAGTGCCGTTTGCCCGGACCTTGTCGAGCAGCGTATGTTTATCCCCTGCTTCAAGCGACCAACCATCGGGTTTGAGTTGCTCCGGCTTGTAGCGCACGCCGCGCGTGATTAGAGACTTTTCTAGCGAATCAAACTCGGCTTCGTCTTTGATCACTACGACCGGGAATACGTGGTTCGCGGATGTCGCGCACTTGTTGACCACGACGATCATGGGGTCGGTGGCGGCGGCGAACACCGGCAGTTCGCAGAAATCCACCAGGGCGCGAATGCGCTGAGATGCCAGCATCTGTCGCAAACCCTTGCCATATCCCGCGCGCTGAAATTTGTTGGAACTTATGAAGGTCAAGACGCCGTCATCACGCAGAAGGCCGAGTCCAAGTTCGTAAAAGAAGCAGTAGATGTCGCCGCGTGCGGCAAATGTCTTGAATCGCTGCTTCCATTCTGTTTGCTGTGCCGTGCGGGCAAACTTTTCGACAGAAACATAAGGCGGATTCGCGATCACGACGTCGAATCCCTTGTTCGCATGGAACACCTCGGAGAAATAAATCTCGAAGTCGAAGGTCTCGCGGCCATTGGTCAGCTCATGGATGAGGGCTTCGATCTCTTCCTTGAGCTTTGCTTTCAGTTTCCGGTCAGTCTCGTTGAAGAGCTTCGGCTTTAATGCCTCAAGGCGTTTGAACTGCTCATCGTTGAAGAGGTTCTTCTCCACGCCCAGCAGCGAGTTGCCCACTACAACTTTGTAGTCGAGATTCGGCAGGGGCTTGACTTGTTTGACATCTTCCTCATCCACGACCAGCGAGAGCCATAGGCGCAGCTTGGCGATTTCCACGGCACTTGGATCAATGTCCACGCCGTAAAGGCAGTTCTGAATGGCGTGGCGTTTGAAGTGATAGGGCGTGCGTTCACCGATATCGTTGAAATACGGCGTGAGCGCGGCCCGGGCACGGACGATTACCTGCATCATGCCGACCGGAAACGCGCCCGAACCGATGGCGGGGTCGCAGACGGTGATTGTCTTGAGTGCGTCATCAAGCGTGCGGGCGTTGTGCTGGATGCTCTTGGGCATCTTGATCGCGTACTGGGTGTCCACAGCTTCGTAGTGGGAAATTTGCTCGCCTAACTGGACGAAGGTTTCAATTTCGGTGCGCGGAACAAGTTGCTTGTCTTTGTTCACCGCTGTGTCCAGATAGTTGATCAGGCTTTCCTGGCACATGTAGTGAACGATTTCGCGCGGTGTATAGAACGAGCCTTTGGATTTGCGCTCCTTGACTTCGAGCAGGTTCTCAAAGACCTTGCCAAGCATTTCCGGGTCAATGGCGACTTCCTTCTCCAGCGGCTCGGCTTCGTTGACGGTGAAGTTGTAGCGGTCGAATACGTCGAGAACGCCTGTGCCGGTAATGCCTTCCTCGAAATACTCGTCATTGGTGAAAAGTTTGTTTGGCAGAATGATGTCGGTCTTCTGCCAGTCGTAATCGCCCAGCGGTTCGAATAGCCCGCCGTTCAGGAAGGGGATGCGGCACTTGAAGCGCGGGCACCAGGCTTCGTGACCGCGATCGGTGGACAGCGTGTCGTAAAAGAGCGGTTCGAGGATGTCGTTGAAGATATTGACCGAACCGGACAAGCGGGAAGCTTGTCCCACAATCTTGCGCAGGAAGTCGCGCGGGCCGGTGCCCCAGTCCTTTCCTTTCTCGACACCGAGCCAGCCCTTCTTTTGCAGAAAATAGAGGAACACGATCTGGCCCATGAGCTTCTTGGCAAAGTCCACGGTATTGACGCCCTTGGCGCTGAACTCGTCGCGCAGCGTCTTGTCCTTGGCGACCAGTTTCTCCAGCGCGGCACTGATGTCGCCAAACAGCTCGGTGTACTTGCCGAAGAATTCTTTGGTGACGGCCTCGACGCTGAAGGCTTCTTCGACTTGGGCGAGGGTGGGATCGGTGGCGGTGTCCTGAAGCAAGCCGAGAAAGCGGGTCTGGGCGGTGTGGCAGCTCTCGCCCTCGCCGACCAAATAGGAGAAGCGCCGAGCAGGCGTGAGGCGCGTCTCGACACCGACTTTGCCGGATTCTTTCTCGACGCTGGCGTAGTCCATCTTGACGTAGGAAAAGCGCCACTGTTGTTCCGTCGGCGAGACAAAGGCCACCAGCGCGGCGTCTTTGTTTTCGCGGTCTTTCAGATGGTCCGCGACGAAGTTGCGAATGGCGGTGCGGGCGCGCTCCAGCTTGGATGCCGCGGTCAGACGAACAATCAGAACGTCCACGGTTTCTTTGGCCGGGCTGGTGTAGGTGCCCAGCCGCTCGAAGCGCTGGACGTGGGCGCGGAAGGCCTCTTTGATGTAGGGGGTGTGGCGCGAAAAAGCCTTGCTCTCATCCACATGATTGAGCAGGTTGACCGCGAAGGTGCGGAAGCGGGCCTTGTCGAAGGGCTGGGTGAAGCTGTCCTTGATGAGTTGGCGGGCCTGGGCGGCGTTCATGTAAAAACCTCTGCGCTAGCCCGGCCTGTGGTCCCCTTATGAGCCGATCCAATTGCCCCTTTGTGGCCGCTTTGGATTCTCACGTAAGTCAATTGAGTCATGCCGGGCATCGGACGATTCCTGAAGATGATCGGATGATTATCGGACGATTACTTCGCATTCGATTTTCCTTGTCCGCGGGGCTCATAGCGCGTGTTCCGGCCTTCACCCTGTCGCACCAACAGTGCCAGATCCACCAGTTCGCGCAGCAAACGGCTGGCCGTATCGTGTCCGAGATCCAAATTGTCAAGACACCAAGCGCGGGTGACGACTGCGCTTTTGGCTGCCTCGGCGAGTATGGCCTTGTGCTTCTTGGTCAGCTTCTCTTGCACACTGGGCGGCAGCGGCGACGTCAGTTCAGCGGTGCGCAGCCGATCCATGTTGTTGCCAGGCCCGTTCACTACGACGGTGAAGTAACCATCCCGAAACGCGAAGTCCGGCCCTGCCAAACCATGGTCAAGCATGGCCGCATGCATGCGGCGGATGCCGCTGCCGCGCTGTTCCATGAGATGCAGGTGCCCGAGATATTGCGCCAGCGTGGGGTTGCGAGAACAAGGCTCGTACTTGCCTTTCTGGAGTTTGCTGATGGTCAATGGACGCAGCAGATCGCCCGGGCTCAGGATCTCGATGCGGTCGAAGAACACCTTCACGTATATGGGACGCGCTGCATCCTCGTAGTTGCGATGAGCGATTGCATTGACGATGGCTTCGCGCACGACTTCACGGGGGTACTCATCCAGCTTGATCCGTCGTATGCCGACGACGCGGATTGGGTGGCGCGTGTTGCGCATGACGAATTCGACGACCTGCTCAACGAGGGTTGGAGCCGGGCCGGACAGCGTTTCCTGATCCTTGGGATTGGGATCAGCTTCCGTGCCCGCATAGGCGTCAGCCAGAACACGGCACTGGGGGAAGTGGCTGGCGGGATTCTTGCCAAGGAACAGCAGACCGGAGGCCATCGCTTTGTAGACCAACCCCTTATGCTCTTTGCGCACCAGGCCTTTCTCGCGCAGCATGTTCAGCAGTGCGGAATGTGTTGCGTGATCCTTCTGCTCGAGTTCCTGAAGCGCCCAAAGCCACTGCCGTGCAACGTCGAGCGCGAGTTCGGTATCCTTCACATCCAGAACCTGCTGTTCAAACGGCGACGCGTTGCCGGATTCCTCGCTGTGAGCTGCGGCGCCCGCATCAATGTTGATGCCGAAGGATTCGTCCAAGATTCGCAGCAGACCGCGTGTGACTTCAGGCACCAAGTCAACCCGGTCATGGAACCGCCGATAGATATGACCGTCCGCCTTGATCTCCTCGAAGAAGGCTTGGGTGTCTTGCTTTCTTTCCGTGTCGTGATGGCCGCGCACGAAGATCAGCATCGGCATGCCACGCTGCATGGCGTAGCGGTATTCCTCATGGGTGGCCGACGTTGGCCGGGAGCTCGCTCCAGAGTATTCCCGATCGATCAGGAGGAGATAGATTTGGCAGGAGTTCAGGCATGCTAAATAGGGCGTGGCCACCCGGCGACCTGAGAGCGGTTCTTTTTCGTAAAGAACGATGCTGCAAACTTGACTGAACGCTCGGTCACCGGAGACTGCACCTGCAATCGACACGCGCTCGACTTCCAATTCCTTCTGAACCGAACTGATGAATACGCGCAGCATCAGGTGCCGCCCTCCTTGTCCTTGTTATCGGCAAGAATCCACGAAGACAGAATCACCTCGCGCGGCATATGCGCATGCTGCAACTGCTGGGCGCGGGTGGACTGGAAGAACAATGGAGAAATATCCCGTCGCAAGATGCCGAGCACTTTCAGCGGCTCGATTTCCTTCTTCAGCGCCTCCGCGACCTTCTTGGTTGTCGGCTTGGGAAGGGCGCCATCCATCACGAGCTGCATGACGTTGCCGATATACTCCTCGTCATCATCCGTAAAACCCTGGTACCGGCGAATCTCTTTCGCTTTGAGACGTTTCAGGATGTATGCCTCGTTGGCGCCGCCCTTCTGGTGCGCGCTGGCATCTTCGTTTTCCGGGCTGGTGGCCGCGGCAAAGGCGCTCTTGTTGCGATCCAGCAGGGCATAGAACTCAGGCGGGATGGCGTACCGCTGCTCGGCAAGGTCAGCGGGGCGCAAGACTTTGACCGTGGTGAGAAAGTCGAGTTCAACTGGGGCAGTCGTGCCGTGGGCGGCGAGGTAGAATTTGTCAAGCCGGCCTTGCCTGAAGTAGGTCAGCAAGGATGGGAAATGCTGGACAACGGCATCCGGTGCGGCGCACAATGTGCGCGATGACCTGGCTTTCTTTGGCAGGCGTTTGATGCGGGCGAAAAGATCGGGCTGTTGGTCGCGCACCGTGCGGATTTCCGTCAGGTATTCGAGCTCGCTTTCCTCGTTTTCGTCCTCGCCGGTGATGGTTTTCTTGCTGGTGAGCTTGGCAAACAGGTCGAACGACTTGACTTCCTCGCCCTCGGTCAGCAAGCGGGCGTCCGCACCGAGCATTTCGATGAATGCGTGAATTTTGGCTTCCGCCGCCTCGCGCAGCTTGATGGCATCGTTGCCTTCTTCCGTGGGGAAAAAGTTGTAGGTGTGGATGGTGTCAAACTTCGTGTCCAAGCGATTGACGCGGCCAACGCGTTGAATCAGGCGGGTTGGGTTCCAAGGAATGTCGTAATTGATGACCACATTGGAGCGATGCAGGTTGACGCCTTCGGACAAGACTTCGGTGCTGACCAGGATGCGGTAGTTGTCGGCGGGTTTGAATGCATTGGCGTCGAAATTGGCGATGACATCGCGGTGCTCGGCCTCACTCGCATTGCCAAAGAACAGCAGCGTCTTGGGTTCCACTTCCTCGCGGATGCGGGTGGCCAGATAGGCGGCGGTTTCCTGCGACTCGGTGAAAATGATGAGTTTGCCTTTCTTGAGATGCTGCTGCGTGCGCAGCACATCCCGGAAGGCCAGCCATTTGGGATCCCGCTCAATATTGGCCCACATCTTCTTGATGCGCTGCAAGGTGCGATAGTCCGCTTTGAGATGCAGCATGAAGTCGGCTGAGAAGTCTTTGGCGTTGAACCGCTCCGCCTTGTCCTGTTCCAAGAGGTTCTCAATGCCCTCCTGATCATCTTGTTCGAGGAGCTCAAAGATTTTTCCAATATGCTTCTTGCTGATGTAGACGGTGCCTTTCTCGAACTCCGCAATGACACGGGCGTAGGAATGCGTGAAACGCTCCAGGCTCAGCCGGAACGCGTGGAAGCTGCTTTCCAGGCGCTTGACCATCAAGATCTTCATGAAGGTGGCGAGATTGCGCTGACCCTGCCGTTCGCGTTCATCCATTTTGCCTTCGTAGTAGACCAAAGGGGTGTAGCGGGCATAGGTGAACTCGGACGTCAGTAGTCGCAGCGTTTCGTTGAAGATTTCGTTTTCCTGCTTGTTGAGCTTGTAGAACAACGGGGCCGGGTCCTCGACCTCGGGAAACTTCAAGCCCTGCTGTTGCATATCCGCGCCGTAGTACTTCGCAATTTCGGTGCGGGTGCGCCGGACCATGAGGAACTTGAGCAGCTTCTCGCGGGTCTCTTTGGCATTCGCTTGAATGGTTTGGAAGTACAGCTCGCGGTCAGCCTGCCGATCAAGCCCCTTGAGCTTGGCCTCCAGACCGGTGAAGAATGCTTCAAGGTTGCGTAGGTTCGGGATAGTGCTGGCCTTGCCCGCTTGGAACAGCTTGACCTGGCTGAGAATATCGCGCGGCGTGTTGTTCAAGGGCGTGGCGGAAACAAGGATGACTCTCTTACCCCGGCAGATCTGGGCAAGCATTTCATAGCTCTGGGTCGTCTCCGTGCGGAACCGATGCGACTCATCAATAAAGACGTTCCTGTATTTGGAGATGTCGCGTCCGAGGAGGTCATCCAGCTTGCCAATGGACTCAAAATCCGTTTGGCGCACTTGGAAGTCGCTAAAGACATTCGGCCAGGAACCGCGCTTCTCACGATCAAGGAGATGCGGCGGCGCAATCACCAGGTGCCGGCCGTCAAGCTGCTGGGCCAGCAATGCGGCCATGTACGTTTTCCCAAGGCCAACGACATCCGCGAGAAAAACGCCGTCATATTCATCCAGTACCTTGCGGGCATTCAGCACCGCCTCTTCCTGGTATTTCAACTTCATGAATCCCGCGGGGACATACATGTCTGCAAGTTCGGCGGGGCGGCTCAACTCGTTCCTGAAATATTCGTAGAGAAACTTCAGGTAAAGCTCATAGGGCGTGAAGCTGGCGAAAGGTGATTTGTTGACGACGGTATCTTCGTAGGGCTGCGAGACGTCCACGGCTACTGCCCACAGTTCGTTGAACTTGGCGATGGCAAAGTCATAATCAGCGCGGGTCTTCAACTCGACATTGAACTCGAGATTGTCCTGGAGCCCGGCTTGGCTGAAGTTGCTTGAACCGGTAATGACGCGCCCTTTGTCGCGGTCTCCCTCGGCGAACGTCATGATGTAGACCTTCGCATGCAGGTTTTCGGTTGGATAGGCTCTGATTTCCAACTTTCCTGACCGAATCCACTCGATGAATTTGTGAACGCCGGTTTCGATCTCGTTGCTGTCGGCTGATTTGTCGAGTTCGCTGAGCACGTCCTTGGCGACTTGTTCCTTCGACGCTGCGTGTGACGCGAACGCCAGTTCACCCTTTTCTTTGGCCTGCTGCAGAAGCTCGTATGCCGCACGGTCGGTCTGCAGTCCGACCAGAATGCGAATCTTCTCGACATGCTCCAAGGCGGCATAGAGTCTGTAGAAACCACTGATGAAGAAATAGCCGACGAGGCAGTCGAAAAATCGCGTGTCTTTGCCGAGCAAGATCGCAAAACGATCGCGCAATGATTGACCGGCTTCGTTCGTTATGAACGTCAGGTCGCTTGACATAGTTGACTTCCTCAATGCCTAATGGTACAAATCAAGTATATCGTGCAGAGCACACCGATTGCCACGCCCAGTCACTTGGTGCTCCACGCTGCTTTACCTGTGAAGATTCTACCACAAAGCCACTGGAAGTGCAAAGGAGAGCTAACTGAATTTCTTTGCGTGCAAAGAGAATTCTCCTTCAAACGACAAAAAATGTCGATTGAAAAAGACGGCTATGTTCTTTTGCCGCATTGTTGTATAATATGGAGGACACACACGACACCTAATGAATATACTTCTGACAGGCGGGGCGGGCTTCATCGGGTCACACACGGCGCGGGCGCTGTTACGGCGCGGCGATACGGTGACCATTATTGATGATTTCAACGATTATTATGCGCCGCGCGTCAAGCGGCACAATATCGAGCAGACCCTCGCGGTCGGGCCGTGCACCGTGCAGGAAGGCGACATCCGCGATCTCGCGTTTCTGCGCACGGTGCTGCAGGGCGCGCAGTTCGATGCCGTCTGCCACCTGGCGGCACGCGCCGGCGTGCGGCCGAGCATCGCCCAGCCATTTCTCTATGAGCAAGTGAATGTGCTCGGCACCTTGCATTTGCTGCAACTGGCCGTCGAGCATAACGTTCCGCAGTTCGTCTATGCCTCGTCCTCATCGGTGTATGGCAACCTGCCGACCGCGCCGTTTCGCGAGGACATGCAGCTGGATCAGCCGATCAGCCCGTATGCGGCGACCAAGAAAGCGTGCGAATTGCTGGCGCATACCTATCATCATTTGTACGGATTGCGCTGTATTGGCCTGCGCTTTTTCACGGTCTACGGCCCGGCTGGCCGGCCCGACATGGCCCCGTTCATTTTCACGCGCAACCTGCTCGAGGGCCGGCCGATTCAACAGTTCGGCGATGGCAGCAGCTTGCGCGATTACACCTATATTGATGATATTGTCGCCGGCATTCTGGCGGCGCTGGATTGTGCGTATGCCAGCGAGGTATTCAATCTGGGGAATTGCCGGCCGATCCGCCTGGATGCATTTATCCGCCACATCGCCGCCGCGGTCGGCGTCGAACCGGTTATCGAGCGGCAGCCGATGCAGCCGGGCGATGTGCAGATGACTTGCGCCGACACGGCAAAAGCGCAGACGATGCTGGGTTTCAAGGCCGCTGTCCCGTTTGAACAAGGCATCCGTCAATTTGTGGCATGGTATCGTGCGCATGCGCATCTGTATCGTTAGAATAGTGCTGCTGGCGACGCTGGCGTGGTTGGCCGTGAGCGCCTGCACCACCTTGCAGACCACCTTGGGGAACGGCGAGACGGTCGCGCTGAATCAGCCGCTGTGGCAGGAGGGCTGGAGCGGCTGGACGCCGGCACAACCGGCCTTTGCACAAGACGAGCCGCGCGTGAACCGGAATGTCATGGGCACGGCAATGCGGGTGGCTGGCCTGGACTTTGCGGAAGGTGTGGGTGTGGCCGGGGATGCCCTGCTGGTCTATGATGTGGCCGGCACTGCGGAATCGTTTGACATGCTGGTCGGCGTGGATGACGCGTCAACGAATGCGCGCGATGTGGCGCGGATCAGTGTAGCCGTGGATGGGCGTGAGCGTTGGGCGGAGGAACGCGTGCGCGGCCAAGTGCCGGCGCACTGCACGGTCGCGTTGACCGACGCGCATCAACTGCGCATTCGCATCACGGCGCCGACCAATGTGTACACCGATCTGGCACTGGCGCGCGTGGCTGGCACGGCGGGCTTGCGCGACGCGATGCTGCAGGCGCGCAGTGACATGCAGGACTTTGTGTTCCAGCCGCAGCGCGCCTTGGGCGGCGTGGCGTGCCTGCGCAACGGCAGTGTCATCTATCCGGTACAACACAAGCAGTATGGCGCGTGCATTGGCCTGAGCAATGCGCAGCTCGCGGTGGTGATCGCGCCAAATCACGCCGCGCGCATCATTGCCGTGTCGTATGCCACCACGGATGTGAGTGCCATTGCGGATATGCGCGTGTCGCTGCATCCGATTGAGCGCACGATCAAACGACCGCCACTGCCGTCGGCAGACGACACGCCCTGGCAATGGCGGTTTGAATCAAACGGCACGCTGCGCTTTCTTTCGCCGCCGGACTATGTGCACGGCGTGCGCTGGTCGAAGACGGTATTCTTGTTGAGCGATCTGCCGGCCGCGCGGGTGACGACGATGTGCAGAAACTGTGTGCAGCACGACATATCGTGGAGTATCGGCACGGATGTGGCCGGCGCGCCCGGCGCGCGCATGGTTGCCGAAAACGCGCAATCGCGCGCCGCGATTGTCGCGCCGGGCGCGGCGCTATGGGTTTGTGCAGCCGAGCCGGCGCGCGGCTATTTTCCGTATGGCGGCCGGCGTGTGCTGCTGCCGACCAATACCGCGCCGGCGCGCGTCACGCTGCTCAGCGAGATCACCGCGCTGGAGCCGGGCCGGCATCTGGCGCAAGTGGTATACCTGCTGCCGCAGCGGCCCGGCACCGAACCGTTCTCGTTTGATGCGTGCGCGCCAGTGTATACGGCAGTAACGAATCGCTGCGCGCGCTTCCGCGAACTGCCGGCCGAGCCGACGGGCAGGACAATTCGATGGTGAATGATGATCCCGCCGTTGGCGGGACTCCAAGCAGATGATGAATGATGAAGGCAGCATTCTGGCATACCACAGAAGGCGGCACGGTCCAGTGCGACCTGTGTCCGCACGGCTGTGTGATCCAACCGGGCACGCGCGGCATCTGCGGCGTGCGCGAGAATCAGGCCGGCACGCTGGTCAGCTTGAATTATTGCGTGGCCAGCAGTTGCGGCATGGACCCGATCGAGAAGAAGCCGCTGTATCACTTTTTCCCCGGCAGTCGGATTTTGAGTGTCGGTACGTTTGGCTGCAATCTTGCCTGCCAATGCTGCCAGAACTATCAGATTGCCAAAGCGTTTTCCGCGGCGCAAGTAGGCAGACCTAACATCACCACGGCGGCGTTGCTGGCCGAACTGCCGACGAGGCCCACGGCGGCCGAGTTGCAGGCCTGTTGTGGGATTGCCTACACCTATAACGAGCCGAGTGTCTGGTTTGAAACCGTGCGCGAAGTGACGCAGGCCGTGCGTGCGCGCGGCTTGAAAAATGTGCTGGTGACGAACGGCTACATCTGTGCCGCGCCGCTGGCCGAACTGCTCGAGTGTGTGGACGCGCTGAACATTGATCTGAAGGCATTCAGCGAGCAGGTCTACAAAACGCACTGCGGCGGGACATTGGCGCCGGTGTTGGCGACCATCGAGACTGCGGCGGCGCGCGCACATGTGGAACTGACGGTGTTGATCGTGCCCGGGGTCAACGACGATGACGCGCAATTGCGGGCGATGCGCGACTGGATCTGTGCGCAGTGCGGGCCGCGCACGCCGGTGCATCTATCGCGCTATTTTCCGATGCACCGGATGACCACGCCGGCCACGCCGGCGGCCACGCTGGCGCGCGCCCATGCGCTCATGCGCGAGAAACTCGCCTATGTGTATGTCGGCAATACCGGCGAGGAGCAAGACACGCACTGCGCCGACTGCGGCACGCTGGTCATTCAACGGCGTGGCTATCACACGCGCGCGGTGGGTTTGCGGGTGGACGGCGCCTGCGCGCAGTGCGGCGCGCACGTGGCAGTTGTGAAATGAGTTTGTTGATTGGGTTTACTACCGTAAGAACTGGCAGTATATTGCTGGATTTCTGCTGTTTTTCGCGGCAATGTTGATTTTGTTCATCGTGTCGGGCTGGTACGGAAAAATCATTGTTGTGTGTGCTACCATGGGCGACTTATTGATGCGCGATGCTGTATGCGAGCACTATTGTGCGCTGGTAAATAGAGAAAGAAAACGCTTGTCTTAAAAACGCGGCGGGCCGCCGCGTCTACGGCAGAGGCAGCAGCATTCGCGACACGGAGGCCGCTCCCATTATTTGCATTCAGAGACGCCCACGACATTGTGTCGGTGGAAGAGGAGATTGGGAGCAGGGGCGGCGTAGCTTTATTCAATCTTGTTCACCCACGATCCCGCCAGCGGCGGGATCGTGGGGGTCTCTGGATTTCAGCGTGGGTGCTTGTGGCCGTGCCACAAATAGTGCAGTTGGCGGATGCGATTCGGGTGCATGAATAGAATGACGACACCGCCGACAATATTGCCGAGTGTGACCGGCACGAGATTGTGCCACAGGCCGAGGGACAACGGCAGCTGCGGTAGCGAGGCGCCGTCAGCCAGCAAGCCGAGCGGGATCAAATACATGTTGGCCACGCAGTGCTCGAAGCCGCACGCGACGAAAGCCATGATCGGCAACACGCAGCAGGCGATTTTCGAGATGATGTCTTTCGAGAGGGTGGCCATGATAATCGCCAGAATCACCAGCATATTGCAGAATACGCCGCGCAGGAAACACGCGCCGAAACTCAAGGCGATTTTATTGTGGGCCACGTTGACCGCCAGCTCGCCCAGCTTATTCAACTGGTCGGGTGTGCCCAGCAGGCCGGCATGCCACACACCCCACGCAAACAACGCCGCACCGCCGAAGTTGCCGAGATAGACGACCAGCCAATTGCGCAGCACGTTGCGCGCGGAGAACAGGCGGGTAACGGCGCCGACCAGCATGATGATGTTGCCGGTGAACAGTTCCGCGCCGGCAATGACGACCAGCACCAGGCCGACGCTGAAGACCGCGCCGCCGACAATCCGGCCCATGCCCTGCTCGATCGCGACCAGGAACAGATGCGCGCCGATGCTGATGTACAGTCCGGACAGCAGTGCCAGCAGGAACAGTTGCCAGCCTTCCGTGTTGGCTTTCTTGATGCCCAGCGCGGAGATTTTCAAGGAAAACTCGTGGGCGGTCAGCGCCGGTTCGTACATGGCCGGTTCGGTATGCGTGGTTTTCATGGTCAGTTACATTGCCAGAAAATTCTTTAGCAAGGTTTTGCCGTGTTCTGTGGCGATGGATTCCGGGTGAAACTGTACGCCGACGACGGGCAGCGTCGTGTGGCGCACCGCCATGATCTCGTCGTCATCGGCGCGCGCAGTCACTTCCAGACAGGCCGGACAGGTGGACGCATCAATCAACAACGAATGGTAGCGCGTGGCGTCAAAAGGATTAGGTATGCCGGCAAACAAGCCGCGCTCGTTGTGGCGAATCGGCGAGGTCTTGCCGTGCATCAAGCGCCGCGCGCGCACGATCCGGCCGCCGAACACCTGGCCGACGCACTGATGCCCGAGGCAGACGCCGAAGACCGGAATCTTGCCGGCGAAATACGCGATGGCTGCACAGGAAATACCGGCTTCGGTCGGGGAGCACGGCCCGGGCGAGACCAGCAGCTTCTCGGGTTTGCGCGCCGCCAGCTCCGCGACCGTGGCCTTGTCGTTGCGGACAACGTGCATGACCACGCCCATCTCGCCGAGATACTGATACAGGTTGTAGGTAAACGAATCGTAGTTGTCAATAATGATCAGCATATTCATTTCTCAAATTTCAAATTTCAAATTTCAAATCCTGCCATGCAGTTGCTCGGCCAACGTGATGGCTTTCATCATACCGCGCGCCTTGTTGACGGTTTCCTGGTATTCGAGTGCGGGCACGGAATCGGCGACAATGCCGGCCCCGGCTTGGACATAGACGGTCTGGTCTTTGATCACCATGGTGCGGATCGTGATGCATGAGTCGAGCGTGCCATCGTAGCCGAAATAGCAGACCGTGCCGGCATACGGCCCGCGCGCGCAGGCTTCCATTTCGTCAATGATCTGCATGGCGCGGATTTTTGGCGCGCCCGTGACGGTGCCGGCCGGAAAGGTCGCGGCCAGCACCGCAAAGGCATCCTGGCCGGGATTGAGCGTGCCGCTGACGTTCGAGACGATGTGCATCACATGCGAATAGCGCTCGACCACCATCAATTCCGAGACGTGCACACTGCCGAACGTGCAGACCCGCCCGAGATCATTGCGGCCGAGATCGACCAGCATGATGTGCTCGGCGCGCTCCTTGGGGTCGGCCAGCAGTTCACGCTCGAAGGCCAGGTCTTCCTCAGCGGTCACGCCGCGCCGGCGCGTGCCGGCGATCGGGCGCAGTTCGGCCGTGCCGTCTTGCACGCGCACCATCAACTCCGGGCTTGAACCGGCCAGGGCATAGCCGTCGAATTGCAGCAAAAACATGTAGGGCGATGGATTGACGCAGCGCAAGGCGCGGTACAAATCCATGGCGGAGGCCGTGGTGGGAAACGCGAAACGCTGGGACGGCACCACTTGAATGACATCCCCGGCGCGCACATATTCTTTACAACGCTCGACAATCTGCATGTACCGTTCGGGCGTCATATTCGACGGCGGCTGGCGGTCGCTGAGGTCCTGCATGCCGGCCGGGCTGAGCGGCGCGACGGGCGTCACCGGCACGGGTTGCGCCAATTGTTGGATGACCTGCGCGATGGTCGCGCAGGCCGCGTCGTAGACGGTGCGGGCCGGCCGCCCGTCGCAGTGCGCATTGGCAATCACCAAAATGCGATGACGGACATGGTCGAAGGCGATGACCGCCTTGGTGAACATAAAATGCAGATCAGGGAGCGCGAGGTCATTGGGATTCGCTTGCGGAATGTCCTCGAAGAAGCGCACCGCGCCGTAACCGATATAGCCGACAGCGCCGCCACAGAAGCGCGGCAAGCCCGGCAGCTGCACGGCATGATAGGCCGCCAGCCGCCGGCGCAACTCGGCGATGGGGGAGTCGGCGACGGTGGTGGTGGTTTCGCCGTCGGCCGCGCGGATGGTGATCTGCGTGCCGCGCGCGCTGAATTCAAGCAACGGCTGCACGCCGATGAACGAATAGCGCGCGACATGCTCGCCACCTTCGACCGACTCGAGCAAGAACGCCGGCGCACGGCGGCAGACGCGCGCATACAGGGCGAGCGGCGTCTCCATGTCGGCCAGCAACTCGCGGTAGACAGGAATGATGGCGCCGACGCGCACCTGCGCGGCAAAGGCGTCATAAGGTGGGGTGGTCATGCGCCGCCCCGGTGGTGGCGCTGAGAGAAGGCGCACGCGAGCACGGCGAGTAGCAGCAGCCCGGCCGGCTCGGGGATGGGCGTTGCCGGCGTCACCGCCGCCCACGTGTCACCAATGCGCAGCTCGTCAAACGAGAACGTCGCGCCGCCCGCGGCGATAAACAGATCGCTGAAGCGCAGGTCCAGGCTGTTATACAAATATGCATTGGTATCGTCCGGCGCGCCGCCGCCCAGCAACGGATCGAACCAGATCTGGATATCGTCATTGCCCGCCTTGAAATCGAGCCGCAGGACGATGAGCGTTGCTTGATTGTTGGTGGTCTGTGACGCGCTGATCGTGATGCCGCCGGACGGGCTGCCTTCGATGCGCCAATGCGGCGTCGCCCATTGCTTGCCAATGTACAAATTATCGCTGCCCAGCGCATTCTTCAAATAGAAACCGCCAAAGCAGCTGTCAACGTTGCGGTCGTCCTGGCGCAACACGAAACTGCACCAGATACTTGTGCCGTCCGGCGCCAGATTGGTGCCGACAAATGCGTGCGCGAAGGCGCTGCTGCCGATTTGCCGATGTGATTCACCTTGCCAGCTCTTGATCTGCACACAATTGCCGCAGGCGTCCAGGGCATACAAATTGTTGTAGTACGCAAGGCCGGGCGTCGCCACCATGTTATTGCCACCCCACGCGCCCAGCCAGTTGAAGCCGCCGTTGGCGCCGGCCAACAAGGCGCCCTCGCCATAGTCCATGCCGTCGTAGGCAAAGAGATGCGGCCCGTTGCCGGTCTGCACCGACAAGCGCGTGGCCGCACTGACGATGCCACTTGCGTCGCGTACGGTAAATGCCAGCGTGCGGGTCTGCAGCGGCTGCAGCGCGCAGGCATACTGCCATGCGTCGCCCGCCAGTGTTTGCGCCACATCGTTGGTGCTGCCGTTGACGGCCAGCCACATGCCGGTGGCCTTGGTTCCTTGAATCACTATGTTTGACGCCACGGTCGTGATGAACATGCCATTGCTGGCGGCCGGCACGAGGACCGGGACCTGAATCACCGGCGGCGGCAGAAAGCTGGAGAACTGCGCGGTGACGCGCAGCCAGCCGCGCACGACGCTGCTTTGATAGGGCGCGCTGACGGTGATGTACCAGCGCCCGGCGGTCAGCGGCGGCGTGCTGGTCGGGGTGAGCTCGATCGTTTCATTGCCGCCGGCGGTTTGCGTTTTTGCGTCCCAGACGCCATAGGTCACGCCGTTGTCTTGCGGCACGGCGACGTAGCCCTTGCGCAGATACAAATCCACATTGCGGTTGCTGTCGGTGGTGATCACCAGCCGGTTGGTGTGCGTCGCCGGCACATCAATATAATACGACGAGTACCCGCGCAAATCGCAGAGCGGGCCGTCGTAGCGCTCAATGCCATTCTGCAGCGGCAACCCGTACGAGTTGCAGTTCCACAGATACTCGTACCAGTTCATCAGCAAGCCATTGGTCATGTAGGCGGCGCTGTCCGGCTGCTCGTGCGGCATATGCTGGAACCACCAGCGCAGGTGCGAGCATTCGCCCTCGCTCTCGTAAATGCTGTCTTCAAACGCCTGGCTGTTCCAGGTCGTGTAGTTGATCGAGTTGGACATGAACATCCGCGGCCAGCTCAACCAGTTGGTGCCCTCCCAGTTGCGTTTGAACGACCAGACATATTTGCTGCTGCGATATTCGTAGGAGTTGGTGCTGTTGGGCATGCGATGATTATCGCCGCAACTGGCGCGCCCGGGCATGGCCTGGTCAAAGGCAGCAAAGGTGGTCCAGTAGTTGTCGGTCCAAATCGTCGCGTTCATGCAGGTGCCGTAGTTCCAATGGCCGCCGCTGTTGACATGGCTCATGTTGCTTTCCATGGCATGACCAAAATCATGATTGGCCATGTCGGTGCCACGCTCATAGTTGTAGCAATAGACAATGAAACGCCGCGGATACGCGCGATAGCCGTTGTTGCCGGTATGCCCGCCGGAATTGCACCACCACGAGCCCGGCCCGAACATGTGCGATTCGTAGGCGCCGCTCATCGGCGGCGCCCAGACCCAGATGTCGTCGCACTCGCCCGTGCCCATGGCCGCCTCGGCGTTAAGATCGTTGGTCAACATCCAGTCATAGTCCAGCATCGCATTGGGCCACGGCCGCTGCACCCACGGCGACTCGTAGGACCAATGATAATTATTGGTCTCGTTCGCGCCGGTCTGGTCGTAATAATAGCGCTTGCCGTTGGTCAAGCGCGGGAAAAACCGAAAAATGTTGGTGCGCGTGCAGATGAACGCAATGTTGGTGTGGGTGTCCATCGTCAGCAGCGTCGTCAAGTCAATGTTCTGCCGGTTCGGATCATTCCACAAGGTCCAGGTGCCCGGGGGATCATACACTTCCCACAAATGCTGCACGCCGCTGTTGGTCGGGAACGGATCATAGATGACCAGCCAGACTTTGTTGGTCAAGTACGGCGCGGCGGGGCAGCACAACGTCAGCAGCATCAGGCAGGCGAGAATTGTTTTACGCATGGTCACTTGTTTCCAGTATACCGTTAATCAGCGTGCGATAATAGCAGCCGCGCCGGGCGGCGCCGTCGCTGCCCTTCGTGTGGCAGGCGCCCTGGCCGGCGGGCCGGACGAGGTACAGCAGTGAATTTTGTTCGCAGTTCACCCGGATTTCAATAATTTTCAGAAAATCGCCGGAGGTCGCGCCCTTCTCCCACAATTCATTGCGCGAGGTGCTCCAGAAGGTCGCGTTGCCGGTCGCCAGGGTATGATCCAAGGCAAACTTGTTGACGTAGGCGACCAGCAACACGTCCTTGCTGTCGGCATCCTGTACGGCGACCGGCACGAGCGGCTGGCCGCAGGCGACGACTTTGCTCATTTTGTTCCAGTCCAAGGCGAATTTTGCGCCTTCTTCAATCTCTTTGTGGCTGCGTGGCATGATGGTGTCTTGTGTGATAGTAAAATGCGTCGTATAGGTCCAACAGGTCCTATCGGTTGTTGTCGTTGCGTGCGCGCACGGCTTGGTACAAGCGGCACTGCCGCATCAAACTCGTTTCGGTGCGTCGCCATGTATACGGAAAGGTGCGGCATTGCTGCGGGCGATGCGGATAGACGCGGCAGCCCTGCGCGCTGACAAAGCAGCAGCCGCCGTGCGCGGTGGGTTTCACTTTCAGATGCCAGCGATTTTCGGTCAGATCGAAGAAGGTCTCGGCACAGGTGCGCTCATCCAGGCCAAGATGCGCGGCGATGTCCGGCAACGTACCGGGTTCGAAGAGGACATCCCCCGGCCAGTCGCAGCAAATGGCGCAGCCGGCGCACAGCGTTTCGTCGCCCGGCTGATAGTCGAGGTGGCGTTGGTTGCGCAGCATACGTCAGAGGGTGTCCGGCAGGTGGCGTAGTTGCACCGTGCGCGTGCCGGGCACGATTTCGCCGATGCGCATGGCGGTGTGGCCCAGCTGCAGCGCCTGCGAGCAGACCGCGTCGGATTGCGCGCGATCAACAACAATGACCAGGCCGACGCCCATGTTGAAGACCCGAAACATTTCGCGCGGCGCGACGCCGCCCAACTGCGCGATCAGCCGGTAAATCGGCGGAATCTCCAGCGCGCGTACGTCCAAGGCGGCATCCACCGTGGCCGGCAGAATGCGCGGCACATTTTCGAGCAGCCCGCCGCCGGTGATGTGCGCGAGGCCCTTTAGTGTGAACTGGGTGGCCAACGCCAGAGTCAGCGCGGCGTACGCGCGGTGCGGTTCGAGCAGGATGTCGGCCAAACTGCGCTTACACCCGCGCGGCACGGCATCCAGCGCCAAGTGCGCGTCCTGCAGCAATACTTTGCGCGCCAGCGAATAGCCGTTGGTGTGCAACCCGCTGGAACTGATCCCGATCGCCACGTCGCCCGGCTGAATGGTCGAACCATTGATGATCTTGCTGCGCGCGACCACGCCGACAACGCAGCCGACAATATCGTACTGGCCGTCGGCGTATGTGCCCGGCATTTCGGCGGTCTCGCCGCCGATCAACGCGCAGCCATTGGCCTTGCATTCCTCGGCCATGCCGGCGACCATGGCGGTCACCGCCGCGGGCGCCAGGCGCGCGGCCGCGACGTAATCCAGAAAAAACAACGGGCGCGCGCCTTGCACGGCGATGTCGTTGCAGCAATGCGCGACAATGTCGTGGCCCACGCCGCCAAAACGGCCCAGCGCGGCGGCGATGTGCAGCTTGGTGCCGACCCCGTCAATTGAAGAAACCAGCACGGGTTGCTGATCCGGCAACGCACTGGCGTCGAACAGCCCGCCGAACAGGCCGATGTCGGTCAGCACTTCGGGCGTGAAGGTGGCGCGCACGCGTTGCTTGATGTCGCGCACGATGGCATTGCCGGTGTCGATATTGACGCCAGCCTCAGTGTATTTCGACGGGGCAGTCATCCAGTGTTTAGTGGCAATTAAAGAGAATCATCATTGCAGTATTAAGATTATAGCAAAAAACGCGCGGCGCTGCGCGCTCATCGAGTTGCCGGAACTGGTGTGGCACTGGTGTGCTGGATGACGGGGCCTTACCCAGGCGCGGTGGTTCATTTGGGGTGTTGCTCCCCACCGATCCCGCCGCCGGCGGGACTGGTGGAAGCAGAGATTGAGAAAAGGACACCGGCGTGCCTTTTTACTCAATCTCATTCACCCACGACGCAAGGTCGTGGGGGTCTCTGCGCACCACGAGTGTGCGCTTGCGTTCGTCGTGTTTACTTAGAGTTGCCTTTGCTTCTGTGTTTGCACCGCCGGATCTGGACCTTACATCATGCCCTTCGGAAATATCGCCAATATAGAGAGCAACAAAATCAGCAAGAGGAAAATGGCCAGAAGCCACGTCAAGAGAGTGTTCGCAGACATTCCTTCAATCCATGCCGCAATTCTGTGCGGCATCGAACTCATATAGAAGAGCGGCAATAAGACCACACCGGCTATTGCAGTGAAGTGCGCCAGGACAGACCAGCCCACTCCTGGCGAAAACGTGCGGAATGGCCCATCCTGCGCATGATAAGGGCTGAACATCTCAAGCGCACGATTAAAAGGCCACAGTAGCACGCGCGAGAATCTGGCGGACAACACTGTACAGAACGCTCCCGCCAGCGCGGAACACAGCAGCCAGAAAGAAAAAATCTTCGCGTCAGATTTGCTCAACGATTTCATGTGGTTCTTCTCGTCATGGGTCATGGGCATGGCATGCAAGGAATGGCCTGCTACTATAGTACCATAAATGCGTGTGGTTGGAGGGGTTTGGTCGCTGAAAGACCGAGCTGGGCGAACTGCGGGTGGGTACGCAGAGACCCCCACGGCCTTGTGCCGTGGGTGAATGAGATTGAAGGAACACGCCGGCGCGCTTTTTAATCTCTCCTGCCATCCCGCCGCTGGCGGGACCGGTGGAGAGGTTAGCGTCGCCGGAACGGACGCCCTGGCGGTTGACAATTCGGCCGGGATAAACTAAAATATCCTATGCCTATGGTGGATGTAGCTCAGTTGGTTAGAGCGTCTGACTGTGGCTCAGAAGGCCGGGGGTTCAAATCCCCTCATTCACCCCATGCTCACTTTTTGCCACGGATTTAGACATGACAACAATGATGACTGCACGTCTGCGGATGTATCTCTTGGTGCTGGGCGCGGCCACGCTGGCGTGCGCGGATCGCGTCTGGTATGAGTCGTTCACGATCAGACCCAGGCAGATGGGCACCCTCAGAACCACCTTTTCGTATAACTCCACCAATTGGCCCAATGTCCTGACCGTGCCGATCTCGCTGGTGGTGGAAGGCTACACGTATGTCTTCAACCAGACCAACGACATTAGCGACACATTTTTCTGGAAGCGCCAGGGCACGAATCAATTCAACTACAAACAGATTATTCAGAATGTTGGGCTCGTGAAAATGAATCTCAACCTTCGGCGGCAGCGCGTCAAGATCGCCATGCAGCAAGTCAATTTGCTGATCTTGAATGTCACCAACCGGACCGGCTACCATCCGGTCACCCTCCAGATTGGCGGGATTGAAAGCAGCGAGGCACCTTACTTTGTCAATTATCAGCGCAACGGCACGCGACCGTATGCCAGCGACTTCTTCTTCGTGCGCACGACGAAGCTGAAATACGCCAGCGCCACGTCCGACAGTTTCATGCTGACCGGCATCTGCAAGTACAACGCCCCGGGCCCGCTGCCCGACACGATCAATGCGACCATCACGGTGTCCGGCCAGGGCACGATTTCCTCCTTTGCGGATCTGATCTTCACGGTGCCGCTGGCGCGCACCGGCTCGCAGCGCTACACCTTTAACGACGGCACCAAGGCCATGTCGCTGAATTTCCAGAGTGGCGCACTGTCGTTTCACAATGTCGGCCAGGCGCTGCCGATCACGATGGCACCCCATCAGACCAATTTCAACTTCAACGTCAAGCTGAACTTGGGTGGCGATGGCGGTTTCTCGCAGACGACCACCTACCGCGCCAGGACGGTCGGCAACACGACCATCCAGTATTAGCCTGCCGCGCCATCGGCGCAAGGAGCATGCGCACACGGTGCGTTGCGTGACCGCAATTCTTGTTACTAATGAATGCGCTTTCTACTTTGCAGCGTCCTTGTAGCCGCCCGCGGTGAGGGCGGCTTCTGCAGCCGCGGTCAGCGCCCGCGGCCACAATTGGCATGACACCAAGTAAGCGCATTCATTAGTATGTATGCGGCGTGTAGCGGATGCGCTGCACGTCAATCGCGCCGTGATACACTTTGAGAAACGGCTTGCCGCGCTGCACGCCTGCCAGACCGTACCCGCCTGCCGTCGCGATGAAGCACTTGCAATCGCCCTTGATCCGCGGCGCAAGGTAGAGGGTCTTCTCGACCGCATCGTAGCGCAGGCCGGTCAGCGCGTGCAGTAACCCGTAGGATGACAGGGCCCGCGCGTACCAATGGCCGCATTCGATCTCGTCGAACGGATTGCGCCGCCGGCCGTCGTACCGGTCGCGGCACACGCGCACGATTTCCAGCCCTTCCTTCACACACCCAAGCAAGATAAGATGCGTGGCGACTTGGTATTCAATCCCGGTCCATACTTCATCGCTGTAGGGGAATGGCAGCGACAGCGACTGACCTTTTGGCCAGGTGCACAACAGCAAGCCGCCTTCATCGCCGAGGGCGAAGTGCGGACGTTGGGGATTGACATGCGTGACCAACGTGCGCTTCAGGTTGTGCGCATGCACTGCGCGCAAATGACGCCGGAGTTTGCCCGCGTCCATGAAGGCGGGCACACCGCACATGGCGGCCACCCACGCGCCTAACACGCCGTCGGCAAGGCACCCGTCGCCATACTGATATTTCGGTCCTTCATGGTGCAGCAGCGCGCGCGCCTCGGCCGAATAGCTGGTCGCCAGACTTGGGGCGGCGGTCGGATCGCCCGCGTGCAGGCCCCGCCACATGATCTTCTGCACGAAGTAGCGGCCATTGAACAAATCACGTTCGAGATACACCCGGCCCTTGGCCAGCAGGGCATCGTACGCCGCCGCCGTGTCGCCCAGTGCCCGTGCCATTTCCCCGGCCGCCCGGAGCGCGCCCAGATAGAAGGTCATGTGCATGCCGTCCGGGCCCCAGAACTCGATGTCATAGGTGTTGTGGTGCGGCTCTTTGAGCACCCCCGTGTGATCCGGGTCCCATGTGTCAATGCAATACTGCATGCTCTGCTGCACCCGCGGCCACAGTGCGCGCAGCCAGGACGTGTCGCCGCTGATCCGCCACTCGCGATAGACCTTCATGATGCCGCCCAATTGGCCGTCGGCGGCGGGCAACCAAGTATGCACCGCCAAGGGATGCACCGGCAAGTCCGCGCGGAAATTTTGATGGCCGTGCTCGTCCTGGTTTTCCTGAAATTCAGTCTGGCGCAAGGACCGTTCGAGATCGGGGAAAAGGTGCGCCACGGCTTGGGCGTAGTTCCAGACATGCGTGCAAGAGCCGTGGCAGCAGCCGCTCCTGGTGTTGCTGCCTTCCCATGCCCACAGCCGGCCATCCGGCAGGCGCAGCACGGTGGGCGATTTTAGAATCGTCAAGTTGGCCGCTACCGCCTCGACCACTTCCGGTGCCAGCGTCGTGCGATAGAAACACTGGCTGAATGTCTGGCTCTGTGCGCGCAGCTCAGCATAGTGCGCCGACCAATACGCATTGACCGCCTGCAGGTCGGGGAAGCGCCCGGCGTACCACGGTTGATGGGTAGGGCGCGCCACGCCCCAGTCACAGGCCTGGCCATGGCAATCTTTTTGCAGAGTGCTGAGTTGCGTGAACGGCACGTGCCAGGCCAGCATCACGGGGATCACGATGGCCTGTCCCGGCTTGAGCGAGAACGCAACGCTGAGACTGCCGCCCGGACTGGGCAGTCCGCTCGTGAGCGGCGGGCGTGCCGGCGCCGCGCCGGTGGCAATGTCTTGCCATACCATCGTCAGCGCGTCAAACCAGTTGCCGCGGAACCAGGCGCAATTGACGGAGGCCTTCTGGCCCATGGCGCGGGCGCTGAACGCGCCCTGTTCCCATGGCGCCTCGGCCGAGCCTGCCTGCCACAATGCGAAGCCATGGGGTATGCGCCGCACCGCGTCACGCCGGTCGCCTTCCGCGCCGCCGGTCTTCATGAAATTCTCGGCGTGCAACGAATAGACGGCGTCAACCCGCTTGGCGCTGCGATTCTTGAAGCGATATTCGAGCGCGGCCACCGGCAGACTTGAATTGTCGGCATCGCCCGGGATGAACGGGCTCCAGCCGGTGACGCTGACGCTGAGCGGCAAGGCCGGATCGCGCAACATGACGGTGGCAAAGGGGAAGCGCGTCTGAAACACTGCCTGCCGGCAGCGCGGTAATCCGTCGGCCCGCCCGCGCCCGGTGTCGCTCGCCTGCGCCGCCCAGCGGCACGGCGGCACCGGCCCCTCCAACACGCGCGCCAGCGGTGTCCGGCCTTTGATGCACAGCGCGGAAAACAGCAAGGGTGAGAAGTCGAGTGCCGGCGCGTTGCGTAGCGACACGCTCCCCAGCGCGCCGGTGCCCTCAAAGCAGATCATGCCGGCCCCGATGCCGCCGAGGGGCATGCCCACATAGTTGAGATACTCGCCCGCATAGGAACCATTGTACGGTCGTGTGCGCATGGCGCCCATTATAGCACACCGGCTGAATTCCGCACAACATCTCCATGTATGCGCGGCGTCGGAACACAGCGCCGGACCATTGCGGCGCCACGGAAGGTATGCTATACTGGAAGAAACGCAGGACATGATGGTGGCTTCGCGACAGCCGCGTGAACATCAGTGCCAACCCAACCGGTAAGGAGCGTCATGACGCGATTGCTCAGCATTCAGCGCAAGTTGTTAGCCAGCCACTTTTTGGCGGTATTGCTCGTGTCCGGCAGCATCGGCACGTTTTTCTACGTCGGTGCCTACGACAGTTTGAAGTGCAGTTTGCAGACGCGGCTGCAGAGTAGCGCGGCGCTGCTGAGTCAGGTCATTGACGCGCGTGACCTGCGCGGGCTCGATCAGCCGGCGGCCGTCAGCAATCAGACTTATCTCGCGGTGTTGGCGCGGCTGCGGCAATGTCGCACAACCAACCCGGACATTGCCTATCTGTATTTGATGCGCCGGATCGGCAGCAATGTCGTGTTTGTGGTCGACTCCGACGAGACCGTCCGTCAAGCGCGGCCGGGCAGCGTCTACTCCAATGTGCCGCCCGCGCTGCTGCACGGCTTCTCGACGGCCGCTGTCGACGGCAGGATCTACGAGGATGAGTGGGGTGCGTTCATGTCGGGCTACGCGCCCCTGCAACACGGGGTGGGCGAGTATCTGGTGGGCATTGACATGCGCGCGCTGGAAGTGCGGCGGAAGTTCAAACAGCTGCGCATGATCGGGCTGGCGTCCCTGGGCATGTCGCTGATTCTGGCATTCGTGTTCAGCCGCGTGCTGGCGCGCCATTTCACACGCCCCATCGGCACGTTGATCGGACACTGCCGCGCCATTGCCGACAACCAGCTTGACGAACGCATTGCCATGCGCACCGGCGATGAACTCGACAACCTCATTGATGCCTTCAACGCGTTGTCCGCCAATCTGGCGGCAACCCGCGTCCGCCGTGACTGCGCGGAAGCCGAGTTGCACAGTGCCAATGCGCAATTGAAAAAAACACTGCATGGCTTGCTGCCCATTTGCGCATCCTGCAAGAAAATCCGGGATGACCAGGGCTACTGGCAGCAAGTGGAAACATACGTGCATGAGCACAGTGACGCCGAGTTTACGCACGGCTTGTGCCCGGACTGCGTGCGCCGGTTGTACCCCAATCTGCCACTGACATAAACAAAGCCCGCCCGCAGCACATCCCGCGCGTGTGGGCGACGGATGATTAGGCCGCCAGCAATGCGCGCACGGCGGCGGTCACATCGCGTTGCGCCATCAATGCTTCGCCGACCAGTACGACCGTTGCGCCCGCCGCTTTGACGCGCGCAATATCATCCGGCGTGAAAATGCCGCTTTCGCTGACCAACGTCATCGTGGGCAGGGCATAGCGGGCGAGGCGGGCAGTCGTGTCGAGCGTGACGCTGAAATCGTGCAGATTGCGATTGTTGATGCCGACCAACGGCGCGGCCAAGGCGCAGGCCCGCTCCATTTCATGCTCGTCGTGCACTTCGACCAAAACATCCAGGCCGCCAGTGCGTGCCGCATGGAACAGATCGTCTAGCTGGGTGCCGTCCAACAAGGCGACGATCAGCAGAATGGCATCGGCGTTGAGGGTCTGGCTTTCCTTGATTTGGAGCGGGTCGAGAATGAAATCCTTGCGCAAGACGGGCAGCGGGCAGGCGCGGCGCGCGCGGGTCAGAAAGGCCGGTTCACCGTGGAAATACTGGCGATCAGTAAGAACTGACAAACAATGCGCGCCACCAGCATGATAGGCTTCTGCCAGGGACTCGGGCTGGAAATCGGGCCGAATCACGCCGCGCGACGGCGAGGCCTTTTTTAGTTCAGCAATCAAGCCGATAGGGGAGCGATGCTGCAACGCGCGCAGGAAACCGCGCGGCACATCGGTGCGTTCGCCGCTGACGCCAGTGCGGCGCAACGCGGCAATTTCCTCGCGTTTGGTGGCCGCAATGTTGTCGAGAATCGTGCGCATCGTTCACAAGGAGTTAGAGGGTAAGTGCGTCGTTCCGAAAGCAAGTAACTGTTCGAGCTTGGCGTGGGCGGCGCCGGAGGCGATGGCAGACCGCGCGGCGTCGACGCCATCCGCGATGGAGTCGGCGCGGTCGGCCAGATAGATGCACGCCCCGGCGTTGAACAGAACGATGTCAGTTGCTGGGCCGCCGGCGCCGGCAAGGATTTGGCGAATGATGGCGGCGTTGGCGGTTGCGTCACCACCGCGCAAATCAGCGAGCGTGCAGGCGGGTAGCCCGACGTCGGCGGGTGTGAGCTGATACGTGCTGATGGCGCCGTCGCGCAGTTCGGTGACGTCGCTCGGCGCCGTCAGCGTGAGTTCGTCCATGCCGTCGTGCCCGCGCACAACCAAGGCGCGCTGCGTGCCCAACTCGCGCAGTACGGTGGCGATCATGCTGGCGTCCGCGCCGGGAAACACGCCCACCAATTGCCGGCGCGCGCCGGCCGGATTGGTCAGTGGCCCAAGCAGGTTGAAGATGGTGCGGACACCAAGTTCGGCGCGTGCGGCGGCGGCATGGTGCAAGGCCGGATGATACGCGCGGGCGAACAGGAACGCGATACCAATCTGATGCAGCGCTTGGGCCGCCTGGGTGGGCGTCAGATCGAGCCGCACGCCGAGGGCTTCAAGGACATCCGCCGAGCCGCTCCGGCTGGAAGCCGCGCGATTGCCGTGTTTGGCGACAATCACACCGGCGCCGGCGGCGACCAGCGCGGCAGCCGTAGAGATATTGAACGTGTCAAGGCGGTCGCCACCCGTGCCGCAGGTGTCAACCGTCAGCGCCGGCGGGGCCGGGATGGGCACGGCCTGCTGGCGCATTGCCTGGACGAAGCCGAGCAGTTCGTCGGCCGTCTCGCCGCGCATGCGCAGGGCGACGGCCAGCGCGGCGATTTGCGCGGTGGTCAATTCGCCGGCCATGATCTGTGTCATGAGTTGGCGGGCGTCAGCGCGCGCGAGCGCGATGCCGCCGATCAACTTCGTCATAATGGCGGGGAAAAATGATGGGGGAGACATAATCAGTTTGTAGGAGTGACTTGGCCTGCTGCACATCACGGCTGATTTGCGCGCGCAGCTCGTCCACGGTGGTGAAAAGTTGGTCGTCGCGCAGGCGCTGGACCGGCTCGACCAGCATCCATTCTTCGTACAAGTCGCCGCTATAATCCATGATATAGACTTCGCAGGTACGGGTCGTCACGTCGGGCGTCACGGTCGGCCGGGTGCCGACATACAAGACGCCGCGATAGGTGGCGTTGTGCAGGTGCACGTAGGCGGCATAAATGCCACTGGCCGGCACGACCAAGTAGCCCGTGTCCAGATTGGCGGTCGGAAAGCCGAGCTGGCGGCCGAGCCCGAGCCCTTCGACCACATGCGCCCAAATGGACCAGGGTCGGCCGAGCAATGCGCGTGCGCTGGCCAGCGCGCCGCTTTGAATCGCCTTGCGAATCGCGGTCGAGCTGACAATGATGGTGCCGGCGCGCAAGGGTGGCACCTCGTCGCACAGATAGCCCTCGGTCGCGGCCATCTCGCGCAGCAAGGTATGCGTGCCTTCGCGTGCGCGCCCGAAATGGGTGTCATAGCCGCAGACGATACTGCGCGCATGGATTTTGCGCACCAGCAAGTCATGCACAAACGCGCGCGCCGGAATCTCTGAAAACTGATGGTCAAAGGGCTGGACAATGACATGCGCGATGCCCATGCGCTCGAACAGCGCGATCCGTTGCGTGAGGGTCATGATCATCGGCGGCAGCTTGTCGGGACAGACCACGCGGTATGGGTGACTGTCGAAGGTCAGCACGACCGGCGTGGCTTGCCGCGTGCGCGCCACGTCGGTCAGCGTGCTCAGTAGCTGTTGATGGCCGCGATGGACGCCGTCAAAGAAACCCAGTGTCAACGCGACCGGGGTGCTGGGTGGCGTGAAACTGGCAATGCCATTAACAATCGTCACCGCAGCGAATCCAGTTGTAGCTCGCGCGGGGAGAGCGCCTCGCCGGCGTGCTCCGGGGCGTCATCCTGGCCGGCGGCGCCAGGCGCGGTGCGCTGTTGGCGGCGCTTGCGTGCGCGCGTTTTGGCGCGCGCCTTCGAACGGCTGACGACCGTCACGTCGGCGCCGGGAAACGTTTGGATGGCGTCATCATCGTGGCGGACGGTGACCTGGCTGGTCAAGAGGGCGACATCAATGACATCGCCGGTGCCGGCCGGCGTGCGCACGCGCTGGCCGCGCAGTGGCAGGCTGTCTTGCAGCGCGCGATACGCCTCGCATTCGTAATCAAGGCAGCATTTCAAACGATTGCAGACCCCCGACAATTTAGCCGGGTGCAACTGCAACTGCTGCAATTTTGCCATGCGAATATTGACCGGCTGGAATTCGTAGAGCCACGAACAGCAGCAAACCTTGCGGCCGCAGCAGGCAATCGCGCCCATGATTTTGGTCTCGTCGCGCACGCCAACTTGGCGCAGTTCGATGCGAATGTGCAAGCGCCGCGCCAGGTCGCGCACCAAGGCGCGAAAATCAACACGTTCGTCGGCGGCAAAATAAAAAACAATCTTGCTGCGATCAAAGGTGTATTCGGCATCAATGATCTTCATGCCCAGTTTGTGATTGGCAATTTCTTCGCGGCAGGGGGTGATTTGCTCGCGGGCCTCCTTGCGATTGAGCTCGAGCTGGCGCAGGTCGCAGGGATGACAGACCCGCACGACGGCTTGGCGCTCGGGCACCTCGTCGTCACTGTCAACGCCCAGCGCCATGAGCTTGCCGATGTCCTGGCCGCGATCAAAATTGACGACGCACCAGTTGCCCAGCGCGGCGGTGCCCGGCGCACAATGAAAACACTCGATCTGGCCGTGATCGCGCAGGCGCACCCGGGCGAGACTGGTGGTGGCAGGAGAAGTATCCATATGGTAATCGGTGGTCGATGGTCGGTGATCGGTTTTCAGTTTGCGGTTTGCAGTTTGCAGAATCTAAAATTGCAGATCCTAAATTTCAAATTCAAATTGTACATTACAGACCGGTGGCCATGAGCGCACGCTGCAAGGGGACGCGCTCGCGCACGGGTGCGGTCGCGCCGGCGAGCAGGCCTTGCACGACAATGTCCACGCGGGTGTTCAAAAAGACGGTGGGACCCCGCACGGTTTCCACGTCGCGAATATTGCGCGCAATCTCATGCGGACTGTAGAGTTCCGCCACGCGGGCGATTTGGGCCTGATACCCGCGATGCAGCAAGGCGTCCGTCGCGCGGGTTGTTTGATAGACCCAGACATCGCGCCAGAGATCAAGAAGGGTTTCGAACAGCCCGGCTTTGATGGTGCGTTCGCGCGCCGCTTGCGCGGCTTCGAGTTCGTCTTCGGCGGCGGACAGCACGTCGCGCCGGACACTGGCTTCGTAATCCTTGCAGCACTCGGCGTGTGCGGCCAGCGCTTCTTTCACGTGCGCCTCATAGTCGGCGCGCTCATCTTTCAGCGTGCCGGAAAAGCGCTTGCCGAAATCAACCGCCGGCAGCGCGGCGTCCTGGCGCGCGCTCAGCACGGCCAGCAAAGCCTCGACCACGGCGCGGTAGCTGGCGCAATCTTCGGCGAGCAGCGCGGCGCGACTCCAACGGCCGCGTGCAATGGCGCAAATCAGGTCGGTGTCCTGCGCGCACGCGGGCAGCAGGGCTTGCACCCGCGCGTGCACGCGGGCCGCGCTGAGCGGGCGCAGGCGGATCATCTGGCAGCGCGACAGAATCGTGGGCAACAGGCGTTCCGGCCGGGTCGTGACCAGGATGAAATAGGTGTCTGCCGTGGGCTCTTCGAGGGTCTTGAGAAAGCGATTGGCGCTCTCCTTGCGCAGGGTCTCGGCTTGATATATGATGGCAACTTTGGCGCCGCCGCTCAGCGCAGTGGACTGCAGCGCTTGGATCAGTGCGAGCATGTCTTCGGTTTTGATTGCGCGCAGCAGGCCTTTGGGCCGGACGACATGCAGATCGGGATGCAGCGCGCGCGCGACCGTGTCGCAGGCGTGGCAGGCGCCGCACGGCGCAAACGGCCCCAGCGGTTGCTCACACAACAATGTCTGCGCAAGGCGCTGCGCAAGCTCATCCTCGCCGACATCGCCGGGGCTGGCAAAAACGACGGCATGCGGCAGGCGTTTGCGCGTCATGGCGCGTTGCAGGCAGGCGACGGCATGCGGCTGATCCTGGGCTATCTCGTCGAAGGGCCGCATGGGTGGGCGCGTCAGAGGCCGAGGCGTGGGGTGACGCAGGCGCGGATGGCGCTTGCGACGGTGGCGATCGGGCGTGCCCCGTCAATGACCACACAGCGCCCGGGTTCGCGGCGCGCGATGGTCAGATAGCCGTCCCGCACGCGTTGATGAAAGGCCAGGCCGGCGGCTTCGATGCGATCCATTTCGCCGGACGGAGTTTCCTTGGCGACGGCCCGGGCGCGGCGCAGGCCCTCGGCAGAATCGATGTCGAGGATCAGCGTCAAATCGGGCATCAGCCCGCCCGTTGCCAGAAAATTCACCTGGGTGACCAAGGTGAGTGGCAGGCCGCGACCAAAGCCCTGGTACGCCTCAGTGGCGTCGGCATAGCGCGAGGCCACGACGATTTCTTCGCGCTGCATG
>Ga0268284_1000109_pt1 | contig 77129 bp, 44 predicted proteins | sample saktaG_14_FD_190137 | JGI IMG/M metagenome (GOLD analysis project Ga0268284, IMG submission 190137) | Saline water microbial communities from Sakinaw Lake, British Columbia, Canada - sak_2013_06_06_40m | ecosystem: Environmental > Aquatic > Non-marine Saline and Alkaline > Saline ...
CGACTTCAGCGCTTCTGCCGTGTCGGGTGTTATCAGTGTAGCAGGAACCAATAGCTGCGGAAACGGAACCTCATCCCCCGACTTCAACGTGACCGTCAATCCGATACCGCCAACTCCGGTGATCACCGAAAATGGCATCATCCTTACCAGCAGCTCACTGGCAGGCAATCAGTGGTATCTCAATGGCGGAGCAATTACGGGAGCTACCGGGCAAACCTATGAAGTGGATGCAAGCGGCATTTATTATGTGATCGTCACCCTCGATGGTTGTAGTTCCAATCCGTCGAATACCATCAACATTGTGATGCCGGGCATCAACAACCTCTCCGGGAGCATCCTGCACATCTATCCGGTACCGAATGATGGACAGTTTACAGTTACCTTCTCAACGGTATCTGAGGGTGCACTCACTCTCGAAGTGTACAATTACCTGGGTGTCAGAATTCATGAGTCCAAAATGCTGTCCCTTCAGGGAAAAGCCGAACAGATCGTGGATCTGCGTCCTGTTCCCAACGGAGTCTATACCGTGGTGCTTAGAACTGAGGATAACCGGGTGGTGAGGAGGATTCTGGTAAATAAGTAACGATACGCGATAGGAGATACGCGACATGCGATTCAAGTAGGGGCAATTCATGAATTGCCCCTACTTTTTTGTTTACTGCCAACTGAAAGCTCCCGGGGCTTTTTTTGTTCATAACACGGAATAACTTGCCGTGGAATCGCTTGACAGCTTGAATTCCTAAAAGTATTTTTGAAACTTGGAAAAATACTATATATGAAGCGATATTCCCTCTTATTATTCCTGGCGATCATCCCTTCCCTTCTTTTCTCACAGGGTGGTCCAAATCATTCTAGCCATCCCAGCTCAAAGGTTAAAACAGATAGCCATCAAGAACTCCAGCAAAAACACCTCTTCTTTATCGAAAATAAAGGGCAAATTATCGACCAGTCCGGGAATCCCAATCCGGCTGTACGCTATTTATTAAACATGAATGGATTCAATGTTCAGCTACGCAACAATGGTTTCAGTTATGATATTTATCAAATCGAAAGAACCATTGTTGCAGATGAGCAGATCATGGATAAGGAAACATCTCAACTCAATCGTTTCAACTTGGATACAAATCATTCCCGGATAAACTTTCATCGGATTGATATCAATTTCGAAGGAGCCAATCCCAATTGTGAAATCATTGCAGAAGATCCCTCTTCCGATTACCTGAATTACTACACGGCAGGAACTCCTGTTGAAGGCATCAGGGATGTTAACCATTTTGGTAAGGTCACATACCGAAATCTCTATCCGGGAATTGACCTGGAATATCTGGTTGATGAGACCCAAACATTCAAGTATAACTTTATTGTCAAGCCAGGGGCTGACATGGAACAGATCAGGATGAAGATTGATGGAGCATCAGATATTTTACTGGAGGATGGCCTCCTGGTGTTGATCAATTCAATCAATCCGATCCAGGAAAAAATACCGGTTAGTTGCGTACTACAGGAAAGAGGACAAACAGATATCCAGGTTACTTTCCGGCAGATTGAGGACAACGTATTTGGATTTTCCGCATCCCGAGAGATCCCTTCTGATGCCACATTGGTCATTGATCCCATCCCTGGTCTTGTTTGGGGGACCTATTATGGAGGATCCTCAATGGATATCCTGTCTGGTTGTACCGGGGATGTTAATGGGAACTTTTATGCTACCGGCATGACCGAATCGGTCAACAATATCGCTTCCGCTGGTTCATTTCAATCAGTCCTGGCCGGAGGCGTCGATGTCGTTGTTGTAAAATTCAATGCTGCCGGAGTAAGACAATGGGGAACCTATTATGGAGGGGCTAATGATGATTATGGTTTTGGCGTTTCTGTAAATGCGCTTGGGGACTTATTTGTTGCAGGCTTTTCCACCTCTACTTCCGGTATTGCAACACCAGGAGCATATCAAACAGCTTTGGCAGGCTCTTATGACGGGGTCCTGATCAAGTTTGATGCTTCCGGATTCAGATTATGGGGCACCTACTATGGAGGAGGTTCCAGTGATTATCTCTTTTCTATTGCTACTGATTCAGCTGGTAATTGTTATCTCACAGGTGGAACCTATTCAACTTCCGGCATCGCTACACCAGGAGCGTATAAAACAGTGTTTTCGGGAATTGAGGATGCACTGGTTGCGAAATTCAATTCCTTGGGCGCCATCCAATGGGGAACATACTATGGTGGAACCAGTTACGAGGAGGCATACAGACTATCCATAAACGGAGAAGGAGATGTGTTTATTGGGGGTCAGACCTATTCTGTTGATGGCATTGCAACACCTGGAACTCATCAACAGGTTATGGGTGGAAACGGTGATGCATTTCTTGCGAATTTCGATACCGCAGGGAATCTGCAATGGGGGACATACTATGGTGGATTTGACTGGGAAACCGGGAATGGTGTGTCTGCAGGAGACAGTGGCTCCGTCTATCTAATTGGTCAAACCGCTTCTTCAAATGGGATCTCTTCACCCGGATCTCATCAACCTTCCTATGCTGGATCTACCGATGCTTTTTTTGCAAAGCTGGATTCGTCGGGTACAAGAGAGTGGGGAACCTATTATGGCGGCAGCGGTTCCGAGGCAGGCTATGCTGTAAAGGGAAAAGCGGATGGAAATGTTTACTTTACAGGCTACACTTTTTCTTCTACCGGCATCTCCACCCCGGGAGTATATCAACCTGCTTGGGCCGGTGAGCATGATGTTTTTCTCACAGAATTCAATCCATCCGGTAACAGGATCTGGGGAACATATTATGGAGGACCTCTCAGTGAAGATCCAAAAGATATATCCCCTGTGGGTAACAGGTATATCTATGTCGTTGGATATACAGCATCAGCAACTGGAATCTCTACTCCCGGGAGTCATCAACCATCCTTTGGAGGAGGTACGTGGGATAGCTTTATTACAAAATTTACGTTATGTAACCCAACCATTATCACATCACAACCCGCTGATAAAAATGTATGCCAGGGAACGGATGTCAACTTCCAGTTGTCTGCAACAGGAGATAACCTGACCTATCAGTGGCAGGTTAATTCGGGGGTTGGATTTACCAATCTGGCCAACAGTTATCCTTATAGCGGAGTACAAACAAATAAACTGGTTATCGACAGCACTTCCCTCGGCCTAACTGGATATACTTACCGATGTTTACTGACTAATAACTGCCTTGAAGTTGAATCCTCTAATACCATCATGCTTACCGTTAATCCATTGCCTGTTCCAATAATCTCTCCCCAGCCCCTTATTACCGAGAGCTTTGAAAACGGGGGAACCATTCCCACAGGCTGGGCCTTGGAGACACTAGCGCCAAATAATACGATCACGTTCCCATCTTCTACAAGCCACCCTATCGGGTACAATGCCTACAACGGCACCTACCTTGTACGATTCAATTCGTATGATGCCGGAAACGGCGTGGTCAGACTTAAACGATCTTCACCTATATCGACAGTAGGGTATACCAATATCAACCTTAGCTTTGCCTGGCTGGAAAACGTCGGATTTTCGACTTCAAATGATCGTGTTGAAGTTGAATGGTCAACAAACGGTACCACCTGGAATTCGGCAGGAACCTTCTCTCGCTACAACGCTGTTCCAGGTTGGAAAATTAAGACACTGACACTGCCACCGGGAGCCGGCGGGCAAGCATCCCTCTATATCGCATTTAAATTCACTTCCGAATTTGGGAATGACTGCTACCTTGATCTGGCCAAATTATATAGGGATAATTCCACCGTCTGTATTGGAACTACATCCTACCAAACTGAAGCCGGTATGACTGCCTACGGCTGGACAGTCTCTTCCGGGGGAACCATCACCAGCGGATCAGGCACCTCAACTATCACTGTTTTATGGTCCACCCCAGGATCCAAGTCCATTGGTGTAAATTACACAAACGCGAACGGTTGTAAAGCAAACCTTCCAACTACCACAACAACGACAGTAAATCCGCTACCTGTTCCTACCATCTCCGGACCAACAGCTATTTGTGTGCATGATACTGTTCTCTACCGCACCCAAAAAAACATGACATCCTACATATGGAGCATATCTTCAGGGGGAACACTCATTGGATCAGCAACTGACAGCCTGGTCAACATCCGATGGGATACCATCAGCTCGAGCGGCAACCGCTGGATCAATGTAACCTACACAAATGCCTCCGGATGTGCAGGCACTTCGGCTACTCCATACACCATTACCGTAAATCCCCTTCCGGTCCCCACAATATCCGGGACCACAAGCCTTTGCAAAAACGCTGTGGGAACATATCAAACAGAGTCTGCCATGACAGGATACGCCTGGACGGTCTCTTCGGGAGGTGTGATCCTCTCCGGAACAGGAACCAATACGATCACCGTTCGGTGGGATCTGGCAGGTTCGCAAACTGTATCGGTAAACTATAGCAACCTTTCAGGCTGTGATGCCCTGGCTCTTACCACACTGCCGGTAACTGTTCATCCCCTTCCGGTACCGACAATCACGGGTTCAGGATCGGTCTGTCGGGGTAGTACAAGCGTCATTTACTCAACGGAAGCTGGAATGACGGGTTACAGCTGGACCATCTCTTCAGGAGGAACAATTACTTCAGGAACCGGCACCAATGCCATCACGGTAACCTGGAACAGTGCAGGATCGCAGACAGTGACAGTGAATTATACCAACAGCAATGGCTGCACAGCAGCCACTGCCACAGTCAAAAATGTAACCGTTAATCCGTTGCCTGTACCCACCATTACAGGTCAGGGAACGGTTTGTGCCGGAACAGACAGTGTAATTTACACTACCGAAGCCGGAATGACCGGATATACATGGATAATCTCAGCAGGTGGAACGATCATAGCCGGCGGAACCTCCATAAGCAACACGGTTACCGTGACCTGGAACACCACCGTCGCACAAACCGTATCTGTGAATTATGTGAACGGGAACGGATGTACAGCTGCTTCAGCAACAGTAAAAAATATCACAGTCAATCCGTTGCCGGTACCAACAATCACCGGAGCAGACATAATTTGTGTAGGTGAAAGTGGTGTGACATATACCACCCAACCTGGAATGACGGGCTATGCCTGGTCGATTTCGGCAGGTGGAACCATCACAGGCGGAGGCAGTGCAAACAACAATACAGCCACCGTCACCTGGAATACGATTGGTGCACAAACCCTGAGTGTGAACTATGTGAACGGGAATGGATGTACAGCGGCCACACCATCAGTTAAAAATATTACTGTCAACCCGTTACCGGTACCAACAATTACGGGTTCGGGAGTTGTATGTGCCGGCACTGCAGGTGTAATCTATACAACCGAGACCGGAATGACCGACTATACCTGGACCACCTCAGCAGGGGGAACCATAACGGCAGGAACCGGCACACATGCCGTCACCGTTACATGGAATACGCCGGGGTCACAGACAATTAGTGTTAGTTATACCAATGCCAGTGCTTGTGCCACTACCACCCCAACGGTCAAGAATATAACCGTAAACCCCTTGCCTGTGCCAACCATTAATCCTGCTTCCATCATGTCGGAGAGCTTTGAAAACGGGGGCGCTATCCCTTCCGGCTGGGCAATCGAAATACTGGCATCAAATAATACGATAACTTTTCCTGCAACCACCAGTTATCCCTCCGGATATAATGCCTTCAGTGGCACCTATCTCGTTCGGTTCAATTCATACGAAAACGGGAATGGAGTTATCCGGCTAAAAAGGAACACACCCATTTCTACAATAGGCTCCCCCAATGTGAATGTGGATTTTGCCTGGCTGGAGAGCCCGGGGTTTTCCACATCCAATGACCGGGTGGAAGTGGAATGGTCGCTGGATGGTGCAACCTGGAACTCGGCAGGAACCTTTCCCCGGCACAACACGGTTGCGGGTTGGAAGATCAAAACCCAGCAGTTACCCCTCGGAGCAGGAGGACAACCAGCGCTGTATATTGCCTTTAAATTCACCTCCGATTTTGGCAACGACTGCTACCTTGACCTGGTCAACGTGTATCAAAGCAATTCATCCGTCTGCACCGGAAATTCTGTATCCTATCAAACCGAAACTGGAATGACTGCCTATGGTTGGACCCTCTCTCCCGGGGGAACCATTACGAGTGGATTAGGTACAGCATCCATCATGGTCTTATGGTCAACTCCCGGATCCAAGACGATCGGTGTAAACTATACAAACGCAAACGGCTGCAAAGCCAATCTACCAACAACCACAACAACAACGGTTAATCCTCTTCCAGTTCCGACAATATCAGGTCCCGCCTCTGTATGTTTACATGACACTGTTCTATATCGGACCCAGAAGAACATGACATCTTACCTGTGGAGCATTTCATCGGGAGGAACGATCATCGGATCAGCTGCCGACAGTTTGATTACCGTAGCCTGGGATTCCGCTGGTACCCGATGGGTAATTGTGACATACACGAACACAATTGGATGTACAGGAACCAATCCTGCTCCCTTCAATGTCACCGTGAATCCACTTCCGGTTCCTACGATCACCGGACCCATCAGCCTCTGCAAAAACACCATCGGAACCTATCAAACGGAACTGGCTATGACAGACTACTCCTGGGCTGTTTCTCCGGGCGGTGTGATTCTGACAGGGTTGGGCACGAGAACAATTACAGTACGGTGGGATTCGGCAGGTGCCCGCAGCATATCGGTAAACTATACAACCGTTCCGGGTTGTCAGGCGCTGGCCCCGACGATGTTGCCGGTCATTGTTCACCCCCTTCCCACACCTACGATTAACGGTCAGGATACTGCCTGTGTGAATTCTACCGGGAATAATTACACGACAGAGGCTGGGATGACAAATTACCTATGGACCGTATCCACCGGTGGAGTAATTACAGGAGGGGGAACAACCTCCAGCAATTTTGTTACCGTTACCTGGGCAAGCATCGGCAACCATTCTGTAAGTGTAAACTACACGACCCTATCTGGCTGTTCTGCAGCAACAGCTACAAACTTTTCTGTCCTTGTGAGCCTGATTCCAACACCAGAGTTATTTGGTCCTGCCACACCCTGTGTTCTGTCACCTGAAACCTACTCAACACAACAGATGATGGAATCCTATAACTGGTCGGTCTCCCCAGGGGGAGTTATCACTTCGCCTACCGATACCAGTGCGATCGTGGTTTTGTGGAACACCGCTGGAAACCAATACGTAATTGTTAACTACACCACCCCTGCTGGTTGCACAGGTCTAATCCCCGACACCCTCCCAGTTATCGTCAACTCCCGCCCTACTCCCTCCATCTCCGGACCGATTTCCGTTTGTGAAGGCACAGGAGGGCATGCCTACACTACTGAACCGATGAAAACTGCCTACCAATGGACACTTTCGGGCGGAGGGACTATCATCTCCGGAGCCGGAACCAATGTCGTTACAGTAACATGGGACTCGGCAGGCGCGAGACAAGTGATGGTGAATTATACAAACCCGTCGACCGGATGCAACGCCTTAGCCCCCACTAGCTATGCTGTCACCGTCAAACCCAAGCCGAATCCCGTTATACTGGGCCCAACACCCGTCTGTAAAGGAATTCCAGGAAACAATTACACCACTCAAAGTGGGATGCTCAACTACATCTGGAATGTCTCCTCCGGGAATACAACAACCTCAGGTGGGACAACTGGCAGCAATTTTATCACGATCACATGGAATATGGTGGACACGCAAACGGTTTCGGTTAATTATACCGCAACAAACGGTTGTACGGCTCAAACTGCCAAGTCCTTTAAGGTCAAAGTCAATCCGTTGCCGACTCCAACGATCGGCGGACCCGATACGGTATGTGCTACTACATCCGGGAATCTCTATGGAACACAGCCAGGAATGTCCAACTATAGCTGGGTAATCTCAACGGGTGGAACCATTACTTCCGGACTCAATACCGACACCATTACCGTTACCTGGGCTCAGGCCGGAGCCCGATGGGTTTCAGTCAACTACAGCGACAGCAACGTGTGCTCCGCTGCTGCACCTTATGTTTACAACGTCCATGTCTTGTCATTGCCGGTACCAACCATCACCGGACCTGCAACAGCTTGTGAGGGATCTACAGGAAAAACATATACCACGCAAACTGGCATGACCAACTACCTGTGGGCTGTCTCCAATGGTGGCACGATCACCGCGGGCGGAAGCGACTCGGTCAATTTTGTGACTATTACCTGGGATTCCGCGGGAGCACAAACGGTAAGCGTCGGGTATACCAATGCAAGTGAATGTACTACCGGAACCCCAACAGTGTTTAATGTTACGGTTAACCCCCTTCCTCTACCCTCCATAACCGGGGCGGATACTGCCTGTGCGAATGCCGGTAACTATGCTTACACCACTGAAACAGGGATGACCGGATACCAGTGGACCACCTCCGCCTCAGGGATGATCACCTCAGGAATGGGAACTTCACAGGTGCAGGTAACCTGGCTTGGGACTGGAACCCAATGGGTAAGTGTCAGCTACACGAACGGGAATGGCTGCAGTGCAGCTATACCTTCTACGCTCACAGTATTGGTTGAAGGCTCTCCCGGACAGATGGGACCGATTACGGGCTCCGACTCAATCTGTGGCGTTGCAACCGGTATCTCCTATTCAACCAATCCTATTACCAATGCAACCTCTTATAACTGGTCTGTTCCACCCGGCGCCATCATCACTTCCGGGGCAGGAACTACATCTATCCTCGTTGATTATCCAACAACAGCCACCAGCGGGAATATGACTGTAACCGCCAGTAACGCCTGTGGAAATGGAGCGCCATCGCCTCCTCTTCAGATCTCTGTCACGCAAATTCCTGCAACACCGGTGATCACGCTTATCGGGAATGTGTTGCAAAGCAATATTCCTGATGGGAATCAATGGTTCCTCAATGACACCCTGATACCTGGAGCAACCGGAACCACATTTCATGTATTGGAAGAGGGAGATTATTGGGACAAGGTGATCATCAATGGCTGCGCATCCGACACATCCAATCACATCTATGTCATCATCACAGGAATTGAAAATCCTGTAGGCAAGGGCATCTCACTCTATCCCAACCCGAACGATGGGACATTCACACTCCGGTTCAACCAAACTACAGATGAATCCTATGTAGTTATGGTTGTAAATCAACTGGGCTTGAAGGTGACGGAAAAAGAGCTGCTGGTCAAACCAGGGAACTCTGAACACCAAATCGATTTGCGGCCACTGCCGATTGGAGTTTATACGATTCTGATTTCGGGAGAGACAAAACGGGTAGTGAAGAAAATCGTTGTGAAATAACCTACTCCCTCTGCTTCAACTCCTCTGATTTCACGAAATAACTTCCTTTGACTACCACTCTGGCATCAGCAGGCATCGGTTCCGATAAGAAAATCTGGATATAGCCACCTTCCGAAAAACCGGTGGTTACTTCCATCCGGCGAAACATGACCAGCGAATCAGTCTCCTTGGAACATGTGTAGTAGATATAGGTATCATCTGTCCCCTCACCTACCACCGATTCTTCGGGAAGCGCATCCACCTCCTGCTCATCGGTATGGATCTCAGCGGATACGAACATCCCGGGGAGAATATGTTGAGAGGTATTCGTAAAACTGGCAATGACCTTCACGGTACGGGCATCCTGTTCCACCATCTTGCCGATGCTAATCACAGCGGCTTCATAGACTTCAGGGCCGAGATTGGCCAATGTAAAAGTAACACGCTGACCTATTGAGATAAAAGGAACATCCTTCTCAAAAACCCGAATCTCCAGGAGGAGGTTATCTTTATCGATGATCTGAAACATCGACTTATTAGGCTCAACATACTGACCGATAGTGATTTCCATCTCTTCAACCGTGCCTGAGATCGGGCTTACAATGCCGGCAACCGGTTGTATGCTTCCTTCGTTCAAAGCTTCCAAAGGGATGTTGAACATCTCCATCTGCATACTCAACGACTGGAATCTAGCTTCCAGGTCGGTAAGGTCTTTTCTCGCCTCCTGCAGCTTTTTATCAGCGTTAATCTTCTCCTTGTTAAGCAACTCCTGTCGCTCAAATTCACTCTTTTGAAACTCCCAGAGGCTTCTGGTAGATATATACTTCTGTTGAACTTCGATAATTTCAGGAGAAGTGATTGAGGCCAGTAACTTGCCTTTGGAGACTCTATCTCCAACGTTAACGAGGATCGACTCAACCGTGCCTCCTATCATGGTTCCGACAAAGGCGTTCTTCTGCCATCTGAGGATTAGTTTGCCTTTGGCTTTAATATCCTTGGAGAGCACTTCCCTGGTCAGCTTCCCTAATGTGATCTTGCCGATCTCTATCTGTTCCTTATTAAGAACGACCAGACCTGAATCGGGTGTACCTTCCTCACTCTTTTCTTCCGTAACAGGGGTCTGATGACAACCTGCCAGAAAGAGGCAGAATAAAATTCCTGTTAATGTTCTCATGATTAGATTTTTCCCAGTAACCTGTTTATTTGGATCACTGTTTGATTGAAACGATTAAGTGCGTCTAAGTACTCTAATTGCAGAGAGAATGCCTCATTCAGGGTGAAAATATACTGAAAGAGGTTAATCTCACCGGCACGGTAGCTCTTCTCGGCTGAAGAGATCATCGATAACGAAAGGGATAAACCCTTTTCATCAAAGTAGGTCAGGGTGTATTCTGCCTTCTCCAACTCCTTCTTGTAGCGATACCATTTGCTTTCGAGATGAAGTATCCCATTCTCGATCTCGTTGAATGCGATATCCCGCCTGATTTTGGCTGATTTAATTTTTCCCATCGGGACCCAGAACCATACCGGAAGTGAAATCCCATAAGTCCATCCGGTAAAAGGTTCTACGTTGTCAAGGCTCTGTGTAAACCACCCGATATTGAATGAAGGCGCCAGACGCCATGACTCCTTCCGGAGATTAGCTTTTTCGTAAGACAGTGCAGACGCCAGATAGTTCATGGTAAGGTTATCTGTCAATCCGCCGGAAGGAAGCAGCGGTGTTTCGATCCGTTCAGGAAACGCAGAGGGCGCTATATAATCCGTATCAGAATGGATCATCGTCTTGAGTTCATTGCAGGTTGCTTCCACATCGGCCCGCAAGGATCTTACATCCAGTTCGGTCTTTGCTTTTCTTGACTCACTGATCAGAAGATCCAGATGATTCACATCACCAGCATCAAACTGCTTTGAAGTAGCATTGTAAAAAATGCCGAAAATGCTATCCTGCTTCTCTTTCAGTCTTAGTTTGACAGTCGTGATCCACCACTCCATATAAACTGATTTTACTTCGGTGAGGAGTTCCACCTTCTGCAGTTCCGAGAGAAATGAAGTGACTTCGGTTTTTGCTCTCTGGGCTGCCACCTTTTCAACATATACCATTGGGAAATCAATCTCTTGACTGATGACCACTTTGTAGTCTTTCAAGGCAGAATTGATCTCCCCAGTTTCAATAGCCACAGTTGGTGATGCCAGGTCGAACTCCGACATGATCAGGCTCTTCTCTGCCTTTTTCTCCAGTTCAAAGTTTTTCAATTCAATGGTGTGATGAAGTGCAATATCCACTGCCTGTGGCATTGTAAGAATTTTGGGGTCACCACTGTTTTGCCCATTCATTGCTGAAGGTAATAGAAACAGGAGAAACAAAATTGCGGCTGGAGGCAACTTCTTCTTTGGCCATAACCGGATCCTGGTGAGAGCGCAATGAAATCCCTCCTGGAAGGTATAATACAACACCGGAAGTACGATTAGGGTAAGAAGTGAGGCTGTAAGGATGCCTCCGATTACAACCGTTGCCAGTGGTTTCTGAACTTCAGCGCCGGCAGCAGTGCTGAGAGCCATGGGGACAAAGCCAAATGCAGCTACCAGGGAGGTCATGATAACGGGGCGAAGCCTGTCTGATGTCCCCTGCTTGATCCTCTCCCAGATGTCAGTTATCCCCTCTTTTTCCAGCTGGTTGTAATGAGATATCAGGACAATCCCGTTTAAAACGGCAATCCCGAAGAGGGCAATAAATCCCACACCGGCCGAAATGCTGAAAGGCATCCCTCTGATCAGCAATGCCCAGATGCCACCAACAGCAGCGAGGGGGATAGCAGTGAATACCATAACAGATTGTTTAAATGAGTGAAATGCAAAAAATAACATGATAAAAATCGCAGCCAAAGCAACGGGAAGAGCAATGGAAGAAGTACGTTTGGCTGTCTTCAGGTTCTCAAACTGCCCTCCGTAAGTAAAGTAGTAACCGGCAGGTAAGATCATCTGGCGGGTTAGTTCCCGGTCAACCTCATCAATAAATGATTCCACATCCCGGTTTCTTACATTGATCCCTATCGTTGCCCGACGTTTTGTCTCCTCCCTGGAGATCAGCATCGGGCCGCTCACCTCACGGATATCCGCAACCTGGCTGAGAAGGATCAGTTCTTCATCGGGGCGGTTTACCCGGAGGCTTCGGAGAGCATCTACATTTTTCCTGTACACTTCATCCAGCCTTACTACCAGATCAAACCGCCGCTCACCTTCAAAGACCAGTCCTGCTGTTTGACCGGCAAAAGCGGTACGAATGATGGAATTCATCTCATTGATGTTCAATCCATACTGAGCGATCTTATCGCGATTATAGGTAACCACCAGCTGAGGCAACCCAACGATCTGATCAACCTTTACATCACCTGCACCGGGGATTTTATTGATGATGGAGGCAGCCCGGTTTGCCTGGTCAAATAAGATATCGAGATCCTCTCCAAAGATCTTCACGGCGACATCTGTCTTCACTCCAGTCATCAACTCATTGAACCTCAATTGAATAGGTTGTGAGAAATCAAAACTCGCCCCAGGTATGACAGAGAGTGAAGCTTTCATCTTGTCCACCATCGCCTCCCGGGTACTAGCGCTGACCCACTCCTTTTTCGGCTTCATGGTAATCATCACATCGGCATCCTCAATGGCCATCGGGTCTGTTGGCACTTCAGCCGAACCAATTTTAGAGACCACATGAATGACTTCAGGGAACTGCTGCGTAAGGATCTTCTCTGCCATTGTGGTGGTTGCAATACTCTGCGAAAGGGAAGAACCGGGAGGGAGAGTCAGCTGGCAAGCAAGGTCGCCCTCTTCCAGTGTAGGAAGAAACTCCCCTCCCATCCGTGAGAAAATCCACAGGCTAATGAGTACGATTACGGAAGCGCCCATAATGACCAGCACCGGAAGCCGCATGGCGATATTCAGGGTCCGGTCATGCCATCGGTGCAGGTAATCCATAAGCTGCTCGGAGATATTTTTCTTAAAATGGATCCTTTTTCTGAGAAAGATGGAGGCGACCATCGGAACGTAGGTAAACGATAGGATTAGCGCACCAATTAGCGCGAAACTAACTGTCTGGGCCATCGGTTTGAACATTTTTCCTTCAATTCCGGTGAAGGCGAAGATAGGGACATAGACGATTAGAATAATCAACACGCCAAAGACAGCAGAGTGGCTCACGCGGCTAGTGGCTTTGAAAATCGTGTCATCCATCTTCGGCTGGTCAAGCCGCTGCATATTAAAATGCTTCTGCAACTGATGCATGATCCCTTCCACAACGATCACAGTTCCATCCACAATCAATCCGAAGTCAATGGCTCCCAAGCTCATCAGGTTTGCTGACACGTTGAAAACCTTCATCATTGCAATGGCAAAGAGCATTGAGAGGGGAATGACCGAAGCCACGATCAACCCGGAGCGCATGTTTCCAAGCAAAAGAACCAGGACAAAAATCACGATCAATCCTCCTTCGATGAGGTTGGTAGTGACGGTGTGGATGGTTTTCCCAATCAACAGGGATCTGTCAAGATAAGGCTTGATCTCCAGTCCGGGAGGTAGTATTTTCTCCACTTTCCGGATCCGTTCCTTCACCAGGTTAGTCACTTCGGCGCTGTTGGCTCCTTTCAGCATCAACGTAATCCCTCCAACCGCTTCACCTTTTCCATCTTTTGTCATGGCACCAAAACGAGGTGGAGAGCCAATCTTTACGATGGCTACATCCCGGATGGTGATAGGAAGGCCGTTCACCTCCTTGACTACAATCATTTCGATATCCCCGATATTTTTTACAATGCCCTCGGTGCGGATATAATAAGCCTCCTGCCGTTTTTCGATGTAACTTCCACCGGAGTTCTGGTTATTATTCTCGAGGGCATCAAAGATCTCGGGAATTGTAATGTTCATCCCGACCAGATGCCGAGGATCTATCGCTACTTCATACTGTTTCAGCAGTCCGCCGAACGAGCTGATCTCCACAATACCCGGAATGCCAGCCAATTGCCGCTTGACGATCCAATCCTGTATGGTCCTGAGGTCATAGAGTGAGTACTGATCCTCATACCCAGGTTTTGGTTCAAGCACATACTGGTAAATCTCTCCCAGACCCGTTGTCACAGGCATCATCTCCGGCGCCCCATAGTCGGCCGGAATTTGTTGTGTCGCCATAACGATCTGTTCGGAGACAATCTGTCTGGCACGCATCACATCGACATCATCCTTGAAGACGATCGTGACCACAGAAAGCCCAAACCTCGAAAGAGAGCGGATTTCGGTCACATCCTGGATGTTAGCCATTGCCGCTTCAACAGGGAACGTGATGAACTGCTCCACCTCTTGAGGGGCCAGGGATGGTGAGATTGTAATCACCTGAACCTGGTTGTTGGTGATATCGGGGACAGCATCGATGGGGAGCCGGATAAAACTATAGATTCCCCAAGCAATCAGTGCAATTGTCAACAGGCCGATGACCAGTTTGTTTTTGATTGAAAAGGTGATGATTTTGTCAAGCATATCTGGAGAAATACGAATTCAAGTCAAAATTAGGAGAATTTTTGGGAAATGGAAAATAATGCAGGGACGGGATTGATGGGATGAGCCGCAATAAATTGCGGCTGTACACGAAATATCAATAAATTTACACCCTGAAGTTAACTCCCGACCTTGAAACGTATTCCACTATATCTTCTGTTTTCCATTGGCCTTGTTTTCTCTTTAAAGGCGCAATATTACTCAACAGGACAGGATCCCGCTTCGGTCAGATGGAGTCAGATCAAAACCGAATCATTCCGGATTGTCTTCCCTGAGAATTTTCTTTCCCACAGCCAGTATCTGGCCAACATTTTGGAGCTGACCACCAAATACGAAACAAAATCATTGCAGGCAAAAGTTCCACGGATGCCATTTGTACTGCACACCAGCTCAACCCTTTCAAACGGGTTGACGGTATGGGCTCCCCGTCGGATTGAATTGTACACTTGTCCGCCCCAGGATATCTACGCCGAAGAGTGGCTGGAGCAGCTGGTCTTACACGAATACCGGCATGCGGTTCAAACAAGCAAAATGAACCAGGGTTTTTCGAAAGCGCTCTACTATCTCTTTGGCGAGCAGGCAACCGGCGCTGTTTTAGGATTGTTTGTTCCCACCTGGTTCCTCGAGGGAGATGCCACGGTGATAGAGACAGCTCTTAGTAATTCGGGCCGTGGCCGCGTTGCCTCGTTTGCCGCTCCCATCAGGGCCCAGCTCCTGCAGAAAGGGATCTATTCCTACGGCCTGGCAACGATGGGATCGTACAAAACCTTTACTCCCGATGCCTATGTGCTGGGATACCAAATCGTTGCCAAGGGGCGAGAAAAATATGGGTATGAGCTGTGGGATCATACGCTGAATAACGTAGCGAAACGTCCCTTCATGGTCGTTCCTTTCAACGCCGGCATCAGGAAGAAAACGGGATTATGGAAGGCTGATCTCTACCGGGAGATCATGGAGAAGCTTGTTGTGGAGTGGCAACATCAGGAAGACAACTCCTGGCGTTCACCAATCAACCAGGTAACAACACCAAATTCAACCGATTACACCACCTGGGACCGGCCACAATTCCTTAACGACTCGATCCTTATCGCAGCACGATGGAGCAACGAAGGCGTTCCGAAACTCCTGCTGCTCAATAAAAAAGGGCAAACGAAAAACCTTAACAGGCTGGGAGCATATCAGCCAGGGAGTCTATCTGTTTCTGAAGGTGCTGTGGTATGGGCCGAGTACCGGCCGGATATCCGTTGGGAGAACAGGAGTTATTCTGTCATCAGGAAATTGGAAATTAGAAATTCGAAATTAGGAGGACGAAGGACGAAGGACGAAGGACGAAAGAAAGTAATACAAATAACTGACTTCCGGCATCGGGCATCAGGCATCAGGCATCAGTATCTTACCAGGAAAAGCCGCTACTTCTCCCCTGCCATTTCCCCGGATGGAAGCCGGTTTCTTGCCGTGCGGATCACTGAGGAGAACCGATCATTCATCGATATCCTTAAAACGGCTTCCGGGAAAGTCCTTAACTCTTTCCCAGCTCCTTATGGAGGTTTATTTCTGCAACCTGCCTGGTCGGCAGATGGGAACAATATCGCTTTTATTCTGCTGACACAGGAGGGGAAATCGCTTCACACTATGGATTCGCAAGGTGGTTCCATTACCTCCCTCCTTCCTCCCTCCTTCCAGGAGATTTCTGGTCCGCCTCTGTTTTTCCGGAACTACTTGCTCTTCATGGCCGACTATACAGGAATCGAAAACATCTTTGCCATCGACACCCTTACACGCCAACTCTCCCAGGTAACCTCGGCCCGGTTTCAGGCAACCAACCCGGCAATATCTCCCAACGGGAACACCATTGTATACTCCGATTACAATGCCGATGGCATGATGGTGGTAACCCGAACTGCTGATCCTTCATGGTGGATTCCTCTGGATTCAATACCTGAATTTACCTTCGCACTGGCGGAGGCGATGGCGAAGCAGGAGGATATTAACATTCAGGACAGCTTAAGAGAGAGGGACGAGGGACGAGGGACGAGGGACGAAGAAGACTCACAAACTCACAATGACACAACGACACCTCATCGCCTCATCACTTCATCACCCCATCACTCCATCACTCCATCCCCCTCATACCCTGTTGCCAGATACCGTAAATTCTCCCATCTCTTTAACGTGCATTCCTGGGCGCCGGTATCCATTGATGCCAATAATCTCACGCTGAAGCCAGGAGTGTCGGTACTTTCCCAGAACCTGCTGAGCACTGCTTTTGCCGGAGCCGGATATAAATATGACCTGAACGAACGGACCGGCAAGTTCTACCTCAATCTCTCCTACCAGGGATGGTTTCCGGTGATCGATGTGAACTACTCCTATGGCAAGCGGGCGGGGATGGGAAGGTATTCCAATACGGGTGAGACATTCCGTTATACCTGGAACGAAAGCGACCTCCAGGCGACAGTCAGTGTTCCGCTGAATCTCTCCCGCGGAATCTGGTACCGGAAAATCCAACCATCTGTCGGAACCTCCTGGATCTATGTGATCCATGACAAGAATACGCCGGAGCAATTCACAAAAGGGTCGATCAATACTCTTAATTACCGGTTATACATGTACAATTACATCCGGTCCAATTACCAGGACATGTTTCCGAAATGGGGACAGAACTTCGACATCAATTTACGTCACACACCCTTTACCGGAAATGACATGGGCTCGGTGTTCGGCATCTCCGGCAACCTCTATTTCCCGGGAATCTTCCGTCATCACGGGATCCGTATCTATGGCGGATATCAGCGGAGATGGGACAACCTGGTTTATGGGTACCAGTTTGCCAATCAAATCTCTCTGCCCCGCGGGACCGAAGCCATCTATCCCGAAAAACTGGTCTCTGTTTCGGCGAATTACAAATTCCCTTTTCTCAGGTTAGACGCCAGCCTGGGTTCTGTTCTCTATATCAAACGGTTCAAACTAAATCTCTTCTATGATTGGGCCCATGGCTGGGAGCCTCTTGAGGATACATTCCTGAAGTCGACTGGCTTTGAACTCACCTCCGAACTGCACATTCTGCGGTTTGTGGCTCCGTTTGAATTGGGGGTGCAGGGCGTTTACCTGCCCGATGAAAACCGATGGGTATGGCGGTTTTTGTGGGGAATCAGCTTCTGATTTACGAATGAAGTTCTCGATGCCGGATACCTGATGCCAGATGCCAGATACCGGAGAGCAAAGGATCGTTGGCAGTCTTCTTCCCTTGTCCTTCTACCTACGTCCTTCCAGTTCCGACTTCTAACCTCTGACTTCTTACTTTATTTATGAAATTTCCGGATAAAATCCTCTACCTCCGGCACGCCGCCCTGGTAGATGAGGTAGCCGTTGTAGGGTTCGCGGGGAGTGATCTCATCGTTAATGGGGGTGAGCATGATCTCTTTCACCTTCGCCAGATCGCTGGTCTGGCCCAATGCCCATCCAAGTTTGATGTAGGCGACTTCTGGCAACATGTTTTCGGCTGGAATAACTCCTTTGGCCATCAGGTCGCGGCCAGTATCGTAAACAAACATGTGGACATATCCCCACAGGGTTTGTACTGTCATGTAAACAGCAACTCCCTTTTCTGCAGCCCTGACGATAGCCGGGTAGAGCGGTTTGTTCACGTGACCGAGTCCGGTTCCAATGATGATGATCCCTTTGTATCCATTGTCCACCATCGAATCGATCATGTCGGGCTGCATGTTCGTATAGTAATAGATCATCCCCACCTTCTCTTCGAAATAGGGAAGGATGGTAACATTCTTGTCGGTACGGCGTCGTTTGTAATCCTGCTTGATTGGGAATACGCCCTCCCGGGTTACCGTTGCCAGTGGAGTGTCTCCGATTGTACGAAAAGTAGAACGGTAAGACGAATGCATCTTCCTTACACGTGTTCCACGGTGGAGGAATCCGTATTCATCCGAGGTAGGACCGAACATGCAGACCATTGTCTCGGCAATGTCGCCATGACCAGCTGCCGTGGCGGCATGCATCAGGTTCAACGCGGCATCGGAGCTGGGACGGTCGGAAGAGCGCTGCGAGCCAACGATCACGATTGGGATGGGTGAATTCTGGACCATGAATGTGAGGGCAGCCGAAGTATAGTGCATGGTATCGGTGCCATGACCGATGATGATTCCCTGGGTCCCCTTCTCAATTTCTTTACCAATAGCTATTGCGAGTTCTTTGTATTGTGCCGGACCCATGTTTTCGCTGAAAACACCAAAAAGTTTCTCGGTAGTGAGGTTGCAGATATCGGCCAGTTCGGGCACAGCACCGTACAACTCTCCTGGCGAAAAGGCGGGGATTACAGCTCCGGTGCGATAATCCAGCCGGGAGGCGATGGTCCCGCCGGTTCCCAGCAACTTCACATTTGGCTTATCCTTCGAATAGGGAAACTCTTTCTCGGGAATCTTGTAATTGGCTTTTTTATACCCAAGTTCTTCTATGCCTGTGATGGTGTCGACATCCACTCCGATGTTGTAGCCCGTAAAGAACTTCATCACGATATGATTTTCGTCCGTGTTCTCAGCCCGGGGAAGAATCGTCCCCTCAAACACCCCTCGTGTCGTATCTACCTTCACTTTCGCCCACACCCTGGCGTTGAATTTTTTCAGTGTTTCGAGTGCCTTGCCTTTGTAGCCCTGGAAATTGTCGTCGCTCATAATTGATCTCTATATTTTATCAGTTTGATCCTGGATGCCGGATGCCAGATACCGGAATCTATTGTCCGCTTGTCCGCCTGTCCGCCTGTTAACCCCTAAATCCCCTGAAGGGGACTTGCTCCTCCCTTTGGGAGGGAATTTTCTGCAAAGCAGAGTAAGCCCCCTTTAGGGGGTTTGGGGGTCATTAAGCCCCCCCCTTAGGGGGTTTAAGGGTATTATCTGATTTCACTACTCAGTTTCGATAAGGAAACATTCCCCAATGCCTTTTTCCTCAACTCACCCATTACCCAGTTTGTCCCTGCACCCTCATTCCTTGATTTCTTAATCTTTCTGTATTCGTCAATCAGTGATGGAATCATGTTTTTGATTTCAGATGTTGAATGTTTCTTGAAATTCACCTCCGCCAATACCGTTTCAAAATCCCTCTCTGGATGCTGGTAGATGATCCACAGCATCTTTTTTGCGATCTCGTAATCAAGGTTTCGAAACTTCAGGAATGCAAGCATATCATAGACCTTATCCGTGGTGAATCCCTGAACCGGACCAAGTTGCCGTTCTATGTGGTTCAGTTTGTGAGCCAGAAGGGTAGAGGTGAACCTGGCCGGGATGCCGAGTTCGGTCTGAGCTTTCTCGACAACTGGCACCAGGTTGTTCTTCAGAATATATGTAAAGGTCTCTTCCGGTACATTCCAGCTGAGGAGTTGGGCGATCCGGTCGGACGTTACCATCGGCAGCCTCTTTGCCATTTCATCAAGCACTGCATCAACCAGCGGAATCGGTGCTGTGTCGGTGTCGGGATACATGCGGTCGGCGCCCGGGAGTACCCGTTCAAATATCGTGGTTCCATCCTCAAACGACTTCCGGGTTTCATTGGGAACGCCGGCAAAAGCCATCAGGCAACGCTCTTCCACTGTCTCCAACGCGGTTGGGATATCGGCTTCCGGGCCCCAGAGGATCACCTGTGAATCCTCTTCTCCTGCTCCGAGCAGTTGGCGGATCTTTACCCAGTTTTCAGCGCCTACACGATCTTCGAACATTTCGGAATGGAGCATGTTGGGCTTTTCGATGCAAGCAATTACCTTCAGCCGGTTGGTCAGCTCATCGGCGAATGTCATCTCCGGTTGCAGGAAATGTGAAAGAATCCCCTGGAAATGAGGCAGATTAACGAGATATAAAGGATATCCTTTAGCAGACATCCCGGTGAGAATGGGAACCTCAACAAGTAGTTCTGTTGTGGAAATTTTGCTCGAAGAGATCTTCCAGTTCTCCGGTTTTTGAACGCGTGCATTAAGTATCTCCTTAACACGAAGGAGTGCAAACTGCCGGAATGCTTCGTTGTGGGTCAATTCCGGCATCCACCGGTTATGGGCCACCCCTTTGATCTCGACGCGGGTACCTCCTTTGCAGCTAACATTTACATCGGCGCGGGTGGAACCGATTCCTGTGGCTACTTTCCCAGTGCTTCTGTTGAGGAACCGGATATAATCGGCTCCCTCTTTCACCTCATCGGGATTGCTGAAATCGGGATAGGTGACCGTTTCAATCAACGGTATCCCAAGTCGGTCGGTTCGGTAAATGCGTCGGTGACCGATATCAGATACCTCCCTGCAGGAGTCCTCTTCCAAGCTTAATTGTATGAGCCTGACCTTCTTGTTCCTCAGTTGAATCTCCCCCTCTACCCCGATAATAGCTGTCCGCTGAAACCCTGTAGGGATGCTGCCGTCAAGGTATTGTTTACGGGTGATATGAACCTCTCCTACAATATTCAATTTGGAAAGAAGAGAAATCTCGCAAGCAATATCCAGTGCTTCCAGGTTCAACGGGAAAGGGGGAGTATCGTCGACATCGTAAGTACATGCAGTACGGTTGCTGATGCGGTAGACGATCTCTTTCCGGGTCTTGAACTCCATCAGCGCAGTGCCGTCATACTCTCCAAGTTCGGAGAGTGTGGGGCGCATGTGGCGGATTACCTCGGCGTCAAATTCATCTGGTTTCTGGTAAATGCCGGCCGGACAGCGGCAAAAAAGTTTCTGTTTCGTGTTTAATTGCTGGTGAACTTCCAGCCCCGACATAAACCCGATGCGGTCGTAATCCTGTTGTGTGGCTTCTTTGCGGGGAACGTATCCGATGGCTTCGCGAGTATCCTCATAGTTGCGGCGAGGATCAAAAGGGTGTTTTGTCATGAACGCTTATGAATTGAGAAGAAGGCACAAAAGTAGAGAATTGTGCTTTAATGAACAAGCAGAATCAATGGGGGATGAAGAATTCGGAAGAAAGAAGCACTGCCAACTGCCAACTTGCCAACTGCCAGCTGGACTTACTCCTTTTTCACCGGCCCTTTATGGCTGATGTAAAAAATTCTCATGGCGATAGCAAACAGGATAAACGGCATTGAGGCATAATACCAGTCCTGCCAGGAGATACTGCATACGCCATCCGTCAGGAAGATCATAACAATTCCGATGATCATCAGGATAGCTCCGATTGCCAAGGCTATCCACCCTTTTAGCTTGAAGATGGTTTTCATAAAATAACGATTTTGGTAACCAATAATCGATAAAGATAAAATAAAATATCGAGATCAGATTAATTTATCAATTACTTGATTTTCTTCTCCTCAAAGGTATAGGCAAACACTCTCAATCAGATGGCCCACATGATAAGCGGCAATCCGTTAAAAACAGTTAAAAAACAATACTGTCGCTTCCTGCTCCGGAAAAAAAAACGAACTTTGCCATATATGTGATTGTCATGATCCACCAAGCTATTCAAAATATCATGATGTTCCTGATTATTCCGGTATCGGGCATCTGGTCACCCGGTATTCTGGCCGCACAAGACACAACTAAAATTGTCCTGGAGCAGGCCGACACATGGGAATACAATAAGGCTATTGGTCCCAATATCCAGCGAATCATCGGACACGTTATTCTCCGACACGATACGGGATACCTTTTCTGCGATAGCGCCTATCTTAATGATTTGACAAACATCGTGCAGGCTTATGGAAATGTCCATATCAAAGCTTCCGACACACTCAACCTCTTCGGAGATTCCCTGCAATATAACGGAAATACAAAGATTGCCAACGTGTGGGGCAATGTAAAATTAGTTGATAATCAAACCATTCTGACAACTGATAGTCTCGACTTCAACAGGAAAACACAAATCGCCTGGTATGATAACTGGGGCAAGATCGTAAGTGATGATAATTGCCTTGTCAGTCAATACGGCTATTATTACACCAGCATCAAAGAGTTCTTTTTCAAGGAGAAGGTGATACTCATCAATCCGGATTTTTACATGAAGTCCGATACACTGATGTACAATACCGTGACTGACATAGCCTACTTTTTCGGGCCAACCCACATCGTCTCAAGCGACAAGGTCGATTCAATCTACTGCATCGACGGGTGGTACGACACACAGAAAGATATTGCACGTTTCCGGTATGGTGCTGAGATATATCACGAAGCACAACTCCTCACTGGCGACACAATCTATTACGAACGCGTCAATGGATTCGGACAGGCATTTAATAACGCCATGCTCCTGGATACCATCCAGGATATTGCCCTGACTGGAAATTACGGTGAACTGATACGAAAGAGGGGGGTAGGTTTCATGACAGACCATGCTACAGGGATCATGATTGAAAAAAACGATTCGCTATTCATGCATGGCGACACGATCAAAGCCTATTTCGATCCGGATGATGGTCAACAGAAGATCCAGGCGATGTTTGCATATTACAAAGTGAAATTCTTCAGGAAAGACCTCCAGGGAGCTTGCGACTCTCTTGCCTACCACGGATCCGACTCAACCATGTATATGTACCATGCACCTGTGATCTGGTCGGGCGAAAACCAGCTTACTGCTGATACCATTACACTTACAATAAGAAACGGTGAGCTGGATACGATGGTGATGTACAAATCAGCATTCATCATTTCCCAGGACGACACCACCAAATTCAACCAGATCAAGGGAAAGGATATGATTGCTTACTTTCTCAAAAACGAACTTTACAAGATTAAGGTGATCGGGAATTCCGAGACTGTCTATTTCGCCAGGGAGGAGGACAGAACATTGATTGGGATCAACAAGCTTTTTGCAAGCGACATGCTGATCTTTATTGAAGATAATGACATCCAGACCATCACCTACATCGAAAAACCAGAGGGAATTCTCTTTCCCGAGAATGAGATCTCACCTTACGATCTGAAGTTGAAAGGGTTCTATTGGCTGGAAGATCACCGACCAAAGACGAAAGAGGAGATTTACCATTAAAACACCGAAATATGCACGTATTTCTTCGGATTTGCTTTGATATCTTCAAGCAGCAAATTGAGGTCCCTCGCAGCCTTATCCACCTCATAATATAAGGAAGAATCATTTATCAGAAGCCCGATAGTGCCCTCTCCGCTATTGATTTTGCCAATAACTTCATTCAGGTTATAAACAGCCTGGTCAACCTGGGAAAATGTTGCCGGGATATTGAGTCTGGCGAGTGAATCACTCACACTTGAGAAGTTATCCAGGATGTTGGTGATCTTGTCGTTATTCTTCTTCAGGTTGGAACTAATCGACTCCACATTAATAATAATACGTGCGAGATTTGAGCGCTGCTGGCTAACCAATGTATCCGCAGCATAAGTCATATTGGTAATGTTTGAGATGGCAATCTTGATATTTTCGATTGCATCAATCAAACTCGCCTGTGTGTTTTTATTCAACACCTGCTGTAAGATAGTGGCCAATGTGTCAATGGAACTGATCAGGTTCTCTGCCTTGTGCTTGATTGGTGCAAGTTGCTGGTTGACCTCCTCGCCCAACGTTGCTTCAGTTCGTGCCATGAGAGTATCTCCATTCTGAATTAACTCGGGAGAGTTGCCGGGGAGAATCTCAATCTCCTTCGATCCCATTAAGTCAGCACTGTAGATACGGGCAATCGAGTTTTTGGGGATTGGGTAGGTAGTATTGTTCAAGTATAACTCGACAATAATCTTGCGGGGGTTTTTGGGTGAGAAATAGAGCGTTTTTACCTGGCCGACCTTCATCCCCTGTATGGTGACAGGGTTTGCAGCAACCAATCCGTTTACCCGGTCATATACCGCGTAAACAATCCGCTTTTTCTTTAGGATTTCAATTCCCTGGAGGTACATGATTCCCCAAACCATGACGGAGAGAGCGATGACAAAGACCGCCCCCACCTTGATTTCCTTGCGAATTTTATACTTTTTAAGTGCCATCTGATATCGTTGTATAGAATCCGTTCAAATATACGAAAATAAATTATGTCAGGCCCAATCCCGGGAAACCTGATAAAAAGCATTAGAGTCCCAGGATGCTCTTAGCCTGGTCGAGGGTTATTCTCTCTCCTTTGCTAAATGCCACGATAAAAGCATCAGTAAAGCCTTGTGCCTGCATTCTTGCCTGCAACTGCTTTGCCTTTCCCAGATCCACCTCCTCTCCATAGGTATATTTGTACATGCCATTATGTCGATACATCTGAATCCCTTTAACTCCCCTGAAACGGGGGGATGAAAGGCTGATCTGATTTGGAGATGCAACTAGCTGAATCTTAAAAATAATGCCTCTGCCGGATGAAGAAACAGTTGGTTTTACTGGTGTTTCCGTATTCACTGAAGCCCCTGTCAGTTGCTGCTCGATGTCGTTTTTGTAACTTCTGAATGCTCTGAAAATGGCTGAGGCAATATAGTCCTGTCCCTTCTCAGTGATCAGAAAGTTCTCTTCATCTATGTTACTCAGGTAACCTACTTCAACCAGTACACTTGGCATGGTGGTCTTGTAGAGAACCAGGAACCCGGCTTGCCTCACCCCACGATCGTTCAATCCTACCCTGTCTTTCATCTGTTCCTGGATTTCAGCGGCAAAGCGGGAACTGGACTCCAGATTCGAATTCTGGTAGAGGCTGAATGTGATGTACGATTCATCTGAATTGGGATCGAATCCTTCATATTTCGATGAATAATCGGTTTCAAGCAGGATCGCTGCATTTTCCAGCTTGGCGATCTCCAGGTTAGCCTGGGAACGATGCAAACCCATGATGTATGTTTCAGCTCCACGCAATGTCTTGAGGTTATTTGCATTGGCGTGAATCGAAATGAAAAGGTCAGCTTTATTCCTGTTTGCAATAGCAGCCCGTTCATGCAATTCAATGAACCTGTCCCGATCTCGGGTATAAATCACTTCAACATTCCGAAAATTCCGCTGTATCAGGGTTCCAACCTTCAAAGCAATTGAGAGGGCAACGTACTTTTCCTGGGTTCTACGACCAACAGTTCCTGGATCTTTGCCGCCATGACCTGCGTCGATGACCACTTTGTCGATGGTAACCTTCTCCTGGCAGTAAGAGGCTGAGGAGCCAAGGATGAGGCATCCAATGATCCATGCAGCTCTCCTCCATAGTTTGTTAAAGTATCTTAAAAAGAGTGGGTCAACCATTATTTTCTTTAGCTTTGAAGCCCAGAGAACAAAGAGATTCCAGACACTTTTGTTCCGTTGTCGTTGGTCAAACAAAGATAGAATTTAATCAACAACCTTGCCACAGAAGTTGTTAACGATTTTCCTTACTCTATTCCTGCTTTTTACTAAATCTCTGCAGGGACAGGATACAATCCCACCTGACGTTCCCGACACTCTTGTATCAACTGGTGACTCATTAATCCTCATGGCTGATACCCTTGCCCCGAAGGATGACTCCCTCATCATGGTGGTAGATACCCTGGCAGTGGATTCTGTGGCATTATCGCCCGAAAAAAAAAGTTCCCTCGAAGCCAAGGTCGACTATAAAGCGGAAGATTCCCTACGGTTTGATATCAAGAATCAACGAATGTATCTGTTCAACCTGGGTGACCTCACCTATACTGACATCAATCTAAAAGCTAATTACATAGAGATTGATTTTCCACATACTATGATCTATGCACACGGATCGAGAGATTCAGTCGACAAAGAGATCGGAGTCCCTGAATTCACCCAGGGGGAGATGAAGTTCAAATCGAAGATCATGAATTACAACTATAAAACGAAAAAGGGGTATATCCGGCGTGTTTTTACACAGCAGGATGAAGGGTACCTACATGGAGCGGTAGTAAAAAAGATGGCCGATGATGTAATCTACATGAAAACTGGCTCATATACCACCTGTAGCAACGAAGAACATCCTCATTTCGCGTTCCGTTTCAACAAGGCCAAGGTGATCCCAAATAGCAAGATCGTAACCGGGCCTGCGTATCTCGTCATTGCTGAGGTTCCCACACCTCTCTTTATTCCGTTTGGTTATTTCCCTAACAAAACAGGCCAGCGATCGGGGATCGTCCTTCCTTCATACGGTGAGTCGGCTAACAGGGGGTTCTTCCTGGAAAACGGAGGGTATTACTGGGCTATAAACCAGTATATGGACCTGAAGGTCCTTGGTGATATATACTCCCGTGGAAGCTGGGCATTGAAACCCACATTTAACTATGTAAAGCGCTATAAATACAACGGAATACTGAAACTCGGTTATGCCATCAACAAGATTGGATTCCAGAGCTCCCCCGATTATCAGCGACGCGAAGATTTTGAATTCCGATGGGTGCACAACCAGGACAGGAAAGCCCGACCAAACAGCAATTTTTCTGCGAATGTCAATATCGTAAGCAACACGTTCAATAAATACAATCCTTCATCAACCACTGAAGCCTATCTCTCAAACACATTTCAGTCAAGTATCAACTATTCGACTAGTTTCGGTGGCAAATATTATCTCAATCTGAACTTCAACCATAGCCAGAACACAATCACCAAAGAGATCAATTTTGGTTTTCCTCAGATCTCTTTCTCTGTCAATCAATTTTACCCCTTCCGGAAAAAAGTTCGGGCCGGAAAGCTCAAATGGTACGAGCAGATCGGATTGAAGTATAACCTAGATCTCGAAAACCGTTACAACACATACGACTCCGCACTTTTCCAACCAGGGTGGTACAAGGACATGCAAAACGGCATCCGGCACAATATTCCGATCTCAGGGACATGGCGGATTTTTAAATACATCAATTTTACCAACAGCCTGAGTATCCGCGATAAGATGTATTTCAGCTACATCAAAAAATCGTATGTTGATTCCATCGTAACGGCTGATACTACATATCCTGGTTATTATAAGACCGATACGATTTATAGTTTTAAAAATGCCTTCGATTTCAACTTCTCCTCCTCCGTCAATACCAGGATCTATGGGATGTTTCAGTTCAAAGGTGGTCCCATTAATGCGATCCGGCATGTGTTAACCCCGGCTGTAACCTTCAGCTATACACCCAACTTCGGATCTCCTTGGTGGGGCTACTACAAAGAGGTGGAGAACGATACCAACGCCGTTCCAGGGAAATACTCTATATTTCAGGGAAGCCTGTATGGCGGGCCACCGGCCAGCCAGGCAGGGCTTGTCACATTTAGCCTCAGCAATAACCTGGAGATGAAAATCCGAAACCGGAAAGATACCGTTACCGGAACAAAAAAAATCGTGCTGATCGATAACTTCGTGATTTCAGCCTCCTATGATATTTCGAAAGACTCCCTCAACTGGTCTCCGATCACCATGTCGGGGAGAACCTCCATCTTCAAAGGGCTGAACATACAGTATTCGAGCCGTTGGGATCCATATGCGCTTGACTCACTGGGAAGACGCACCAATGCATCTGAATGGAAAGTGAACCACAGGTTATTACGGCTGGATAATACAACATGGGATATTGGCTTGAGCTATAGTTTGTCATCCGATAAAGTCGGGAAAAAGAAAGAGGCGACGAAAGGGACTGAACAGGAGCGGGATGATCTGGAGAGGTATTATGATTACTACATTGATTTCGACATCCCATGGAGTTTTAGTTTTAACTACAATTTCCGGTATGCTGCAACCTGGGATAACGAGCAGCAAAAACGGGTTCCAAAGATTATTCAAGCCCTGAGTTTTAACGGACAGCTCAACATCACCCCCAAGTGGAAAATCACACTGACAACAGGATGGGATTTCACCAATAGTGAGTTAGGGTATACTTCTATCAATATCTATCGGGACCTGCACTGCTGGGAGATGTCATTTGGCTGGGTCCCAAAGGGGGCTCAACAGCAATGGAACTTCTCTATCAATGTAAAAGCCAGCGTGCTGCAAGACTTGAAACTGAATAAGAAAAAAGACTTCAGGGACTATCAATAAGAATAACGAGGGACGAATGACGAATTGACTGTACAGCCGCAATTTATTGCGGCTCTCAATTTATTGCGGCTCTTCCAAAACCAGAAACTCTTAATCAACCTTTTATGAAACGAATCATAGAAACCAATAAAGCGCCGGAGGCGATCGGGCCTTACAGTCAGGCAACGGAGATCAACGGCACCCTTTACATCTCTGGTCAGATTGCTATTGATCCCGCCATCGGGCAATTGATTGATGGCGATATCAAAGCCCAGGCCAACCTGGTTTTAAAGAACATCGGAGCTATCCTGGAAGCTGCCGGTTACACCTACGATCATGTAGTAAAATCAACCGTTCTCCTCACTACAATGGATCATTTCGCTGATATGAATGAAGTCTACAACCGCTATTATGCTGTTAACCGGCCGGCCCGGGCAGCCTTTGCCGCATTAGGGTTACCAAAGGGAGCGTTGATTGAGATTGAGACGATTGCGGTCAAAGACCCCCAAATCCCCTAAAGGGGGCTTACCCCCGCCCTTTCAGGGGAGGGCCGGAGAGGGGTTAGTCCGACCAAAGTACAAACACCGCCCAAATAGTGGGAAAGGCTGTTTCGGGATTGGAGAGCATCTGTAGTTTGGCAGCCCGAAGCGCTGTACCATAACTCTTTCCATCAAGATAGTTTCGATAAAATGAGGACATAAAGTCATCCGTATGTTTATCGGAGACATCCCATAATGAGAATAATACGTGATTTACTCCGGCACGGAAGAAATTCGTCGGGAAACCGGTCATTCGATACCATGTATTTCCCTGTTCAGCTCCTATCGCACAGGAACTTAAAACGACCAGGTCGCTCTCCATCTGAAAGGATTGAAGCGCTCCAATCTCAAGCCTGGTTTCCGGATTAGTCGTATGTGGTGAGGGTGAGGGGTCGCCCGGTAACATCCACCCCGAAAATTCCGGATGTCCCGGGTCTCTGTAACCATGCGTTGCCATGTGAAAAATCCGTGATTGTTCTCCCAATGCTAACAGTGTATCAATACTGATTCCTTTTCCTGACAACGTTCTGATTTTTTTGCTCTCCGATCTGAATAACCTGGCTATATTCTCTACTTCACGTGTCGCATGTGGGATTGAAGCTGCTTCTAATCCGGAAAATTCTGGTGCACAGGCTCCAAAATCGTATGTATAGGTCCGGGATCCAACCGTATCAGATAAATTCATTAGCCCGTTGATCCAGGCATATATCGAAGTGTAACAGGTTGTTTCATGGCGATTAATCAGATAATCCCCTGAGAATCCTGGTTGCTCCCTGTTCCTAATCATCAATGCGTCAAAAGGGAGTGCCAGGAGTTGACGGTCGGGGATAATCCGGAGAAAAAACTTGTTTTTAATCTGTCCTTCAACAGGAGCAATAAGGAGATGATATAAGCTGGTACTATAATGGATAAATGCCAACGGGTCAAGAACCTTTAATGCTTTGATAAAGCCTTTTACATTGCTTATGAAATCGTGTCCGGTATGTTGTTTAAGAAGGATTGCAGTATCAGCTGTAAATAAGATAGTAAAGAGTGTCGTGTCGAAAACGAGATATTCTATCACCGCTTCATCCTGGTGTAACCGTAAATGAATTGTTGAAAAGTCAGTGTGATTGTCTTCATGCTCCCTCAACCATAGGTTGTCATAGGAGAATAAATTTTTCAGAAGGGCAACTCCCTCTCCAGCCAATTGCGGTAGAGGCATCAAGATTTGCGGTTCTTCAAGAAACCGTTGCTTATGTAATCTGAAAAGTTGCTGCTTCAGACCAATGAAGCTTGCCCTGAGTGAATCGGGGAGGATGCCAATTGCAACGTCGTTACCATTATAGCACTGTTCTTCAAACCATACCAGTCCTTCTGTAATACTAACCACATCATCCGTTTGCCGTACAATATCTCCATCCATCTTCAAAATCAGCTCCAGGGCAATTCCGGCCAGGGAACGCTGAATTACAGGTTGCATGAAGATAAGATCCTTCAACCTTCTGTTGCTTGCCAGTTCTTCCCCAAGCGCCAAGGTATTTCTTACATCTTCGTAAAGCCGGTGTATTGCGATGGGATCTGCTATCTTAAGGTTTAATAGCCTCCACTGTGCTTGTATCTTTTCATATAAAACCCTGTACTTCAACACATCCATAGTCTTTAATTGCCTGGATGCGTTACCTGTGTCAATCAGGAGATTAGCCTCCCGGTCTATCTGACTCATTGCATCATCGAGAAGCTGAAGGGCTTCCCGGAACTCGTTGGAAGATGTCATCAGAAGACTTTTTTGCAACTGGATTTCAAGGATAGTATAATTCTTCTTTTTACCGGTCAGTCTTATCCTGTCAAGTGCCTGATCAAGGGTCTGTCTGGCTGAATCAAGCTGCCCGAGGGTTTGAAAGCTCCATGCCAGGTTTTTTCTGAGCCATATCTCCTCCTCCGTAACCGGCATGGTCAAATCACAACCTGCCAGGGCATGAGTATAAATTGATTTGGCTTCGTGATAAGATCCTTTTGAAAACAATACATTTCCGGTCCCAAGAGCAAGCCGTAAACTCCACTGTCCTCGATCTTGAATATTGCGCATACCAGCCATTTTAAACCAGCGCTCAGCTTTGTCAGGAGCCCCTATCTCCAGCCACGTAAACCCCAGATTGAGGCAAATATCTGCTATGCGGGACTGTCCGGATGCCACCCTATTAAGCAGTTGAAGTGCATATTCAAAGTGAATGGTTGCTTTCTGGTAGTCGGCCAACAGAAAATGGAGGGAGCCGAGATTTTGATGGATCGATGCCTGCTGAACTTCATCCCCAGCATATTGAAGGGCATTTCTGAAAGCCTGGATTGCAGGGGACCACTCTCTGTTGATCAAGTGGCTGTTTCCCTGATTGAACCATTCATCGGATATTGTTGCAGAATCTACCTGGGGATAAGGCTGCGCGGTTCCTGCCTGAACGGCACACAGCCATAGGAAGATCAATGCCAGGCGCTTTCTGGGACCTTGTTTTCCTTTCATCGTCTGATGATGATTTTTCCAACACTCACCAAGTTATCCCGGTTGATGATTTTCCAATAGTAGAGTCCCTCCTGCCATGAGTACGTAAGGAGAGTCAGGGATGCTCCTGAAATGTCTTCCTGGCTGATAATACATTCACCATGGTTGTTCAACACCTCGAACGAGACATGGTTTCCTCCAGTCTCTTTCCAATTGAATCGAAGGGTATCACCGGGAGCCAGTGTGGCTATTGTTCCGGGTGACAGTAAACAAAAATGGCTCGCCCGGGTAACAACACCCACCATCCCTTCCAAATACGTCAATGGCTCGAAATTGGCCGCAAGAAGATCGGGGTTCTTTATGTTTTCCCTGAATTGGATTGCAGGAAATCCCAGTGTCTTCCGAAGAAATAACGGATCCCGGTTTTGCGAGTAAGATTTTTGTGAATCTGACGTAACAGCTAATCCGTTATTCATCATTGGATGTCCTGTCCTTAACGGATTCAAATAGATCCATAAGCCGCTCAAAGCCATCAGGATAATAAGCATGGCCGCGACAAGCAGGCAATTTAGGCCCAACCCCCTTCTTTTTTTGCTTCTGGCCTGATCCAGGATCTTGAGAAACTCAAGTAGGTCTCTATCTTGTAAAAACTCCGTCAGTTCCCTGTCAAGTTCTGTTTCTGACCTGATCTCCGGATCAGATGCGAGCATCTGAAGAAATTTCTTCAACTCCTCCCCTTTGAGGTCTCCTTCGTTGTAACGGGAGACCCACGTATATATATCTTCGTGATTATTCATGATCGACACAATTTAGAAATTCAGGATCTTCTTTAATACGTTTTACCAATAGTTTCTTACAGAGATATTTCCTCACTTTCACATAGTTCTCATCTGTGAATTTAAGCTTTTCTGCTACTTTTTTGAACGGGACCTTGTCGAAATACATCAGAAACACCTTCTGGCAATCTTCCGGAAGTTCGTTGAAATGCTTCCAGTAGATCCGATGGCGCCTAAGTTTCTGTTCCGTCGTAATGCTTTCTTTCGAAATATATTTCGCTTCGCTCTCATTAACCAGAAGATCAGGCTGATACACAAGTCTGTACTTCTTCTCAAGTCGTTGCAACCAGAGATTCCGGCAGATGGAATAAAAATAGCTCCGCAAGGCACAATTCAGTACCAGTTCCTGGTTGCGGCACCTCAGGAAAAGTGCTATCTGACCTTCCTGAAAAATGTCCTGTGCATCCTGCAGGGTGCCAGAATTTTTTTCAATTAACGCCAGAATCAGCGGAAAATAATCCTTGTACATAAAATGGATTACTTCAGGTCGCTTGTTGATAATCCCATCAATGATTTTTGCATCTGAATAGGGTCCCATACGATTTGCCTCCGGACATTAATCCGGTTTACCCACAAAAGGTTATATGTTGTTAATAAAAAAAATGAAAAAACATGTAGGGGCGATCGGTCCGGTCGCCCTTACCATATAATTAATGACAAAACGAGATGGGAAAAGGTTGGGTGAGGGGTATTAAAATTTCGGCGTCATCCCCAGGTTCCAGAACATGAACGACCAGATATCGCCATACTCTTCAATTACCTTGGATGTCGGTTTGCCGCCACCATGGCCCGCTTTGGTCTCAATGCGCACCAGAACCGGATTCGGGCCGGCATCAGCAGCCTGCAAACGGGCGATGAATTTAAAGGAGTGGGCCGGGACTACCCGGTCATCATGATCGGCAGTAGTAACCAGGGTAGCCGGATAGCTCACCCCATCTTTGATATTGTGGATCGGGGAGTATTTGATAAGGTAGTTGAATCCTTCTTCGGTTTCACTCGTACCGTAATCTGTTGCCCATGCCCAGCCGATGGTGAACTTATGATAACGTAACATATCCATTACGCCCACGGCAGGAATCGCAACCTTGAAAAGTTCGGGACGCTGGGTCATGCATGCACCAACCAACAAGCCTCCGTTGGAACCTCCCATGATAGCCAGTTTTTCTGATGAAGTGTACTTCTCTTCAATCAGGTATTCAGCCGCAGCAATGAAGTCGTCAAACACATTCTGCTTCTGTTCCAGGGTTCCTGCTTTGTGCCACGCTTCACCATATTCGCCTCCACCACGCAGGTTGGGAACTGCATACACGCCACCCTGTTCGATGAAAGCCAGACGTGTGATACTGAATCCCGGAGTCATGCTGATGTTGAAGCCTCCGTAGCCGTATAGCAGGGTCGGGTTGTTGCCATTCATCTCCAAACCCTTCTGATGAACAATGAACATGGTGATGAGGGTGCCATCCTTACTGTGGTATTCAACCTGCTTCACCTCATATTTTTCCGGATCAAAATCGAGCTCCGGCTTGATATATACTTCAGAATGGTTAGCAGCTACATCATACTTGAATATAGTTGTGGGAAAAGTATATGAAGTAAAACCATAAAATGCCACATTTTCACCCTTCTTACCACTGAAACCGGCTAGCGTTCCAACCGTAGGAAGTTCAATCTCCCCTGTTTGAATTCCATCATAATCAAAGAGCATTGCCTTGCTGGCAGCCTTGTACATGTATTCGGCAACGATCTTATCTCCCACCAGGTCGATCGACCCAAGTACATTATCCTGCTCAGGGATCAGCAACTTCCAGTTATCGGATTCAGGATGGTTTGGGTCCATCAGAACCAACATCTTTTTCGGTGCCTCATAATTGGTGACCACCAGCAACTGATCACCGAGATTGTCCACAACGGAATAGTCGTTTTCAAACCCGGTCACAAGGGGTTGAAACGTACTGTTCTTCTTTGTGAGATCCTTGAAATACATGGCATTGCCACTCGTTGATTCACTCTGGTATAAGATCAGGAAATGCTCGTCTTCTGTCACAGAGGCACCATAATTCCTAAGCGGATATTTTAAATCCTGGAAGATCAGGATATCCTCAGCCTGTGGCGTACCCACTTTATGGTAAAAGACTTTATGGTACTCATTTTTATTGGAGTACTCCAGTCCCTTCACGGGTTCATCATACCGGCTGTAGTAGAAGCCATCTTTTTCCCAGGACATCCCCGAGAATTTCACCCAGTTCAGTATATCCTTGAGCTCTTTCTTCCCCTCGATCTCCATTACATGGATTTCGTTCCAGTCCGAGCCGCTGGTTGCGAGACTGTAGGCCAGGTATTTCGCATCACGGGATACCGAAAGACCTGCTAGCGCAATGGTGCCATCTTCACTAAATGTATTGGGGTCGAGCAGAACTTCAGGTTCTCCGTCAATACCGTTTTTAATATAGAGGACCGATTGATTCTGAAGACCATCATTCTTGAAAAAGAAGAAGTAATTCTCCTCCTGAAATGGAACTCCGTATTTCGGATAATCCCATATCTTTTCCAGTCGCTCGCGAACCTTCTCCCTGTATGGGATCTGGGCAAGGTAGGCATCGGTCACTGCATTCTCTGCTATGACCCAAGCCTCGGTTTCAGCCGAGGTATCGTTTTCCAGCCAACGATAAGGATCGGCTACCTGGGTGCCAAAATAGTCATTAACGGTATCGACTTTTGCTGTTTCGGGATAAGTCACTTTGATCTGTTGCTTGCAGGCAATGATAGAAAAAAGTGCGAAAACAGTGAGTATAATATGCAACTTTTTCATGAATTTAAGGTTTAAGTAATACGATGTGATTGCAAATTGGGCTAAATTGCTGTAAATTTATGCCTTAATCTCCAAACAGCCAAACTATCGAACTATGGTTCATCGAGAAAATCCAGCAGGTTATACAGTATTTTACAACGTTATTCCAACGATTCTCATTTCTCTGCTCCTTGTTCTATTGATTCTTCCCGAACAGGCCTGTAAAAAAGATACATCCTTCGATAGTTCTGCCGTTGCGCTCAACCAGTTGAAGGGGACGTGGAGAGGTAGAATCACCACCTTTAAAAATAACACCCGGATTGAGAAAAACGGGGATGTGAGCTTTTTCGACAACACCTCGGGTGATCTGCTTAACGGCATCTTTGAGCTGGGCCAGATCAACTTCCTCGAAGGATTTATGTTTCAGCACGGAATCCTCTATTTCAATCTGCTTCTCAGTGATTCAACAAATCCCCAATGCAGTAACTGGGACCTTGGCGGATATGTCTACCTGCAGGAAGACAACGTGATGATCATCCGGATTGCCGGCAACGAATGCGGCCCCCTGGGCAAACAATTCGTAACCTATGAAGGATCGCTGATCCTTGTCAATCCGGATATGGATCCTTCCGCCTACTTCAGCTTTGCTAAAACCGGACGAGCCTGGAGCTATGAAACACAGCTTTACAATGGGATTAGCTGTGAGGTTCAACAAACGATCGGAGCGGAACCCGCTCCTTATCTATTTACTGTTACAGAGACCAACAACTGTGGATGGCCTCTTGCACAACGGCAATTTAACTGGCAGGTTGAGCCATTCCGGTTGTCGGTGATGGCTGGAACCTCTTCAACTGACATTCTATACTCTTACTACCTGGATGCCGTGGTTGATAAGACCTACCGCTTTATTAACGGCACTGATACAACATATCTCACACTTACCGACGGTGATGTACTTGTCAATGTTACCACCGGGTCGTATACATGTGGAAAATATTCTATTGAGTCACGGATACACTCATCCGGCGACATCACTACCAAGGGCACCATCTATCTCAGCAAACAGTACGGCTTCATTAAAATGGACTATTCAGAGCCTTCAGACTCATCAAACATCCAGAGTCAGGTTCTCACCACGGTTCTATTTCCGTGATATAGCAACAACGTTCCTAAAAAGCCGTAATCATGAAAAAAATCAGTATTTTACTGGTTACGATTGTATTGTCTATGATCGTGGCCTCCATCGGATGCAAAAAAAAGACCGACGACAACACCGCTACAAAAGACCAGTATGTTGGGACCTGGCAGGGAACCATTACATTTACAGGCAACCAAACCTTTACTAAACAGGCAACCCTTTCCGTCAGATTTAGTGACAATGTACTTACCGGATTCCTGGCAATTCAGGGAGATCCCGATATTACCCGGCTGCGCCAGGTTAATTTTGCCAACGGAGTATTTAACGTTGCATTGGTCTGCAGTACCCCTGAAAATGAAGATTGTAAAAATTTTAATGTGGCAGGAACCCTGACATTAACCGGAAATGCGATCAACGTCAACCTGTCGGGGACCTTCTGTGGGAATGGAGGCGGTGAACTGGGAACTGTCACCGGCGACATTGTTAAAACAAGCTCCACTCCCGACGACTCCAGGTACATCACATTCGCCCAGACTGGTCGTGAGTGGCAGTACCGTGTTACAGGATTCGATGAAAGCCAGTGCATGTTGAATTTCCACCTCACAGAGGATCTGGGGAATGGGGTCTTCGCGGGCACTATGTCCAACGATTGCGGTTGGGGCTCGGGGCAAAACCAATTCTGGTGGTATGTATCACCGGCAATGTGGTGCGATATGATGAGTGCCTCGTTGGATAGCCGGATTCTGAATATCCGTTCAGATGCTCAGGTGGGAGACATCTATCAAACCATATATGGCGAAGATACAGTTACAGTTACAGTATTATCCCTGAATGATCCAGTTGTTATAGAAGGAACAACATACAGTTGTTATAAAACATTGAAAAAAACTACTCAATTTGGGTCCTATAGCGAAGGATATGCATGGGGGACCTTTGCCATTGGCTTTATCAAATATGAAGCGATCCTACCCAACCAACCATATGATGTTCACCTTGAAGAGCTAATCTTCAAGAATTTTTAATTAAAATAGGAATAAAATGAGAAAGAGATTAATATCGATGATCCTTTTGTTTGTAATCATCCTCATGATCAATCCAGGCTGTAACAAGAAAGATGACAATAATAACATACCTCCTTCAGAGACCTCATTCACCCTGGCACAGGTAGGACATCATTGGGTTTACCGAATCACAAACCTCAAAGGCTCGTGTGATTACAACGTAGAAGTGACAAAAGATCTGGGAAATGGCATCTATGAGCTATTTTACCAGAAGGGCACATGTGCCTGGGCTACGCCCAGTTATACAGCATATATGTTCTGCAATGCGGAGGAGTGGGGTTCGGTGTATAAACTGAATCCCCTGGATGTTCAAACCAACCTGCGCACGGATGCCATAGTAGGAACGAAATATACCTGGATCGATTCCCAGGATACGATTATCGTCACGGTGCTAAAACTTGACGACCCTGTCACGGTTCCTGCAGGCAGTTTTAACAGTGTGAAAGTGATGAAAGAGGGAAAGATGCATCCACCGGGCGATACGACCGATTTTGCCGTGTACTATTGGATCACCTACAACTACGGCCTGGTGAAAATTGAGAACATCTTTGGAAATCCTGGGATGGATCAGGAACTGGTTTCAGCGAACTGGTAACCTTATCCGGCATCCGGCATCAGGCATCAGAACAACCCCTCAACCAGCCCCTCCTCCACACTGTTCGGCAAAGTAACTTTCAATCCGGATTCCTCTGCCATGGCACGTTTGATGGCAAATACCGCTTCATCGTTCCGTGCCCATGCGCGGCGTGCAATGCCGTTATTCACATCCCAGTGCAGCATTGTCCGCAATCGCCGGTCCGCATCATCCGAGCCGTCGAGGAGCATCCCGAAGCCGCCATTGATCACTTCGCCCCAACCAACGCCACCTCCGTTGTGGATAGAAACCCAGGTAGCTCCGCGGAAACTGTCGCCAATAACATTCTGGATGGCCATGTCGGCCGTAAAGGAAGAGCCATCATAGATATTTGATGTTTCACGATACGGTGAATCGGTCCCGGAAACATCGTGATGATCGCGCCCCAGCACGATAGGAGCAGATATCCTTCCATCCCTGATCGCCTGATTGAAGGCGGCGGCGATTTTGGTACGCCCTTCACAATCGGCATAGAGGATACGTGCCTGGGAACCCACTACAAGTTTGTTCTTCCCGGCTTCACGGATCCAGTGGATATTATCGCGCATCTGCATCTCGATCTCTTTGGGAGCATGTGCAGCAATCTCTTCAAGCACTGTGGCCGCTAGGTCGTCAGACACTCGGAGGTCTTCCGGATCGCCTGAAGTGCACACCCACCGGAAAGGCCCGAATCCAAAATCAAAGAAGAGCGGTCCCATGATATCCTGGACATAGGATGGATAGATGAACGTGCCATCAGGGTTAACAATATCTGCCCCGGCACGGGAAGCTTCCAGCAGGAAGGCGTTTCCATAATCCCAGAAGTACATGCCATTGTCCGTCATCTTCTTAATGGCTATGATTTGGCGCCTCAGTGATTTCTGCACTTCATCCTTAAACTTTACCGGATCTTTCACCATCATCTCATTCGACTCTTCGAAGGTTAATCCGGCGGGGTAGTAGCCACCAGCCCAGGGATTGTGCAATGAAGTCTGATCAGAACCAAGCTCCACCTGGAGTTCCGCCTCCGCAAATTTCTCCCAGAGGTCCACCACGTTTCCCTGGTAAGCAAGAGAGATCGCATCCCGGCCACACTGAGCAGAGATCATCCTGTGGATCAGTTTGTCGAGATCGGTGAAAACTTCATCAACCCATCCCTGTTCAAATCGTTTCTGCACTGCCTTCGGGTTGATCTCGGCAATTACTGCAATCCCTCCTGCAATGACAGTAGCCTTCGCTTGAGCACCCGACATCCCCCCGAGGCCCGAAGTGATAAATACTTTTCCGGCAATCCCGTCGGAGGTGACTTTCCTTGCAGCATTCAACACCGTTATCGTAGTTCCGTGAACAATCCCCTGTGGTCCGATGTACATGTAGGATCCTGCCGTCATCTGACCATATTGGGTAACGCCAAGCGCGTTGTATTTCTCCCAGTCGTCCTGGCTAGAGTAGTGTGGGATCATCATGCCATTGGTGACCACTACCCGTGGCGCTTCTTTGTGCGAAGGGAACAATCCCATCGGATGGCCTGAGTACATCACCAGTGTCTGCTTATCATTCATCTCCGCCAGGTACTTCATTGTGAGCAGATACTGAGCCCAGTTTTGGAATACGGCTCCGTTTCCACCGTAGGTGATCAGCTCATGAGGATGCTGAGCCACTGACGGATCGAGGTTGTTCTGGATCATCAGCATGATAGCGGCCGCCCGGATCGTTTGATGTGGATACGCTGTAATCGGACGGGCGAACATCTCATATTCCGGACGAAAACGGTACATGTATATCCGACCGTATTTTTTCAGCTCCCCGGCAAACTCGGGAGCCAGAACACCATGGTGCTTTTTATCGAAATAACGCAATGCATTTTTCAACGCCAGCATCTTCTCTTCAGGTGATAAAATATCTTTCCGGGCAGGAGCATGGTTTGCGTCCGAATCATAGGGCCGGGACTCCGGAAGAATATCCGGGATACCCTGGAGAATTTCGTCCTTAAAAGTCATATGGAAATTGTTTTTTCTGATAATAAAGGTACATTTTTAATATGACAGCCTGTTTTGAGCAGTATGGATCAACGCTATCATTATATCTTTGCAAAGATAAATAATGAACTGAAAAGCAGATGAAAAACAAACAACAGGAGAATGCTTTTGACTCCCGGGCTTCCACCTGGGACGAGACCACCCGAAGGATCAACCTTGCACATGATGTAGCAGATTCCATTATCCGTGAAGTCAATCCAACAATGGATATGGATGTCCTGGATATCGGCTGCGGGACCGGCCTCGTTACCCTCAGAATTCAATCGCTGGTGAAAAGCATTACGGGCATTGATAGTTCACTTATGATGCTTGAGGTCCTGCAACAAAAAACCACCGATCAGAAATTGACAAACGTATTTACCAGGCATATGGATATCACGAAAGGAGATCCTCTGGATGGAAAATTTTGCCTGATAATAAGCAGCATGACACTGCATCACTTAAACCAGCCTGAAGAAGTGTTCCGGCAATGTTACCAGGCGCTTCTTCCGGGAGGACATCTAGCTTTCGCAGATCTCGATATAGAAGACGGATCTTTCCATGAAGACAATACCGGGGTGCAGCATCGTGGGTTCGATCGCGAACACCTCAAAGGGCTTCTCCGTCAAGCAGGATTCTCGGATGTACATGATGTGACTGCTACCACTGTTGTCAAAGATAGAGGAGAACAGGGAAAACAGGAATACTCCGTATTTCTGATCATCGGAAAAAAATAATTCCTCAATCAGGGATTACCATGAATCGTCCTTATTTGGGTTTTAGCAGTTCGAGTATCTTTTCCCGTTTTAAAATCAACAATCCCAGCCGTTCATTGGAGATACCTTCTTTTATCTGATAAGAATAAAGGGGTTGGTCCTCTTCCATCTTAATGTCCAGATATCTGAATAAGACACTCACTGGATTTGTGATCTTATCGGCTACTTCGATCAGATGGGTAGAGATGAAAAAGAGAGAATCGGGTATTGCAGTCAAAGCGTTGATGATCTCTACTGATCCTTCGAACGCATCTTTTACGTTTGTTCCCCGAAATAACTCATCAAAGATAACTACCATCCGCTGTTGATCCCTGATGCTGGTCGCAGCTTCCTTAACTCTCTGAACTTCGCTGTAAAAATGGCTATAACCCAGGCTCAGTTCATCACGCAGGTTAATCGTGATGCTTAATCCGTTAAACACGGATGTTTTCATAGACTTTGCCGGGACAGGGAATCCAATATGTGCCAGGTAGATGCAAAGACCAACGGCCTTCAGGAAGGTTGACTTCCCGGCCATGTTGGGTCCTGTTATGAAACACATGTTTTCTTCTTTCCCGATCCTGATATCGTTGAGAACAGGTTTTTCAAGAAAAGGATGGAAGAGTTGGTCTATTTCCAGTTCGGTCGTATCGCCCGCGAAGAATTCAGGAAAAGCAAGGTGCCGGTTCGTGGCTGTCCGGGCAACCGATTCAATCGCATCAATCTGATAGACATAATCCAGAAGTTTTCTTATCTCCTCTTTTCCTTTGCTTCTGAGGAGGTAATCAAAATGGTTGATCTGACGAAATGAGATCAATCTTCGCTTATACCCAGCTAGTTGCCGGAACACTTTCTGGTGAAGGAGTCCTTCAATATCGTGTTTCAGGTTGAGAAAGTAACCGGGGAAACCAGGTTCAATTTCATGACAAAAATCATGGAGAATTTGAACCAGGTTTCTGACAAAATGGACACCCCTGAATGCAAGGTAATAGTTATTATTAGGTTTAACTAAACTCCAGAACCAATCTACCGCTGCGTCAATTAAATTATCATGCAACGGTGGAGTGTGAAGCGGGAGGTAATAGCTTTCGAGATGATCCACCTCCCCCGGAATGAATGGCAGGGTGAGATGGCGATTGTGTACAAACCGGATGAGTTCGACCCGTTTCCTTAGAAAATCAGCATCGTTTGAGGGAGATTGCATCATGCCCAGCAATGCCAACTTCCCGCCATGGGTTCTGACATCCGTAAAAAATCGAAAAACGGATGGCTGATTTTTGGATCGGGAGAAGAGCTCCAGATCCTCCAGGGTTTGTTTGTCGATAGAAAAGCTCATCATACAAAGATAACGGAATTGCTCATCCTTCCTACCTTCCAACATCTCCCTTCCCCATCACCTCGAACCGGATGGTTAGCATCTCACCTTGCTGGTTGACCAGTGTGAGGGTATGCCAGCCGGGGGTGGGGGCGAGTTCCAACTGGTTGAGGACGGTTGTGCTTCCAAGATAGGTCTCGTCGAGATGCCAGTAGAGGATCCCTTCAGAATTGTGGTGCGCTGCCCTGAAGATGGCTGCTCCTGGGGTTCCGTCCAGCTCGACAGGGATGTAGATGTGGCTGTTGTTTTTCGGATAGATCATCCCGATCGGGTTGGTTGTGGATGATGATTCACATCCGGGAAACCATGATGGAAGGATTTTGTAGAATGGATTTTTCCGGCTGAAATAATATTCCTGAACAGGAGGGAGGAGAAACCACGATTTGTGGATAATCTGATCGGGAGAGATACAGCTCGAATTGACCTGAAAACTGCAGGATGGATCCAGGTGGACCAGGTGATGAAAGGGACATGAGCCTGTTTCTGCACCTCGTTTCGGAGCCAGGATCGTGTCTGTTAACTCACAAAGAGAGGAGGCACGGTAACCACTGTACCTGCAAACAACCAAGGAATCGAGCTCCGATCCGGGTATGGCGAACCATCCACTTTCCGGCAAGGCATCAAAGATCTCAAAGAGGATCGGTGCAGCCATTCCCAAACCGGTAAGTCCGGGTCTGCCCTCCCCTGTCGCATTGCCAACCCATACCCCGACTACATATTCCGGCGTAATGCCAATGGCCCAGGCATCCCTGTTTCCGAAACTGGTTCCTGTCTTCCAGGCTATTCTGCTAGAAGATGAGAATTGTTGCCACTGCATCTCAGTTTCTGGACGAGCAACCTCCACCATCGCCTCAAAGGTAAGCCAGATGGTGCCCGCATCAAACCAGGACGTCACGTCAAGGGGAGGAGGAAAATTGACTTCACCCGCCCGGTTGGCGTCTCTATCCTCGTCACGATCCCCACTCTCCCGGGACATATACCGTGGTGGATGAAAATCCTGCCTGGCATAACCCGAACTATCCATCAGGTAGTGGTTTAGTGTTCGTGCCATAGAGGCGTAAATGCCAGTCATCTCCCACAGTGAAGATTCGGCTCCCCCCAGGATCATCGCCAGGCCGTAATGACCGGCTGGTTTTGACAGAGAGATCATCCCGATGTTACGTAGAAGTCCGTAAAACTGTTCATATCCATATGCATGCAACATCTTCACTGCCGGTATGTTGAGGGAGCGTGCCAACGCCCGTTTTGCAGGAACGGCTCCGTCGTAGGTTCGGTTGTAATTCTCAGGAACAAAACCACCCATCTGCGTTGGAATGTCGGGGACAAGTGTTGTTGGCAATAGCAGTCCATCGTTGAGCATAGCAGCAAAGAGAAAAGGTTTCAGCAGGCTTCCGGTACTGCGGTTTGCCGGAATGATATCAACAGCATTGCCATGCCTGCCGGTTCCATCTCCGGGAATATTCCCGATGTAAGCCCGCACTTCCCCTGTATTTGCCGACATCACCAGCGCAGCTGCATTGAAGATCTCATTCGCCTGATGATATAGGGCATGCCGACTCAGGATTTCTGCTACCGTTTGCTGGAGAGTATAATCGAGGGTACTGTGAATCTTCTCTCCTTTATGCCCTTCAAGTATTGAGCGCACCAACAGATGTGGAGCCAGTTGAGGCAGGGGAAGCGGCATCCCGGGAAGATCTTCATCTTTTGCCAGGGAGCAGGTCTGCTTGTCGATTTCGCCGTGTTGCTCCAGAAGGTCGAGCAGATGGTTACGCTTCTCCCAAAGTCTGGCAGGATTTCGACCAGGGTAGATCAGTCCCGGACTGTTTGGTAGTACAGCCAGGGTAGCGGATTCACCCCAGGATAGGTTTTCGGGTTTGACCCCAAAATAGCGCCATGATGCAGCTTCCAGGCCAACCACATTTCCACCAAACGGGGCATGGGATGCATAAAGCCCCAGGATCTCATCCTTGGAATAGCCAACTTCCAACCTGAGAGCCAATAGAATCTCCAGCAATTTCTCCGGATAAGTGCGCGGCCTGTTTTTTCGGGCAAGCCTGATCACCTGCATCGAAATGGTACTCCCGCCGCTGACAACCTCTCCCTGCTCAATATTCATCTTCAGGGCACGGATCAATGCAAACGGATTGATGCCCGGATGGAAATAAAACCAACGGTCCTCGTATGTGGTGATCGCCTTACTAAATTTCTCCGGCACCTGGTCGTTCCCGGGAAAACGCCACTGTTGATCCGAAGCGATCCGGGCGCCTAACAAATTGCCGGCCCGATCAGTTAACACGGTTGATGTCGAGTCGTGAAATAGTGGATCCGGTAACAAAAACCACCAGAAAAGGAGGATCGCGAAAAGAAAAACCGGTGACAGCCCGATCAACCAACGCCTGACAGTTGGCAGGTGGCAGGTGGCAGGTGGCAGGTTATTTTTCACTGTTTCGCTATTTCGCTACCTCACTACTTCAACCCACTCCCCGGCATCCCTGGCATAGATGGTATGGTTGTACATCGTTTCGCAACTGGTAGACGGAAGGTAAAAGCGTCCAAGATAGGTGGTGTTGAGCATGATACGGAACCGTTTACTCTTTCCCGCGTTGAGCGAAAAGAAGGTGTTCACCCGGTCGTCGCCGATGTATTGGTAGTCGAACTGGGAGGTTGTCTCCCCGGCCTTCGCCATGGCACTCATCCTGGCATTGATAATCTCCCATCCGGAGGGGAAGATCTGCGCCAGGGCAAGTTGTTCGTAGTTGCCACGAAGGCCTGGATTTGTTATAGTCACCTCAACCATGAATGTCATCCCCTGGGGAAGCTGTTTCGGATCAATCGGTCTCTCCTTCAGGTCCATCCATTTCACAGAGATTTTCAGGTCGTTGGATGCTGCCGTTTCCAGTCCGGGTGGAGGGATCCCGTTCAGAATCAGTTGGACAAAAAGGACGCCCTTTCCGGTGTTCTTTACCTCCACCGATCCCGGGGGAGATGTATTACGTTCAGGAATACCGATAAGCGCAAGGCTCTTGGATGAGGTAATATACTGCATCTTGTCACGTCCAAACCGGTAACTGGCGGTCACCCCGCTCTCGTCATGATTTCCGGCATACTCGGCGATAGCCATAAGGGCATAAGCGGTGGTTTGGGTACTATACCATCCGTTTCCGGCGAGTTTTCCGGCGATTTCCTGCACCAGGGGTGTCGCTTTGGTGCGCATATTCATCAGGCACAACACCTCCGCAATGATCGCCTGATCCCGAAGCGTAGAACCGAAGGTTCCGGAGAGCTCATTATAGGGATTTACATCGTGGGAAGCCCGCTCGATGAGAGCCATTGCCACTTCAGGCTTCCCGGCTTTCTGGTATGCTCCCGCCAGGTACCAGCGGGCGGTGTTTGAGAGGTCGTTCCATTCCCGTAACCTGTTCATCGCACCAAGGTCGGGATCTCCCGCCAGGGCAAGTGTAAACAAGCGGTAGGCTTGGATCAGATCGTTGTTGGAGTAACTCAGGTTGGCTTCCCATGTGGCTGCTTTTCGGCGTTGAAATGCTTTCCAGTTCCCAAACAGGTTTCCGGAAACAGCATAGCCCTGTTTTTCAGCTTCGATCAGGAAATGGCCGGCATAATTGGTTCCCCAGTCGCTTGGATACACACTTCCGGGCCACATGGAGAAACCGCCTCCCGGAACCTGGAAAGAGTTTAACCGTTTGATAGCTTCCCGGGTGTTGGTTTCAATTTCCTGCTTTCGTTCGGCCGACAGATCCATCATTGTATTCAGATAGAGCTGGGGAAACGCTGCGGAGACAGTTTGTTCGATGCAACCATAGGGATAATGTATGAGATAGTTCATCCATTTCTCCAGGTTCATCGGGGGAATAGTGGAGAGCTCCACGGATCCGGAGTTTGTTCCGGCCATCCCGATGGGTTTGAAGGGTGCGCTCCAGGTATCGCCCGGGGAGATCGCTTTGCTGATCACGAAACTTATCGGTGGATTTGGATTGCGGATGTCGATTTCAATGATCTGGGAGGATCTCTCCCCTCCGCCTGTGGCTTCGATCTCAACCGTTCCAACCCCAACCTGCGGTTTCACCTGCAACTCGAACATGGCTACCTGCTCACCAGGAGTTGTGAATGTAATCTGCTGACTTGCCTTCCCAACAACGATAAAAAACGCATTGGGCTTGATAGAGACCTCCACCTCCTTCACTTTTTGCTCCATAGCAAAGACCGTCACCGGAAGTTTCACGGTTTCCCCAGGACCCAGAACCCTCGGGAGAGTCCCCAGTACCATCAGGGGTTTGCGGACAAAGGCCGATTTTTCGGCCGAGCCAAAAGATTCTCCCTCTCCGGCGACTACCATCACCCGCACTGCTCCTATATAGTCGGGCATCCGGAAGGTATGTGCCCTGGTTTGCCCCTTCTTCAACTGAAAAACTCCGAGAAAACGTACCATCGGCACAAACCGGTTTGCCTTCAGGCTTCCCTGCAGCGCAGCCTCCTCGTCGCCACCTATACTCAATATCCGCTGCAGCTCTCCGGAATAGGCTCCCATCACCTGATCAAAAAGATCCCAACTTTTCACTCCCAGCGCCTCCCGGCAGTAAAATGCATTCCAGGCATCAGGTGTTTTGAACCGTGTAAGGTCGAGCAACCCCTGGTCCACAACGGCAAGGGTGTAGGTCATGGACCTCCCTGATGCCTCCTTCACGGAAATGGTAGCATCGGTGCCGGGCACCAGCACCTCCTTCATCTCAATCTCGGGCTTCAGGTGTGTCCCTGAATTTTCAACCAGGATAGGCAGGACACCGTAAAGCCGGATCGGCAGATCGTTAACTGTTTGCGAATGAGGTTGAAGCAACGTGACAAACGCATAGATGTTAGGAGCCATCTCATTGGTTACCTCAAAGGTGATATCAGTTTGGCCCTTTGTTGAAGGAGCCCATATTGAACGAAGCACCTTTGAACCATTCTCCAAGGTGACAAGTACCCTGCCGCCTGCAGAGGAAGGAATGCTCAGTTTTACTTTATCCCCAACCCTATATTTCGGCTTGTCGGAGGTAAATATGAGCATGGTTGCAGCCTGCTTTTCCCCACCAGGCATCCGGAAATAGCCTTCCCAATCTACATAGATGACCTTCCCGGCCGAATGTCCCGAAGTCATATCCGTGACCTTAATCAGGTATCGCCCCCACTCTTCGCGGTTAGTAATGAACCGATATGAGGCTCTGCCATCGCTGGTCTGGACAATTTGTGTGGCCTTCAAATTATGGCTCTGGTTGGCAATAAAACTCGCCGAGTATCCCGATTCTGTATCATCCCACCACCATCTCCAGTCAAGTTTGAAGACCTCTACCTTAAGCTTGTTTGAAGGAACTATAGCCTCTTCGGCGGTAATGTTGATCAGAGAGATGTCATATGCTTTACCGGCAACCAGGGCATAGGATCTTTTTGGAGGTTGGGGCACACTAACGCCGGCAAAGGAAGCGTAGGGGAAATAGGGCACTGAAAATCTGTCGACACTGAAGCCGCCTCCCTCTTCAAAAACCATGGTCTCAAAGTTGGCCTTAAGTACGCCCGGGGCGGATGCAGAAAGATGGATCCCGGGGATGAATTTCGCCTCTCCCTGCTCATTCAACCTGCCGGTGAAGATGGTTGTATTTTCAGAGCTGAACCCGGAGAAGGGAAAATCAAAGATATAACCGGGAAATTTTGTGAACGTTGAAGAGCTTTTAGTCAGCGTAAGGTTCACGGTAGCATTCAGGTTTGCAGCGATGGGGCCGGTGAGCCAATTCACCTTCATGGTGAGGTCGGGAATGCTGCCGGCAACCAACTTGTTACCAGGCACATCCAGTAAGATCTTCAGCCTGTTTGGTTTTACCGTCTCTATCTTAAGCAACTTCTTGAATTCGGCTCCTCCAACCTTCACTTTCGCCATCCAGTTTCCTGTAGGTGCATCCGTCGCTGTAGCCACCTGGAAGGTATAGAAATTACCCAGGGTGGGTGATTTCACGAGGGATTTCATCAGCTGTCCGCGCGGATTGTAGAATGAGAAATTCACCGGGTGGTCTCTTGGCAATGTGCCCGTTGGATCATCAAGGATAAACGTGAGGAACAGTGAATCGCCTGGGCGCCAGATGCCACGTTCGCCATAAAGAAATCCCTTGATGCCGTGCTGAACTACCTCTCCTCCTACATCAAACATGCTGAGAGAGAGGACCCCTCCATCGGTAAGTCTGAGATAACCCGTTTCCTTCCCCTGAGAAACCACGATAAAAAAAGGCTGCCGGGAAAGATTGATCACCGCAATTCCTTCACTATTGGAACGAACTTCTCCAAGCTTAAGTTGCTGGTAGTTAAATATTTCTATTTTCGCATCCGGAACAGGTTGTGCCGTAAGGAGGTTTGTAATATAGACATGGCATCTGTTTCCGCTACCCATCTTGGCGATTACTCCGAGGTTGGAAGCAAAAACATTCCGGGAGATCGATTTATTCATGTAATAGGTAGGCTTGCAGGGGTTGTCGCGATCCTGCCAGTCATAATCCTCATAATTGTAGTAGGTGTAATTGCTGTAATAGCTCCAGTTACGATCGTTGATAGAATCGGGATCATAGGCCATCATCAGAATGGGTTCATCCCTGATGGCGTTGGTTTGTCCGCATGGATAGGTGGAGTAATCCTTCCGGAAACTGAGCTGGATATTGTAGATCGCACCTGGTTCGGCCTTGATCAAATCGTTCAGGTCGATGGAAAAACGGTTCCAGGAGCCGTAATCGAGCACATTGGCAAGTGGGATCCTCTTCTTCAGCACTACACGGCTTACCCGGTAGAGTTCGTTGCTGCCATTCAGGTCATTCACCTGGAGAAATTGCAGGATATTTTTTTCGAAGATCCTGATCACCATGATGTCGACGGCTTTCAGGTTGACCGCTTCGAAGGGGAAAAGAAGTCCGGATGAGCCAGGCATGATTACGCCATCACCCAGGAATCGAACCGCAGGCATGGTGACCACCACCGGCAGGCGTGTAACAACTCCGTTACCGGCATGGGTTTGCAAGGAGGAATCTGTTATCCGCGAACCAAGTGTTTTGCCTGACAGGTTCCGCACTGCAGCTTCTATCACCAGCTGGACCGAATCGCCACGAAGCTCTTGAGGGTAGATCTTCAATTCGTTGTCTTCAACAGCATAGCGGAGGTCACGAACTCCGCCAACGCTGAACAACCCACGCAAATTCTGTTTTGGGTCAAGTGGATCGGAGAACTGGATGATTATATATTGTTCCGGATCTTGCAACATCCTGGCTTTCAAAAAAATGAACTGATCCAGCGCGGGAATAACAACCCGCTCTTCGCCATGCTGGTCAGCTCCTATTGGTTCACCGTTCCAACATACCATCACCTCTCCTGCCGAGGTGGCCCTGATAATTGAATCGGCTCTGAAGTAGTGAATTTTCCCGCCATCTTCGTGAGTCCAGGTGACCGGAAGTTCAAGGCCATTCTGAGTGACTCCTACAACTCCCTCCACGGCCTCCTCCGAGGCAAAGTCGGAGGTGCGTAAGGTTCCAAACAGGCGCTCAAGAGCCAGGTCCTTATTGTTGTAGGCCTTATGGTTCAACACTTCTACTTCGAACTCCTGTTTCATGACGTTGAATCCAAATTCGAATACGCTCATGGAATCCGGCAATTCGAACAGGGTGGAGAGTTGCAGCTTAGCCTGGAAGAATTCACCGGAGGGGAGGACATTGCTGGGTCTGAATTCAACTGTGCGGTTATTAACGCGAAAGGTTTCGCCGATGATATCAGGTTTAAACTTGAAGAGTTTCTTCGGATCAAGACTGGCAAAAAGAGCTGAGTCAACTACATCATCAGCAAAGACAACCAGGATAGTCGACCTGCTGGAAATTACGCCGGAGGTAAATGCCTGGACATATTGTTGATAAGCCTGACTGATCTGATCGGGGGTAAAAGATGTTGTTCTGGACTGTTTCCATGGGTACAACACAAAGACAACAACGATGGCTGCAACCAGGACGGATGCACCACCAGCGACAAACCAGGATCTTGTTTTCATGATATGGGATTTGAAGTAAAAATAAGAAAGAATTGACATGGGTTGCCATAATAATGATTGATTTGAATAGAAATCGTAACTTTGAGTGGAGATTATTTAGAGAAAGGCTGGAAATGAAAAAATCGTGGATTAAAATCAATCTATCCATCGTAATCTGGTGTGCCACATTCCTGGCTTCAGCGCAACAGATTCCTCCTACAGATCAGTCTAAGGAGATTGCAGCAATGGAGATGAAGGCAAACATGGGGAAATTTAATTTCCCAACTCAAAACCTCATCACCGATTACGATATCCGATACCATCGGTGTATCTGGGAAGCAGATCCGGCTCAGCGCTATATCCAGGGAGAGGTGACCACCTGGTTCGTTCCAATTTCGGCTGGCTTTGACACCCTCCGGTTCAACCTCAGCGATTCCCTGATTGTCGATTCGGTGATATACCACTCCCTTGCCATTCCTTTTAACCATGCAGGTGAGATGCTGACCATCCCACTGCCAGCCGTTATCGGGATTCAAACCCTCGATTCAGCCTCGGTTTTCTATCATGGCATTCCTCCCAGCACCGGCTTCGGGTCGTTCAACACCGGGATGCATGACGACGTGCCAGTCATGTGGACGCTTTCTGAACCTTATGGGGCGAGCGACTGGTGGCCCTGTAAAAACAGCCTCACTGATAAAGCCGACTCACTGGATATCATTGTCACCCACCCATCAGGCAACAGAGCTGCCAGTAACGGCATCCTGATATCAGAAACAATCAGTGGCAATACGGTTACATGTCACTGGAAACACCGCTATCCGATTGCCACTTACCTGGTTTGCCTGGCTGTTACCAACTATACCGCCTATTCCGATTGGGTCCCTTTCGAAACCAGCAACGTGGAGGTACTTAACTACGTCTACCCGGAAGATTCCGCCATGGCTGCTTCGCAAACCCCCGGCGTCATTCCAATCATGCAATTGTACGACACCCTGTTCGGGCTTTACCCGTTTGCCAGTGAGAAATACGGCCATTGCCAGTTTAACTGGAATGGAGGGATGGAGCACCAGACCTTCACCTTCCTGGGCTCCTTCGGCCATGAGCTGATAGCACACGAGCTGGCCCATATGTGGTTTGGCGATATGGTTACCTGTGCCAGCTGGGAAGATATCTGGCTGAATGAAGGATTTGCCACCTATCTTTCGGGACTTACTTACGAACATATGTTTAACGGAGTATGGTGGATGCAGTTCAAACGCAGCCGGATCACCTTTGTGACCAGCCAGCCGGATGGTTCTGTATGGTGTGACGACACCACCAGTGTTAGCCGCATTTTCGATTCGAGGCTCAGCTATGCCAAAGGAGCCATGATCCTGCATCAGTTGAGATGGGTTATCGGAGATTCCGCCTTCTTCCCGGCAACCAATAATTATTTATATGATCCGGCTCTTGCCTATGGATTTGCCCATACATCTGACTTAAAGGCACACCTGGAAGCATCAGCCGGTCAGGATTTGACATGGTATTTCGATGACTGGTATACCGGGCAGGGCTTCCCCTCCTATCAGATCAACTGGACCCAATTGGGAGATATGGTATCCATGATAATCGGCCAAACACAATCACACCCATCAGTGCCATTTTTTGAGTTACCACTGCCCATCCAACTAAAAAACCTGACACAAGACACGATTATCCGACTGGACCATACCTTTTCAGGAGAAGTGTTCAACTTAACCATTCCTTTCAAGGTTGATTCTGTGCTACTGGATCCTGAGCTCTGGCTCATCACGGCGAATAACAACATCTCAGCGATTCGGGAAAAGAACATGGAAAGTATGATCGCGGTGGCTCCCAATCCCGTAAAGGATCTTCTTCGGATCACGTTTTTAACATCCTTTGATAACATGATTATCCAGGTTGTGGATGAATCAGGAAAATTACTTCACGAAAGAGACGCCAGTAACATGCGATCCATCACGCTCAACTTTGAAGGGAGAGCGAGAGGGTTCTATTTTATCCGGTTCCTTTCAGGAGATGGTACTTATCTGAGAAAAATCGTGGTACTATAGTTGGCAGTAGAATGTTAAGATTATCTCTCATACTCTCATACCTCCCTATGTCCCTACTTATATCTTCTCCTCCGAATGCTTGAGGATCTGGTAGAGGAATTCCCTGGAGCGGAAGAGTTGGGCTTTAACCGTTCCCAGCGGAAGGTCGAGTTCAGTGGCAATCTCTTCGTACGACCACTCTTTGAAGTACCGTAATTCGATCAGATTACGATAGTGGGGCTTCAGCTTCTCCACCACCTCACGCATCAGTTTGATCTTCTGCTTTTCGATCACCTTCTCTTCCGGATCAAGTGTAGTGGCAGCCATGTTGGTGGGGTAATCATCCCTGTCGTTGTCATGATCACCTGGATTATCTGCAAAGACGATACGCTTGGATTTTCGCAGGAAGTCGATACAATTATTTGCGGCAATCTTGAAGAGCCAGGTGCTGAAAGCATAATCGGGGGAGTATTGGTTCAGCTTCCTGAAAGCCTTGCCGAATGCTTCGATCGTAAGATCTTCAGCATCCGTAGGGTTGTTTGTCATCTTCAGAAGAAGGAAATAGAGGGAATCGCGGTAGTTATTCAGCAACTCAGCATACGCTTTTTGATCCCCGTTTTCCAGGGCTTTCTTGACCAACCTGTAATCGCGTTGTGCCTTTTCGGTGAGATGAGATGCTACTTCCATTTACGGGGTTTGACCATGAAGTTCGTTCCGATGAGTATGACCTGAAGGAGGATAGTCATCCATTCCAGCAGCGGGATCCAGGCTATCAGCTGCTTTTCCTGAAGTCTCTTCATACACCGGCCAACAACTACATACTGGCTTACCAACTCCAGCAAAAGTACACTTAAAACAAATATCCATGCGAACTTCCAGGCAAGAAGTAATGCCAACAGCACCCAGAAGACCAGTTGCGTTGCACTATACAAGCCAAGCAGAAATTTATGCAAAAAGCGGTAATGGGATCCTGTTGTCATATGACGCCTCTTCTGGGTAAACCACTTCCCAACTGATTCTTTCGGTTCGGAATAGGTAAAAGCTCCCGGGTTTCGCTGTACTCCGGTATTTTTCTTTCGTGCTACCCGGTTGATGAACAGGTCGTCATCACCGCTGCTAATCCTGTAGTGAGAGATAAATCCTTTCTGTTGATAGAAGAGGTTCTTCCTATAGGCCAGGTTCCGCCCCACGCCCATATATGGGATTCCGGCCATCGCGAAGGAGAGATATTGGATAGCCACCTGTACGGTCTCGAAACGGATCAGCGTGTTCAGGAGCCCTTTACGTTTCTCATAAGGCCCAAAGCCAAGGATGATCTCTTTATCATCCGTAAAAGCTTCCTGCATCAGCCTCACCCACTGGCTGCCGGCTGGACGACAATCGGCATCAGTGAGAAGGATGATCTCATGCCTTGCTGATTTGATCCCAATGGAGAGTGGGAATTTCTTTCCTGTGAAAAAGTTGAGGTCCCTCTGGATAGAGACAACTTTCAGGTGTTTGTGACGCTCGGCCAACTCCGACAAGAGGGAGGAAGTATCATCGTCGGAGGCATGATCCACAACCACGACTTCATACAACGGATAATCCTGTTCAAGAATTAATGGCAGGTTCTTGATCAAATGATGATACTCGTTGTGGGCACAGATTACGATGGAAACGCCACTTGGTTGAGGATCGAGGGTTGAGGGTCGGGGGGCGTGGCTTTTTGTTTCCTTGTGCCTTTGTCCCGTTGTCCCTAATCTGAAGAATATTGCCCAGAAGAATACCATCTGCACCAGAAAACAAAATCCATAGAGGATACACAGGGAGAAGAGAACGGGGTTTGGGTTAACGAAAGCATCTGGCATTTAACAAGATTTAACAGGTGGAAACAGCAAATTTATTCAATATCCTAAAATAAAACCTACCTTTGTCGAAAAATTGCGATAACCATTAATATCTGTGCTTTCGGAGCATTTAGAGAGAAGATCTTTCGCAATTCATGACCTTCACCATCACCCATACAGATCCCGGAACTTCAGCCCGGGCCGGTTTGCTGAAGACCGATCACGGGACCATTGAATCACCCTTTTTTATGCCGGTGGGGACTGCAGGATCTGTCAAAGCACTCCACATGAGCCAGCTACGAGATGATATTCAGGCCCAGATCATGCTCTCCAACACCTACCATCTTTATTTACGACCGGGTGCGGATATCGTCTCAGCAGCTGGTGGAATCCACCGGTTTAATGGCTGGAGTAAACCTGTTTTGACCGATAGTGGTGGCTACCAGGTCTATTCATTAGCCAACATCAGGAAATTTAAAGAGGACGGAGTCGTCTTTCAGTCACACATCGATGGGTCAAAACACACCTTCACTCCCGAGTCGGTAATCGATATCCAGCGAACTCTTGGCGCCGATATCATCATGGCTTTTGACGAATGCACACCCTACCCCTGTGAATACGACTATGCGGCCAAATCGATGACCCGGACCCATCGGTGGCTAAAGCGATGCATCACCCAATTCGAAGCAACGGCCTGTCGGTATGGTTATTCCCAGAGCCTCTTTCCCATTGTTCAGGGGAGTGTTTACAAAGACCTGCGTGTGCAATCTGCCGAGTTTATCGCTTCCTGCAATGCAGAAGGGAATGCCATCGGCGGCTTATCCGTGGGTGAACCGGCACCGGTAATGTATGAGATGACAGAGGCTGTAACGAACATCTTACCTGCCAATAAACCCAGGTACCTAATGGGCGTGGGAACTCCCGCAAATATCCTGGAGAACATCGCCCTTGGTGTCGACATGTTCGATTGCGTGATCCCAACCCGGAACGGGAGAAACGGGATGCTTTTTACACGCCAGGGAATCATCAACATCAAAAATAAAAAGTGGATGGATGACTTCTCTCCGCTGGATCCGGAAGGCGAGACCTTTGCTGACCATGAGTATTCCAGAGCATTCCTCCGGCACCTTTTCATCTCCAAAGAGATGCTGGCAGCCATGATTGCCACAACGCACAACCTCGGCTTCTACATGTGGCTTATGCGGGAATCACGCAAGCAGATCAGGGAGGGTACTTTCAGGAGTTGGAAAGAGAAAATGGTAGTTCAACTGATGCAACGACTCTGACCAGTGAAAAAGATCGACATCTATATCATCAAGAAGTTCCTGGGTACATTTTTCTTTACCCTCCTGCTGCTGATCTTCATTGTTATTGTCTTCGACATCTCGGAAAAGATCGATGATTTCCTGAAAAACGACGCACCTTTCGGAGCTATCATCATCGATTACTACCTGAATTTCATCCCCTATTTCATCAACCTCTTCAGCTATCTCCTAACTTTCATCGCCGTCATCTTTTTTACTTCCCGGATGGCCTCCCGGAGTGAGATCATCGCCATTCTCAGCAGCGGAATCAGTTTCTGGCGGATGCTGGTTCCATTTCTGGTTTCCGCCGTGATTCTCGGGCTTCTCTCTTTCCTGCTGGCCAATTTCATCATTCCCCGCACCAACCAGACGATGTTTGAGTTCGAAAACAAATATATCCGGGATCCGCGGAGATACAGCGATATGAACGTTCATAAGCAGATCAGTCCAGGTATCTTCATTTACATGGAAAACTTCAACCTAAAGAACAACACAGGCTGGAAGTTTTCCCTTGAGGAGTTTGAAGGCCAGATCCTAAAGTACAAACTCAAAGGAGATAAAATCTCGTTTGACTCAGTTACTGAGAAATGGAAAATTGATAACTACTATACCAGAGAGATCAACGGCCTTGAGGAGTCGATCACCAAAGGCGTCCAGATGGATACACTGTTGCCAATCAAACCCGGGGATTTCGTTGAGGATGTGGAGGAGATCAAGGTCTTGGGATATATGAAACTCAAGGAGGTGATCGGGAAAAAGCTCCTTCGCGGCGATCCCGATGTGATCCACTACCAGGTCAAACAGTACGAACGTATTGCCCACCCCTTTGCTACGATCATCCTCACCCTGATCGGCGTGGCTGTCTCCTCCAGGAAAGTGAGAGGAGGGATAGGGTATCACCTCGGGTTAGGACTCTCCCTGACTTTTATGTATATTCTCTTTATGCAAATATCAGCAGTCTTCAGTATCTTTGGGAACCTCACCCCGATGTTAGCCGTGTGGTTACCAAACATCTTCTTCACTGTTGTTGCCGCTTTCATGCTGTGGAAAACACCGAGATAGTTCCACAGTTGGCAAACTGCCAACTGCCAACTGCCAACTGTGGACTGAATAAGCCGAATACCGCTGCCCCGCTGCCACTCATGGCTGCATAGAGAGCTCCCTGGTTGTAAAGCTCCTCTTTGATCTCACGGATGACAGGATATTTTGCCATCACTGGTTTCTCGAAGTCGTTGATAAGAGTCCCTTTCCACTCTTCAACGGGCAGCAGGATGATCTCTTTCAGAGAGCGTTTGGGCTTCCGGGGAGTGACCATCGCATAAGCTTCCGGGGTGCTGACATGAACATCAGGCACCGACACCACAACCTGGTATCCCGAGAGGTCCAGATCGATTGATTCAAACTGATCGCCCCGGCCGAAGGCAAACACCGGCCGGTTTTCGATGAAAAAGGCACAATCACTGCCCAGCTTTCTGGCGAGATCCTGCAACTGGGAATCCGTAAACTCCAACTGCCAGAGGTCATTCAACAGTTTAAGGGCAAATGCAGCGTCCGATGAGCCTCCTCCGAGTCCTGCTCCCATGGGGATAACTTTGTGAAGGTGGATCTTGAGGCTGGCATCTGTCATCAATCTTGCCGCTTTCAACACCAGGTTCGATTCCGGATCGCCGTGGACTGGGGTACCGGTAGTATCAAATTCAATGCCTTCCTTATCGGATGGTATGATCTCCAGCGCGTCACGGAGGTTGATGGGATAGAAAACCGTTTCGATGTTGTGGAAGCCATCCGGTCGTTTTTCAACAACCTGCAGTCCGAGGTTTATTTTGGCGTTGGGGAAAGAGATCACGGGATAATTCAACTATAAAATGTAAACTACAATATGTAAAATTACTAATTCCTCCGTATCTTTACAAAATGGCGCCAAACTACCAGAAATCATTCTTTTGTTCACTTGTCCACTCGTTCGCTCGTCCGCTTTGCAAACATCAACCAATCCAAATTCTCATGAACCGATTCATTATCCTTTCCATCATGCTAAGCCTTTTCAGAACTACCTCAGCTCAAACGCCTGTAACGGTGGTCAAAGAAGTCGACCTGAACCGCTACATGGGTACCTGGTATGAGATTGCCCGACTGCCTAACTCGTTCGAACGTGGGTTGAAATGTACCACAGCCACGTACGAGATACGGGACGACGGCAGAGTGACTGTGATCAACCGCGGAGTTGATGTTTACGATCCGTCCAAAACCGACGAAGCCAAAGGCGTTGCCTGGATTCCCGATCCTGCCCAACCGGGCAAACTGAAGGTCAGGTTCTTCTGGCCCTTTTCGGGAGATTACTGGATCATCGATCTCGATCCCGATTATCAGTATGTGCTCGTTGGTTCTCCCAACCACAAGTATTTGTGGGTGCTTGCCCGGACGAAATTTATTTCTGATGAAGTCTACCTGGGATTGCTCCAAAAAGCAAAGGAGGACGGATTTGAACTGGCCAACCTGATCAAGGTCAGCCAGTATTGCGATTGATCAGGGCAGATCGGGCATCCCAAATGCAGGATTGGTCACAAAGGAACTATCGGTCAGCGTCAGTAAAAAAGCCTTCAGGTCGGCTTTCTCGGTAGGGGTCAGCTGATTCCCGTTCGTAGAGATGTGGTGCATCAGCGGATTGACGTAGGGCGACCAAACCAGTCCTGAACTGTAAAAGTCAATGACCTCATCGATGGTATTAAATCTTCCATCGTGCATGTAAGGCGCCGTGAATGCCAGATTACGAAGGGTAGGTGCTTTATATGCCCCGATATCTCCCACGTTCCCCGAAACCTGGTACCTGTCTCCTTGGTCTGTAAAAACAGAATCCTTCCCATTGTTGTAAAACAAGTTGGTCGTGAAGAGCGGGTTTCCTTCCCCTCCGTGGCAATGGAAACAATCGCCCCCCTCTTCTGTCATAAAAAGGACATAGCCCAGAAGTTCACTCTGGTTCAGCTGAACTTCACCCCTGAGATAACGGTCAAACCTGGAATCGGCACTGATGAGGGTGCGAACAAACTGGGCAATCGCCCTCCCCATGTTTTTTGTAGTCACAGTCGAGCTTCCGAATGCTTTCTCAAATAGTTCCGGATATCCCGGAATGCTTTGGATCAATGCTTTGGCCAAATTGGTATCGCTGTTCATCTCATGTGGCGCCACGATGCCCATCCATACCAGGTCTTCCAGATGTCGGATGCCGGATGCCGGATTATCCGGATAGACTCTCCCGTTCCAGAGGTAGCCTGAGTGAGTCCATACCAAATTGATCATCGGCATCATATAATGTGGAGTAAGGATCCCTGTAACACCGAAAGGATGTCCTCCGGTATACCTGGGATGGTCAATACCACATTCAAAGGAGCAGGATTGAAGATGGCACGTGGCGCAGGTCATCATGGAATCGGGATGGGTACGGCCCGAAATCCGGCCGTCATAAAAGAGCATCCTCCCCAGCTCAACTCCTTCAACAGTCATCGGGTTGTCTTCAGGGATATTCAATTGTGTCGGAAACCGGAATGGGATCTCGATCTGGTAAGGTGTCGGCTGATACGAAGACGCAGGCGGATCGCTCTTTTTACAGGAAAAAAGCGCCAGCAGGAGGATGATGTATGGGATTCTTTTATTCATATGTCTAATTCAGTGGGCAGTGGGCAGTTGGCCAGGCTCCAGTCGATCTCCTCTTTACCCATCTGCTTGAGCAAAGCATTTACCTGAGAAAAATGCCGGCAACCGAAAAACCCTCTGGATGCCGACAAAGGGGATGGATGAGGAGCAGTGAGGATGAAGTGTTTTGATACGTCAATTAGCTCCCGTTTGGCGATAGCAAAATTTCCCCATAGAAGAAATATCACTCCTTCCCGCTTTTCCGATATAGCCCGAATCGCGGCATCGGTAAATTGCTCCCACCCTTTTCCCTGATGCGATCCGGCCTGGTTTTCACGAACAGTAAGCGTTGCGTTCAATAACAAGACGCCCTGGTCAGCCCACCGCGTAAGATTCCCATTAGCCTGAGGAAAGATTCCTAAATCAGCTTTAATCTCTTTGAAAATATTGATAAGAGAAGGAGGAAGAGGTATCCCTTCCGGGACAGAGAAACAGAGTCCGTGAGCCTGCCCGTAACTATGATAGGGATCCTGACCAATTATCACCACCTTCACCTGTTCGAATGGTGTATGATTGAATGCGTTAAAGATTAGGGCGCCGGGAGGAAAAACCCTGAATCGCTTTTTCTCCCCTACCAGAAATTCCTTCAATGCTCCAAAATAGGGCTGGTCAAACACCGGGCTGAGAACAGCTTTCCAACTCTCCTCGATGAGAGGATCAATTTTCTGCATGGTTAAATTATAAACGGATAGAAGTTAATAACTTTACGCAATAACTGTTGAAATAAGTTGTCAGTAACATAGAATTGGTTAATTTTGCATCCAAATTGCCTGATATGAGTCTATCCATCAAAAATATGAAAAAAATCGTCATTATGATGTTAACGGTCATAGTGGTTGGCATGATTGTCTCTTCATGCACATCTGGTCAGCGATGTGCCGCATATGGTGAACGAAGCCGGTACCAGGTAGAACGACATTAACGAAGTACAATTTATTCCATAAAAGTAGGGGCAATTCATGAATTGCCCCTACTTTTATTTTTACCTTTGTGCCAATACACTAGTTCTTCAGCGAATGAAACGAGTACAGGCATATTTAATCTTGATTCTCGTACTCACGTATTGCTTCCTGGGGTATTCAACACAAGCCCAGTACCAGCCTGAGCCCGATCTGCTTCCCGACAATGTCCTCACTGAAAAACAATGGGCCCTGGGAGTTTTGATTCATACCAACGGATGGGGACTGAAGTTCAGGTATGGGAAAAACCGCACTGCACTTCGGCTCTGGATGTGGGAAGCAGACTACTCAACGTATAAATCTGCCAAAGAGATCCGGGTCCTCAATCCATATTATGCTGATTCGAAAAGCTATATCTACGGAAAGGTGAATTCCGTCTCATTTCTCCGTGCAGGCACCGGCCAGCAATACATCCTGAACCGCAAACCCTACTGGGGAGGTGTTCAGTTGAGCATTCTCTGGATGGGAGGGATTTCGATTGGCTTTGCAAAACCAATGTACCTGTATATAATCTATCCGATCAGTCAGAATGAGTACGAAATTAAAGAGGAACGGTATGACCCTGAAAATCACTTCGCCGATGACATCTTCGGCCGTGCGTCACTGCTTGCCGGTATCCTTGAGCTTAAATTACATCCCGGCCTCTACGCCCGGGGCGGACTTGAATTCGAATTCGGGAATAAAAACAAACGACCCAAAGCCCTGGAAGTAGGCGCCTGCCTTGATATTTCACCAATCGGCATCCCCATCATGGCCTATAATCCCAGGCAGAATTTGTTTTTGACTCTATACCTGAGTTTTACGTTTGGGAAAAGATACAATTGAGGTACGAAGTTAAAAGTACGAAGTTTTTTTGCCAACTGCCCACTGCCAACTTGATTATCTCCTCATCACTCCATCAAGTATTCGATTCCTTTGTGGGAGTAAGCCTTTAGAGCACCTCCCGGATGTTCCACCAGCAGTCGGCCGAATTCATCCACGCCCTTGATAATCCCAGGAATCTCCCGGTCATCGACCAGAAAAGTCTTCTCCTCCTTATAGCCCAGTAACGCTTTATAAAAATCGGATTCCAATTGTTCTGTTTCATTCATTCTCAATAGTGAGTACCTCTCTTCCAGCGTGTTGCAAAGAATAACCAGTGCCTCTTTCAGTTTCAGCTCCTGATGAATGATCTGGAATAGCGATGCGGCTTGTGTCAGCTGATGGTCAAACTTCGTCTGGTTGATATTGAGTCCGATCCCAACGATGGAGGTTTCAAGGGACTCCCCTTCCACGATATGATCAATGAGGATACCTCCAATTTTCTTCGATCCGATCAGGATGTCGTTTGGCCACTTAACGACAGCTCCATCGACATAAGCGGATAAAAAGTCAAGTACGCCGAGGGATATCGCTTCGTTGAGGAGAAATTGACGACTGGGTTGAAGAAACCGGGGATGTAATAAAATCGAACATGTGAGGTTTTGTCCGGGTTCACTATCCCAGGAGTTATCACCCTGTCCCTTTCCAGCAGTCTGGAATCTGGCCATGATCACGGTCCCTTCATCAATAGCTCCTTTGCTGAGCATCCTTTCGGTATAAAGGTTAGTTGAATCAACCTCCTCCAGCTCGATGAAAACATAGCCAATTTTCCCCATGATGAAGTTTTTTCCGGGCAAATGTATAACCTTTTCCCCTCTTTCCTGATTAACGGAAAAAAAGATGCAAAAGTATTCAAAACATGTTACCATCAAACAGTGGGCTGAGGAAGACCGCCCGCGGGAGAAGCTGATGCTGAAAGGCAGACACGCACTGAGTGATGCTGAATTGATCGCTATCCTGATTGGATCAGGAACCCAGGAAATGTCGGCTGTGGAAATTGCCAAAGGGATCCTGGAAGGGGTCAACGACAACCTGACAGAGCTTGGGAGGTTATCGGTTCATGACCTGCTAAAAAATCACGGTGTTGGCCCGGCCCGGGCGATTGCCATTGCCGCCGCATTGGAACTGGGACGGCGCAGGAATGAATCAGTTCCTCCCGGAAAATCGCTGGTACGAAAAAGCCAGGATGCCTTCTTTGTCCTGAAGACCGTCATGCAGGATAAACCCTACGAGGAGTTCTGGATCCTCCTGTTGAATCGCGCGAACCGTCTCATCCGGAAGGAGTGTATCAGCGAAGGAGGCATTTCAGGTACAGTTGTCGACCCGAAAAAGATCTTCAAGATTGCCCTGGACTATCATGCCACCGGGATCATCCTCGGGCACAATCATCCCTCGGGTAACACCAAGCCCAGTGAATCAGATATCCGAATTACCAACAAGATCGTAGAGGCCGGAAAATTGCTGGAGGTATCTGTATTGGATCATATCGTTGTGACAGATCGTGATTTCTTTAGCTTCTCGGATAACGGGATGATGTGAGTTCCCTAAACCTATATCCCTCCTCTAAAAAGTGATCAAGGAACCGGGGCAGGGCAAAGAGGACATTTTCGGCTGCTTTGATGTTGTCGTGGAAGAGGACAATTGAACCGGGATGGGTATGTTGGATTGCGATATCGAGACACTGTTCCGGCTTGATCCGGCGGTTGTAATCATGTGTAAGCACGTTCCACAGAACAAACAGGTAATTATTTCGCAGCAGGAAGTATTGCGATGGCGTGAATTTCCCGTAAGGGGGACGGAACAGCTTTGTCTGAAAAAGGGGTTCGCAGCGGGTAACGTCTTCCACATAAGCTGCCGGGGGACTCTTCCATCCATGAAGGTGGTGGTAGGTGTGGTTGCCAACGGCATGCCCCTCTCCTTTCAGTCGTTTGAAGAGGTCGGGATTTCCAGCCACATTGGCACCCAGACAAAAAAAGGTGGCTTTCACATTCCTCTCGTTCAGGATATCGAGGATAGCCGGGGTGATTTCGGGCATAGGGCCGTCATCAAATGTCAGGTAGATCTCTTTTTCGGTAGTCGTGACTTCACAGATGAGATGATCGCTGCTGAAAAAGCGGCATATAAAGGGCCGTTTGATGCATCTTTTCCTCATGGACGGTAGACTTTTTTCATGAAGAGGTCGTAATATTGATTCAATGTGCCTTCGGATGCTTCAGCCAGTTCGTTCATGCCCACCTCTCTGGCTGCTTCGGCAAGTTTGTTGACTGTAAATAATGCCTCCTGGATGCTCATATCGAGTGCAGGGAGATCGGCATCAGGGAAGCTGAAATAATAGGCTAACTCCTCTGTCTTATATCGGCTGATCCGTTCCAGTATCTCCATTCCGGACGCAGTATCTCCCATTGCATAGTACCCTTTTGCCAGTGGCATTACAAAATAGTCGTAAGGCACTTTTGAATCGGGCATCTTCTCAAGGGAGAGATCCATCACCACGTTGGCCGAATCCAGTTTCCCCTCGTCAATTAGAGCCAATGCCAGGCGGCTCATCAGGTTCCGGAGATTCATGATCATCCGGGAATTATTATCGTCGATGTTTACCCCGGGTTTTTCCATATTCCCCCATTCAAACTTGTTCACCACATGATCGTACATCAGCTCTGTATTCACCTCCCCGGCCTGGCCATCGGCCGAGGGAATCGCTTTGGCAGGAAGCAACCGGTAAGTAAGTCCCTCCATGAAAAACCAGGGATCGAGGCCCAGGTAGGTAGTCGGACCGGTCGTCATCACGAAATAGACCGGCCGTTTCCAGTTGTTGGTTGCCAAAAGGTCGAGGATCATCAGGTTGTTCTTCTCGATAGCAGTCCGGTTGATGGTCCAGCGGATGGTATCCATCCTGTTTGCCAGCAATGCCGGGATCAGCCTGTTGCTAACCATCGTTGCAGAATCGTAGGTAACCATGAACTTCTTGGTGGGGAAATAGTCAATCTTCCCTACCTGTGTGTTCATCTTCAGCCTCTCTTCATTGCGCTTGATCACATCGAAGATATCTTTCACGTTGATATACATCCCCTTCAGACTTGGATCGTCCATAAGGTAGGTCACATCGCGATTTCCGGTCCGGTACTTATCCCTTGTCAGTGAAAATGGCACGGGGTCTGAATCATAGGCTTTACGTTTCATCTGGTCGATGTACCATTCCATGTTCAGCAAACTCAGGTTCACTACGCGCACATCAGTACGGATTCCTTCCACTTCCTGCGCATACCAGAGAGGGAACGTGTCATTATCGCCATTGGCAAACAGGATCGCATTGGGTTCGCACGAGTTGAGGTAGTTGATAGCTATCGCCAGGGCTGAAGTACGCCCCGAACGGTCATGATCATTCCAGCCCTGCTGAGCCATGATACCAGGAACGAGTGCAAGGGAGAGAAGCGTAACCACGATGGCAGTAATTTTTGGACTCAATCGCTTTGAAAGCCACTCGAAAAGGGCGAGCACTCCCAGCCCGATCCAGATTGCAAAGGCATAGAAGGAAGCGGCATAGGCATAATCCCGCTCCCGTGGCTGGGGGGCATACTGGTTCAGGTAGAAGACGATGGCCACTCCTGTCATCAGGAAAATGAGTCCGATCACGATAGCGTTTTTATAATCTTTCCGGATGGTAAACCAGATGCCGACCAGTCCGAGAATCAGTGGAAGGAAGTAGAAGCTATTATCAGCATTGCTCCGCATACTATCAGGCATATCCTGAGGACCTAACCGCCACCGGTCGATGAACGGAATCCCGCTCTTCCAGTTACCATGGATTTTGTTACCCAATCCTTGGACATCATTTTGCCTTCCGGAAAAATTCCACATGAAATAGCGGTAATACATATGGATTACCTGATAATCCCAGAAGTACCGAAGGTTCTCTGCAAAAGTAGGCCGAGCAACCGTTTTTTTCTGATCCCCTTCGGCAACCTGCATCGGGACTCCTTTGATCCGAGCCCATCGTTTGTACTCATTCTCATACCGCGGTTCCATGTTGGCCCACATGCGGGGAAAGATTGTTGTAAAGCGTTCGTCATAGACAGGGATCGTCCCTTTCCGCTCATCGACAATAATATATTTTCCGGTTTTTTCATCCTTTGCATAGATCGGGGTACCATCCTGACGATCGATAACCGGCGCATTATAGTACTGCCCTTTCAGCAACGGCCAGTCACCATACTGTTCCCTGTTGAGGTATGAGAGGAGGTACATCGCATTCTCCGGATTGTTTTCATCAATGGGTGGATCGGCATTGCTACGGATTACCAGCAAAAAGAAGGAAGAGTACCCGATAAAAATGAAGGTGAGTGAGAGCACAATTGCATTGAGCACTGGTTTGAGTTTTCGCCGTGTATATATCAGTCCCCATACAATAAGGCCAATCAACAAAAGGAAAAAGACGACAGGTCCCACGTTAAATGGGAAACCGAGGGTATTTACAAAGAAGAACTCAAACCAGCCGGCAAGTCTGACGATCACAGGGATGATGATGTACATTATCATAGCCAGGATGACGATGGACACTCCGAATGCCAGAACGATCCCTTTCCAGGTGGGGTTCTTGTACTTCTTGAAATAATAGACCAATGTGATGGCAGGAATCGCCAGAAGGTTGAGCAGGTGCACCCCGATAGAGAGGCCCATCAGGTAGGCGATCAGGATTAGCCAGCGATAGGCGTGGCCTTCATCGGCATGCTCCTCCCACTTCAGGATCGCCCAGAAAACAATCGCTGTAAAGAAAGAGGACATAGCATACACTTCACTTTCAACCGCTGAAAACCAGAATGAATCGCTGAAGGTAAAGGCCAATGACCCAACCAATCCCGCGCCCAGGATTGCGAACATCCTTCCTTCGCTCATCTCCTCCCCGTTACGTAAACTAATCTTTTTTGCGATCATTGTTATTGACCAGAATAGGAAGAGTATGGTGAAACTGCTCGAGAGAGCCGACATGGTGTTGACCATCCGGGCTACCAGGGTGACATCGCCCATGGCAAAAAGGGAGAAGAACCGGCCCAGCATCTGGAAAAGCGGAGCTCCGGGAGGGTGGCCCACTTCAAGTTTGTAGGCGGTCGCGATGTATTCCCCACAATCCCAGAAACTCATTGTAGGTTCAGAGGTGATGATGTAAACCACCGTTGCTATCAGGAAGACACCCCAGCCAATGAGGGTGTTGAGGCGATTGTAAATCTTCATGGGTGACGGGTTTGAAGGAGAGCAAAGATAGCATAAGTTGCGCAATTTTCTTATTTTTGACATCCTAAACAAGCGCGACACCTATGCATAAACTCGTTTTAATCAGACACGGTGAGAGTCAGTGGAATAAAGAGAACCGGTTTACGGGATGGACCGACGTAGACCTTTCGGAAAGAGGCATCCGGGAAGCAAAAGAGGCTGGAAAGACTTTGAAAGAGGCAGGTTTTGACTTCAAGGTAGCCTATACATCCTACCTGACAAGGGCTATCCGTACCCTGGATCTGGTGCTGGATGAGATGGACCTGATGTGGATTCCTGTTTATAAATCGTGGCGCCTGAATGAAAAACATTACGGTACCCTGCAGGGGCTGAACAAGGCTGAGATGGCTGAACAGTACGGCGAAGAGCAGGTGCATATCTGGCGAAGAAGTTACGACATACCGCCTCCTCCCCTTTCGGAAGATGATCCCCGTCACCCCCGGTTTGACCCACGGTACCGCGACCTGAAACCGTCGGAGATCCCTGCTACCGAAGCTCTGAAGGATACTGTGGAGCGAATCGTACCTTACTGGCTTGGGGAGATCAGTGAGAGTTTAAGAGAGCATAAGCAGGTTGTGGTGGCCGCCCATGGCAACAGCCTTCGGGGCATTGTCAAGTTCCTCAAAAACATCTCCGACGAAGATATACCCCAGCTAAACCTTCCCACCGGTATCCCTTACGTGTTTGAGTTTGATGAAGAGATGAACCTCGTGAAGGACTATTTCCTGGGAGATCCCGAGGTGATACGGAAACTAATGGAAGAGGTGGCGAATCAGGCCAAGAAGAAATGACCCCTCCCTGACAAAGGAGGTCCATGACCCCTCCCTGACCCTCCCCCTGGAGGGGAGGGAACTGCGGGAGAAAACATGAATCGTATGAAGAAACAGTGGGTAATCCCTGATGTACATGGTTATGCGAAGACGCTCCGGTGTTTGGTAGAGGAGTTGATCCGGCCGGCCAGGTACGATGAGATCTACCTGCTGGGGGATTACATCGACCGCGGACCCGATTCCAAAGGGGTGATCGATTACATCAGGGGATTACAGAATGATGAATATTCTGTTGTTCCCCTTAAAGGAAACCACGAAGATTTCATGGTAGAGCTTTACGACGCCGAGGCGAGTTCAGGAACCTCATGGCTGTTCAATTTCGCCAAACGGAAGCGCAAAGCATGGAATATGATCGGGGGGAAGGCTACACTGGAGAGTTTTCATGTCAGTCACCTGAAGGATGTTCCTTCCGATTATATCGAATGGATGCGGAACCTTCAATACTTTGTGGAACTCGATGATTTCGTACTGGTACATGCCGGCTTGAACTTTAAAAAAGATGATCCATACGAGGACAAGCAGGCGATGTTATGGTTCCGCGATTATGAGATCATCCCCGAGAAGATCGGCAACCGCCGGATCATCCACGGCCATGTTCCTGTTAGCATGGAACTGATCACCCTGGCGGTCAAGAACAAATTCTACAAATTTATCGACATCGATAACGGCCCCTACATCCAGGGGCGAACCGGCTTCGGGAACCTGGTGGCGTTGGAACTAACTGAAATGGAGATGGTGATACAAGATAACAGGGATCTGTAGATCTACGATTAATTCGATTGGCCCTGCCGAGCTCCACCTATCTCAGGTTTTGGTAAAATCCGTCGTTTTTCAATTTTGGCTGGCGTGCAATTTGCACGCCATTTTTTCTGAAAATATAATTGATAGTCAGTAGAATAAGATTTTGAGTGGATGTTTTATACTGCGGATTTCCGCAGGTGCAATTTACGGATTTCCGCAATTGACAGAGATCAACTTGAAAGGTATATTTAGCCGGACAAAACATCCTTATCATTTACCAAATGCGAACCCTCCAAAAACAAATGCCATGAAAAATATTTTAAAACTTTGTACCACTTTAGCAATTTGCTTTTCAAGCTTAAGTAATCTTAATGCCCAGGTTATCCAAATCAACCAAACCTTCTCATCGGACACAATTATTACCCCCTTTACAGGATCAGAACCAATATATTCACTTTCAATGTCGGGTGGGATCAACCTGTTAAGCGATTCCAGCCTTGTGCGGGTAGTATTGATTGATATATATGGCAACCATTATCTTGTTTTTGAATCCTATCCCTTGATCACGCTTGAAAACGCATTTGATACAATCAGTGCCTCGGATGAAACAACTTTTCTTGACGGTGTGATTTGCGATTCACTCCGGATCGATATCATCAACGCCTTTCTTGATCTCGACAGTTTGAAGTTGGATACAGGTTATATTCCGAATGGTACGGCGTTGCGGGCTCAGGCAAAATGGGAGCATGATTCGGTGAAGATTGCCATCATGAACCAGAGGATTGTGGAGGAGCATATGTATTGGCGGGCTGGAAGAACTAGAATGGTCGAAATGGCTTTTTATGAAAAGGAGAAATATTTCTGGGAAAAATATAACCTGGTCGGGTTTGATTATTATATTGGTGGAATTTTTGAGGTTCTAGGAAAAAGAATACAAGGCACAATCGTATCAAGTTATGTTCCTGAATTTAACTGGAGGTATCGGCATTCAGCAAGTACTCCTGGAAGTCCATATTTTGATGGGGATTCTGAAGATGAAACTGGATGGTTAAGTCCTATTGAGGATCAGGGCCCCTGTAATAATAGTTGTTGGGTACATGCAGCAACACATACGTTTGCAGATCGTATAAATATATATTGTAATAATCCGTTATTTAATTATAATTTTTCGGAGTGGGAGATTCACTGTGAATCAACATGTAATCCATGCGGTAGTATCGGAAGCGCGCCTTGTGCACTTGCTTACATTATGATACATAGTATAAACGAGGAAGACAATTGCCCCACATATGGATCTGATTGTTCTGGTTCTTGTACGGGGATAGAACAGTATAGTTTTTCAGGAAAAGCCGCAGTAGTGTATTCTACGTTTGAGGAGATACAAGAAGCAATTATTTTAAATGGCCCATTATCCAGCGGATTATATTATCCTTACCATCCATATGCAACTCCAGGACTAAGCCACGCAATGGTACTAATTGGCTATCATACTGCGAAAGCATATGATACAGTATATCGTCCAAAATCACCTGAGGAATCATATATTATTGTGGAGCCAGATTCTCCCCTGGAGGGTCAAATATGGTTTGATTTTAAAAATAGTGATCAAAATATACACTTTTGGTCAGCATGGTCCCCACTTTCCGGGTTAAGACCTCCGGAGAAGCTAACCGGAAATGTAACCAGTACAAATCCTGCTACAAATTTTACTCCACTATGTCGGGATGAAGACGGGGATGGATATTACTGGTGGGGAATCGGACCCAAACCCGATAATTGTCCGGGGGATGCTGCTCAGGAAGATTGTGATGATTCCGACATACACAAAGGCCCATACAACCTTGAACAAAGTAATGGCCCTTTATATGAGTGCACGGATAATCCATGTGAAACAGATGTTTCCAGCTATGAGGAAATTACATCGACCCCACCTCCATGGACAGGAATAATACATAAAACTAAAAATATCATAATCCGTGAAAACGCTACATTAGAGATACAGGGTGAATTGTTTCTGACTCCAGGAGTCAAGATCATCGTGGAACCAGGCGCCTTACTGAAATTACACAGCACAAACCAGGATATGCCTGCAAAAATTTCATCTGGATGCGGAGAATTCTGGAAAGGAATTCAAATCTGGGGAGACCCAACCTTGCCACAAACAGGTCTAAATCAAGGAAAAGTTCAAATTACAAATGGTATTATCGAAAATGCTGCTTGCGGGATCATGACGGGAAATCCAGACTATACACCCGATGGTGGAGGCCAGTGGGAACCATATCCGGTATATCCTTCCGGCGGGATTATTATCGCCACATTTGCCACCTTTAGAAACAATAAGACTGATGTCAGGTTTTATCCCTACAGGGATTATGATGGCTACGGAAATCCAAAAGCGAATGTCAGTGTTTTTAAAGAATGTTCTTTTGAAACAACCGAAGAGTTGCTGAATACTTCAGAACCGGATTATCATGTCAGACTGGATGGAGTACATGAAGTTGTTTTTCAAGGTTGTACCTTTACGAATTCAAGGGACAACTCGGTATTGTTTCCCAATAGAGGAATTGGTGTATACAGTTACAATTCGCAAGTAAGATTTGAGAAAACAATAATATCGGGCACAGCCTGTACATTCGAAAAATTGAAATACGGAATTTACAGCATGTATAGTGGCCTGGGAAGCGCTTCGTTAACTCTTGATGAGTGCGAACTCAGTGGAAATCAATTTGGTATATATGCAAGTGGTTATACGCAAATAGCGCCAATAACAATAAATAGTTGTACGGTGAATATAGATCAGAATTTCGGAGCATCAGAATTTTATGGAGTCTATCTGAATAACTGCACCGGTTTCGATGTAAGGCAAAATTACTTTTCAGCATCATCATTACTATCTAATACATATGGTGTAATCGTAAACAATTCAGGGACTGATAATAATTATATTTATGACAATTATTTTGAGCATCTAACTTATGGACTTCAGGGTTTAAATATTAATAGGAACAGCGATGCAGCCATTGAAGGCGGTGTGCCGGTTTTTATACCAACAGGATTGCGATTCATCTGCAATAAATTCCATGATGTTGGATGTTCCAATGATTTTTTAATCAATGAAGATCTCGCTTATCCACTGACACAACCTGGTATCGCCTACTACCAACGTAATGCGTCGAATATTACCGAACCTACCCAGGAACCGGCAGGAAATACGTTTACACCTAGTCATGGAAATCTTACTGATAATGTGTATGATATCAATATTAGTGAGACAGTCGCAGGTATTTTATATACCCATCATACTTTATTCCCATTTGGACTAAGATTAATACCGGACGACGTTTCAAATCCGGATAAAGTGGTGTATGAAGCTTTTTCATTAGAACCTTATAGTGAGTCGACCAGTTGTCCTGATGATTTTTATCCTGAGGGTACCCGGATAGACCTTCAATCGGCGATCAGTGAGGCCGGCCAGAAAATAGACAGTCTTGTCAGTCTTTTACAATTCCTTGTCGATGATGGATCTACGGATACGTTGAGATCAACGGTTGAAAACAGTACTTCAAGCCAGTCGTATGATGTTTACCAGAATTTGTTAAACGCTTCCCCCTATTTGTCGGATACTGTATTAAAAACTTCAATCGAGAAGGAGGATGTACTGCTAAACGTCATGATCCGCGACATCATGATAGCCAATCCGCAATCGGCAAAAAGTGAAGAGTTACTGACCACACTTGACGAACGCACCGATCCGATGCCCGATTCGATGTGGGTGGAGATCCTACAAGGAATGGACACGGTGGGGGCCATGGAGCGGCTGGTCAGCGAGCTGGCCGGTTGGATGCAACGCAGTGACCTTTATTTCAACGCCCTGGCGGAACTATTTTTGAATGATACCATCAACCCATGGGCTTCGGATAGTTTGGTCAACCTCCTTGAATCTGATGGCCGGCTATCATCCGGTTATTTGCTGACCCAGTATTATCTGGACCATTTTAATGTATCAGAAGCCAACAACGTTCTTCAGGATATTCCTTCAGAATTTTCCATGAGCGAGCGACAATGGATGACTCATAACGAAGTCCTTTCACTGGTGAATCTGTTTCCTCAGTTATTTAATGATACGGTTGGGTTTTTGGTTCCGGACAGCGCTCAAGCGCCCGCATTGGTACAACTCGCTGATGCCGATTATAATCTACCAGGCGCCTGGGCCAGAAATATCCTTGTTGCATCAGGGTTACTGGATTACCAGGAACCAATTGTCAGTGAAACCACACTGAAATCATCGAGGAGGGGCCGGTTTCACTGGACACGTTCCCGATCCTTCACCCCTAACATGAAAGTTTTTCCTAATCCGGCCAGGGATTTCGTGATTGTGGAGTATCACAAAAATGACATGTTGGATCAGGCCATCCTTGAGGTGCTGGATATGAAAGGACGAAAGGTCCGATCCTATTTCTTGCCAAAAACCGCAAATCAACAAATAATCTCTTTTGAAGGTCTGTCAGTTGGAACTTACCTGATTCAAATATATGTCAATGGATTACCGAAAGAATCCTGCAAAGTAGTCATTATTCGTTAATTTATTTTCGTTATGAATTTCAAACTTTTCGTTGTAGGGATATTCTGTATATTGCTATTGGTTAAGGTTCAGGGCCAGGAGTGGATGCGAGTTTATGGAGATTCTGTAAATACCCTTATATATAAACTAGCAGAACATTATGATAAAGGATACCTTTTTTCAGGTAGTCAATACGAAAATGCATATTTTGCTCATGGATTATTAATGAAAACTGATATAAATGGATATCAATTGTGGGAAAAAGCATATGGGTTCACGGATAAATATTTTCAATTTTTTGGCTCACAAATAATAGAAGATGGTAGCATACTTGAAATTGGCATTACTAATCAGATAAGTGCCAGTTGCCATGATCCGTTTATCATAAAAATAAATGCATGTGGCGAGAAAGAATGGTGTAGGATATACAATGCACCTGGATGCAATTGTGATGGATATGATATCGTAAATAATCCAGATGGTGGTTTCATGGCATTGATAGATCGTTGGGAAACCGCAGAGGAAAAAAGGATATGGTTATTCCGTTTAGATAGTATAGGAGAGGTGATTTGGGCCCAGGCATACGCAACTGATCCCTCGTTTGAATCTGAATGGTCACATTCATTACTTAAAACGAGCGATTCTTGTTACATAATTACCGGGGAGGCTTACTACCCTGATCTTACGTACCCGAACAAATGGATCATTAAAATAATTCTGATCAAAGTGAATCTTAATGGCGAGGTTATATTTGAAGTTCCATGGGGTACCAATAATGGCATTTATAGTGATGGCAGGCTTTCAACGATTGATACAAAAAATAATATTTATACTGCCGGCAGAAGAGCAAGAAAAACAGCGCCTTACGGAGATTCACCCTGTTTGTTCAAAACGTCAGTTACGGGAGAACCGATTTTTTATAAGGATTTAAAACCTTATTCTACACTTGGTGAATCCGGAACCATTAACTGGTTTCAAGATTCAACATTAGTACAATGTATTGATTGGTTTGACACTACTGACATTGATTCGACTGGATTAATTAAAACAGATGCTTTAGGAAACCGCATTAGTGAGAAATTTATTTTTTTAAATAAAGACGATATACTACGCACTTCTGACATTACATTTAATAACCGGTTAATATTAGCAGGTGGAGTATATAACCCAGAAACTAACAATTGGCAATCATATGCATTTAAATTTGATTCAAATCTCAATTACGACAGCTTGTATACGACTTCATTCACATACGATAGTTTATGCCCTCACCCAATCGTCTCAGATACCATTTCGATGGATGATTGCGAAGTGGTGATAGTAGGAATTGATGAAGCCATTCAGGATCCGGAGAAGACGAAGATGCATGTTTTTCCGAATCCTGCGACGAACAAGATCACATTAGAGTTGCCAACATATCTTGTTAAACGAACAGGCGGACAGGTAAGGGCGGGTTCCAAACCCGCCCAGGGAGGATCAGGATTCCAGGCTACAACAGTTTACCACCAATGGGGATCGGCCCTGTTGGAGGCATACGACCTGTATGGAAGGAAGATGATGGGGCAGTTGGTATTGCAGGCAGATCGGGAAGTGGAGTTGGATGTGAGCCAATGGCAAGGTGGGATGTATGTATTCAGGTTGAGCTATCGGGGGGAGACGGTGGCGACGGAAAAGGTTGTGGTGGAGTGAGCACCTGTCCGCTTGTCCGCTTGTCCGCTTGTTCACCTGTCCAACCTGTCCAACTCCTCTCTCAGCTTCTCTTCGATCGGCAAATAGTTAAAGTTTTCCCAGAAGGCTTCGTCAGTTTCGCCAACCACTTCATCCCAGCGCTGATTAACGCCAATGGATTTATCACCTTGAAAGGTATTGATGAGAGATGGATCACGTGTGAGGTTGGTGACAACCACTTCGTTTTTATACCCGTAACTCAATCGTTGCCGGTTTTGCGGATGGATATATGTAACCCAGTATTGTTGCCTGATGGCGCTCAGGGACCAGAATTCATCTCTTTTGGAGTAGGTGATGGTGGTCTCCCCCAACGGCATCTCCTGAATCCATCCGGATTGATTGTTCAGGATCCAGGTACGGTTAAATTTCTTCTTTTCAAACGCGTCGTAAGCTTTATAACTGGGCTTATAGGTGATCTGCATGATGGCGAAATCGCGGGAATCTATCAGGATCTCTCCCTGGTATAGGGTCTTACTGGTTTTCTCATTCTGGTCAAACCTGATCCGGTAGATCTTTCCTCCTTCAGGGTTAATCAACTCCTCCATTTTCAGGAAGTAATGTTTCTGATCCCGCACATCGAGGATAGTTTCGTAAGGGAACTCTGCGATATCCCTGACGAAATTACATCCCAGACACTGTGCGCTGGCGCCCACTTCTCCAAGCATGTTGACAAGATTTGTATCGGAAGTTACCCGGCCTTTAAAGAGATATGGAATGTTAGATGCCTGATGCCGGATGCCTGATGCCCCAGGCTTGATCAATGAGTAGCCTGTTTTCAGGTCCTCGACGATAGCTTCAGTGTATTCGGCCAACTTTTTATTGACCATTTTCTGTGTCCGGATGAAAGCGGTCAGGAGAACTGAATCTCTCCCGTAGTTCACAGGAATGCTGTCGAATGCCCGGTGTAATACTTCCCGGGGAGATAATGCGATGATCTCAACCTCCCGGAGATCGAAAGCAACAGGTTTCAATGATACTTCAAGGATGACTGAATCAAAATTAGCTACCGGGATTTTCTTCGTTTCATACCCGAGAAAGGAGATCATCAGCGTATCATTTCTCCCGGAAGCCTGAATGGCCAGCCTGAAAAGCCCCTCTTCATTGGATACAGTTCCTAATGAGGAATTCTTTACAGCAACCTGAGCGTATGGGAGAGGTTCACCGGTTACGGCATTGTTGACGATCCCGGAGATTGATTTCGGCTCCTGGGAAAAGGCAAATCCAATCAATAGAAATGTAAATGAGATTAGTAGAGCCGTTCTCATAAGTTAAGATTTCACCTCAAAGACGCGAAGGCGCAAAGCTCGCAAATAATCATCATCTCTTCATCACTAAAAATAGGAGCTTCCATCCCAGCAGTGCGTACACACCTGCTCCTTCGGCAGGCCGATGGCGTCAATCAGATCGGAGAGGTGCTGGTATTGCAACGTGGTCACCCCCAGGCGTTCCCTGATCTTCTCAATCATGGCAAAGTACCGGTCTGTGCCGGGTGTAGCGTATTCATCCAGATGTTCTTCGCCTTCACCCAATTGGTCGATGGCAAGGCGACCAGCCAGGTCGAGGGTTGTGCGGGAGGTGGAGAAGTTGAGAAATTCGCAGGGATAGACCAGGGTAGGGCAAGCCGGACGGATATGGATCTCCCTAGCCCCACAGTCTAACAGGGTCTTCACATTATCTTTGAGTTGAGTGCCACGAACGATGGAGTCGTCGCAGAAGACGATCCGGTTCCCCTCAATAAGTTCTTTCACAGGAATCAACTTCATCCGGGCAACGAGATCCCTCATCTCCTGGTTCTGAGGCATGAAGCTGCGAGGCCAGGTGGGAGTATATTTCACGTAAGCCCGTTTGTAGGGGATCTTCTTTTCGTTTGAATACCCGATGGCGTGGGCGATGCCTGAATCCGGCACACCGGAAACAAAATCCACCACCGCTTCATCCCGTCGTGCCAGCGCTGCTCCGCACCGATACCGGCAAGCTTCCACATTTACCCCTTCATAACAGGAGCTGGGATAGCCATAGTAAACCCAGAGGAAAGCGCAGATCTGCATCTTTTCATTTGGCTTCCTTAATTGTTCATACCCCTCGGCTGTGATGAAGAGGATTTCGCCCGGTCCGATGTATTTTTCAATCCTGAATTCGATGTTATCAAACGAACTGCTCTCGGAACTAATCGCGAATGCGCCCTTTTTTTTTCCCAGGACGATGGGGGTGCGTCCCAGCTTGTCGCGAGCAGCAAAGATCCCTTTTCCCGTTAGCAGGATCATGGTACAGGAACCCTGCACTCTTTCGTAAACATTCTCGATCCCCTTCTCAAATGACTCTTCCTCGTTGATCAGCATCGCTATGAGTTCAGTTGGGCTGGTGCTGTCGACACCTGTTTCCGAAAAATGCTGGTGTCGCTTCAGCGCCCGCTGCGTAAGCTCTTCGATGTTTTTGATCTTACTCACCGAAACAATCGCAAACTCTCCCAGGTGCGACCGGATGATGATCGGCTGCGATTCGGTGTCACTGATCACTCCAATTCCACTCTTCCCCTGGAACCAGGGAAGGTCCGGTTCGAACTTGGTTCGGAAATATGAATTTTCAATGTTGTGGATCGCTTTAGTAAATCCGTTTCCATTGAAGACCGCCAATCCACCGCGGCGAGTTCCAAGATGCGAGTTATAATCTGTTCCGTAATAGAGATCGTTTACGCAATCTGACGTGGAGATGGTGCCGAAAATGCCGCCCATAAAGGTTTAAAGTTTGGTAAGATGGTGAAATAGTGAATAAAAATATTGTGACTATGTAAAGTTAGGACAATCGAAAAGGTGCAGGAGGAATTGTTGACAACTTTGGAAAAAACACCTATAACCTTTATGGGTGAAACCGGATTAATGGTTCACACACACATTTCCCCTCCTATTTTTAGGAGGGG
>Ga0268284_1000110_pt1 | contig 77089 bp, 111 predicted proteins | sample saktaG_14_FD_190137 | JGI IMG/M metagenome (GOLD analysis project Ga0268284, IMG submission 190137) | Saline water microbial communities from Sakinaw Lake, British Columbia, Canada - sak_2013_06_06_40m | ecosystem: Environmental > Aquatic > Non-marine Saline and Alkaline > Saline ...
TTTCCAGCTGCTTCTGCTTTACTTGGCAAGGTAATAATTCCACTTGCGTCAGCAACTTCAGAAATTGCCCGAATACAAAAGTCAGTTGCTTTCATTTGATATGTTGGAACTGCTGTAGTAAGTGTCAGAAGGAGAAAATTATTCCCTCTCATACTATCCAACATTTCGCCATCAATACGTTCTACTCTCCGTTCCATAAAAAATCCTCCCATTTAAAAATTAAGTAAATCTTGTAATTCCTGCTGAAACTTATCCAGACTTGGCTCTTTTGTTCGTCCTCTGGCGCCAGTTGTTCTTTGAACCAATTCCGGACTTCTTCCCTGTTCATTAATTAAAGTATTTGCTTTTTTCCGAAGACCTAGAATCTCCCTTGTTTTTTCTGCTGATTTTGTAAAGATCTCAGCAATAGTTAATTGTGGATTAGTACTATATATCTCATTAGCAACAGCCGCAACAGTTTTCTTTACTGGTTCAAGATCTGGATTTTCAATATAAAATTCATCTGTTGCTTGTTTGATAGCTAACTGTTGTTCAGTTTGTCTCATTACAATTCCAGGAATGCTAACTAGAATTTTTTGAATCGCTCTTTCTTCTGCAACCTGCATAGCTTTTGCAATTGCGACATTAAAGAGTTCTTTACTTCCAAGAACATCATCAATATCATTATCACCAATTAAGTCATAAACATTAGGTTTCTTTTCTTCTTCAACAACTTCAGATATTTTCTCTTTAATTGGTGCAGTTGGACTTATAATTTTACCTGATAACTCTTCAATCCTTTGCATTAGGATAGTATTTTGTTTTTTAATCTCATCAATTTCACTTAATTCAACTTCATTATCTACAACTTCTTCAACCTTTTTTCCCTCTGATCCTTTTGAATCTTCATCCTTTGAAATTTCTTCTGTTTCTGTTTTACTTTCAAGTTCTTTATCTTCCGATATTTCCTCTCCTTTCTCTTCATTTTCAGGTTCTCCCATAGAGGGTGATAAAAATGGTGCTAACATTTCCTCTACCTGATTTTCAGTTTCTTCAATTTTACTATCATTTTCCATAAATAATTTCCTCCATTAACTGTGTTAAAAAAATGAACATAGTTAGTCTTTATCAGACTCCATTTGTTCCAACTGCATATCTGGCCATTTAGCAATATCAGATAATACTTCACTTCTTCCTTGTGCCCGATAGATTTCTATGGGTTCATTCAAAGTTAAAATACTTGCAACAACATTAGAGTTCATAAAAGATAACTCTTTTTTAAAAACTTTCCACACAGGATCATCAAGAAATCGTTTAAGTTCACCAATAGTTATTTCCATTATCACTGGGCTCCTTGTTGAAGATATTTAACTCCTGGAATACCATTAATTATATCTTGGGCTCCATTAGGTAAATAATGTTGCTGTTGTGCTATATCTTGTAATGGAACCATATTACCAGCTTGAACCTGTTGTTGTACTTGTTCATCTGGCATAGGCATTATTTCAAATTCCTCAATATTCTTAGCCCCATTATTTCTTGCTATATGTTCAAATACTTTAACAATGTCAAACTTTTGCATCAAATGAGGTTCTGTTGCAATCATCTGAAACATCTTAGTCCAAACCTCACTGTAGTTACTTCCCGGAACACTTCCATCTCGTACCTTAATATCATAATCTACAAGAATATCAAAAGGACTAACCTTCATTTTTCCTTTATTAATCCTATCTCCATACTCAGTCATTAACATTTGCTGCCATTGGCCACTTGTAGTAACATATAAATCTTCACTCATCAACTGTTTTGTATGTGAGGCAAACATATATCCTATATCTTGCATTGCCTGTAAAGCAATAATTCTTGCCATTCGTTCAAGTCGAGAGAATGCACCAGCTCTAGTACCTTCAAACTCTTTTCCTGTCAGACGTTCTGGCCCGCCCTGTCGTAGTGCTCCCATTGCAGCATCATCAGCCGCACCTATTTTTTGCATCCACTGGACAATCCAAGATGAATCTGCAATATGTCCTTTAGTAACATCTTGTACCGCAAGCTGTTGTACTGCATCTTTTACACCTTTGCCCCATGCCGGTCTACGCAGACGAATAAGTTTTCCTGGTTTAGGATCTTCAATATCCTTAACATTTACCAGATAAGGATCAACAATTAGCATGTCATTTATAGCTTTCTTAACATTACTAATATGAGTGTTAAACAACCAATCCAAAATCCCCTGCATTCCACTAAGCATTTCAATTCTTGAAACTGGTGTTGAACTATAGCCATCAAAATCTCCAGCACTTATTGCTATTGGAAACATATTATGATCTAAATCAAGTGGTTTGCATTTAGTTATAACTTCATCAGCACTTAAACAAAACGCCCATTTTTCTGGGTAATCATTATTACTAAGATTCCATTCACTTGGAATTATCTTAATAAACATATTTACATTGTCGACACGACTTGTAATGTTATCATCATTAATTCTAGAAACTCCTCCAGTACGTCTTTCTCTTTCAGATTTATCTCCCTCAAATAACGCAGATCTTTTATTTTGCACACTTTTCAAATATTTAACATTAAAAATATCTTTATTATTTTTCTCTGTTGAGAGCATATCCATTAAGTTAGTTTTTTCAATCCAACCAAAAAATTCTCCTTTCTGCTGATCATGGATACTTACATTAGGATCAGGTAAACAAAGGTATGGATCAATATTACTAAGTTCATTTCCTTCAAATAATATAGATTCTTCACTTTTCTTAGCACTTCCTCCACCAACTAGTTTACCTAAAATTCCCATAATCCCAGTTTCAGCTTTTATAGTTTTCCATCCAACTCTTTTAGTCCACCCAGGAGCACTTACACCAAAACCATATGCAAGATCATCACGAAACATAGTATGAAGATTCAAAGCAACTTTACTTTTATTACAATGTAGATCTATAACCTTCTCCATCATAATAGCTCCAAGAGTATCCTCAGGTGAAACACCTTCATAACGGAAAATTGGGTCTTGAAAAAAGGCAGCAGTAAGATAACCAAGTAGTGTTTCCATAATAGCATAACTATAAGGGAATACAATACTTGTTGGTTTTCTATCATCTTCTGCTTTTGACTTTTTTTCCTTGTCATCAAGATTAATAAATGCTGTCAAAGTCCGATCAATAGTATTCCAATCATCATATCTTGAAGACATAACTCTTTGCGAAGCCAGTGCCCGTTTCTTAATTTCACTAACTAATTTCGTATGCAAACTACTCCCAGGTTTAAGATCTAATCCCCTAGGATAATCATAATCAAAATTAGTTCCCTGGAAATTTGTTGGACTTCCATTTTTAGATCCATAATCAATTACTGGCATAAGTCGTTTCCTTTATATTGTTCTCCAACCTTCAATAATTCCATCATTTTCCAGTTCAAAATAACTTTCATCATCTTCAGGAATATCTGGTGGATCAAAATACTGACCTTCAAGTTCCATTAACTCTATAATATATGCCTCTGCGTCCATTACATCCCATAAGCGAGATTTAGGATATGATAGCAATTGTGATTCAAGTTTAGTACAACATACTTTATTATGAAAAACAAATCCCTGGCGATAGTATGGTACAAGGGATGCAATGCGATCTTCTTTTTTCAATCTTGCTTTAAGCTCAACAAACTGCGCCCAACAGTTTCGCAATTTCATCTGATTTATAAATGGCTGAGTTATAAATTCATTAAGAGAAGTTACTTCCGGTGCAAGTATTCTCGCACCAATTCGCTCAACCATATCAATAGCTTTGTCATAAAGTTCTTCAGGATAAAACTTTCCTGCCACTACATCCCTTATATACATAGCACGAGACTCTCGATCAAAACTTATTCCTATTATAGCTGAGTCTGCACTATGTAACTTTACTGTTTTAGCAGGATCCACAATAACAACTGTTATACAATCTTTTGATTTTTTACTCTCTACAAAATCAACTTCTTCATAATATTTAAAATACTCTGGCTTAAAAACCGCATCCTCAGTACTTATTGGTATGTTCCTATATTCACGATAAAACAAATCAACTTGACTAGGTGTTTTATTTTTATGGCTTTCATATAATGCTTTTACTTCTTCGTCAGTTATAAAATCCGGCCAATTACTTTTTAACTCATCATCACATAGAGATAACCTAATACCATACCAATCAGGATCTTCCAGTAAATTAACTAAAAGTGAATCTTCATGTAACACTGTACCAACCATAATGATTTTCCAGTCTTTAGATCCACGATCTACACTATTACAAACATCTGAGAACCACCACTCTTTAAGTTTCTGTCGTTGCTCTTCACTTTTAACACTTTCAGCATCTTCAAGATCATCAGCTATTATAAGATCTGGTCGATACCGTTCAAATAGTAATCCACGAATTTGCTGTCCAGCACCTCTAGGCATAACCATTGTGCCACTTTGAGTTATCCATTGTTCTTTACTAAATGAATCTGTTTTCATCGGGCCAAATAAACGAGTTATATCTTGATTATATAACAACTCACGTTTAAGATTTTCACCTTGCATTACTGCACTCGTGGCTGTGCATGAAACTGGAACAATAAACTTTTTCTCTCTAAAGAGAATTTTCTTTGCTGGATATGCAATAGTATCAATACTAGTTTTACCAAAGCCACGAGGTGCAGCAATTACAGCTTTATGAATATTATCATTATCAAGTATATCAAAAATTTCGTTATGAAGCGATGAAAATGCCCTAAAAAATCTTTCAGGAAAAAGAACTTTAGCACAAACTTTTGTACTTAAAAAACATTGTTTTAGTATTTCATCTACTTCAGGTGTACGTTCCATAAGACCTTTCGTGGTATTCACTATGTTCATTTATTTAACATAGTGGTTAATTTCTCAAAGTATCCGGGTTCATACCTTGCATTTCCTCAAGGGCTTTGGTTGCAGCTTGATTGATCTGATCTTCAGTTGCCCCGGCCAGTCGCATTTGCTCCCCGACAACAGACACTATGCCTTTGAGGATGCTTGCAAATAACATAATAGTTGCAGGATCCATTAAGCACCTCCTTTTGTCGCCAACTTTGTTAACTTGTCAATGCCGTCAAGCAGTGCCTTTACCTTTGCATCTGACATAGCATATCCAGTAATCGGGCCAGCAGGATTCATTGGGTCAATAGGAGTTAAGAAGTCAATAATCAGCGGATACACTTCATCCAGAACTTCCAGCTTTTCCTTCGCAAGTTTCTTTTCAGTTTCCGTTGCAAACTGGTTTTCATTGACCGCCTTGACCTCAAGAAACACGCTTTTGTAAATTGCCTTGAATGCAATGCCCTGTTGCTTGTCCTGCATGGCCTTGTTGCCGCCGCAACCCGACACAAGCACCAGCGCCATAATCAACAACAGTGAAACTTGGATTCTTTTTTTATACATTTTGCCCTCCTTTCCCATTTTTACCCGTTATAAATCCTGCAATAGCGGCAACAATAGGGATTACAACGTCTTTTGCATCAACCCCCATGACGAACATGGCCCAACATGCGATGATAAGCATTGCCAATGTTCCTATGAACGTGCTATTTTCGTACCACATTGATCTTAATCCTTTTTATTTAAAATAAAAGGTCGCCCCTTCTGTTCTTCCGTCAACGATGATGCCGAATTGATAAAACCATTTTAAAGTTTTTAACTCCGTGCAGGTTTTTGCGCTCAATAGCTCTGCAAACGCCGGGTTATTCCAATCCGTGAATTTGAAATCAAGGCCAACAAATTGAGGCTTTACGGTTTCAGCGCCAAGGGGCAAAAAAACATATCGGTTCAAAACGTCCTTTTGCGCCCCATAATAAACTACTGATGAATCCGGTTGAAACCAGAACACCATAGAATAGAAGGTTGCAAATGGCGGAGGTGCTGTGCGGGTTAATATGACTTTCACCGTTTTCAAATCCAGCCCCGCGCAATCAACAGGGACGGCAACAATCTTATCTGATGGCTGAGATAAGAGTCTTATTTCATTGACTGATGTTGGAAGTTGAGTAGGAGAAGGCGTCGGAGTAGCGTCAATTTGAACACAATTGTTGTCAACGCATTTAGTCCCAGGCTGAAACAAACAGCCAAAAGTACAATCGGCATGACCAAACTTGACATTGCAAAACAAAGCCAACAAAGCAACAAGTAAAAGTAGAAACAATAGTCGCGTTCTCATATCAACCCCTTTAGTTTCTTTTGGTAGTATCGTTTAGAGTACAATCTATAAATGTTATTCTCTGTTGCTATTTTGCAAACAGAGGACTGAGAAACTCCAAACTTTTCTGCAATCTCTTTCTGAGAAATTCCTGCTTTTGACATATTGCAGATTTCTTCTTTTTCTTTATAGAAAAGTTTTTTAACCATTGAGCTTCCTTGTGATCAGCCAGTCCTGAATCCAGTTGAAAATTGCCCCAAAGATCGTAGCAAGGATTCCCGGCCTGTCGTCTTTAATTCGGTCATTCATGTTCCCCATGATCAGCCTCCTTGATCCTCCCATCTTTCACCAGCTTCCCATATCGCATCCAGACAGCTTGTCTGATCGCCAGTTCCAGAGCTTTCTTTGAAAAAGCGGGTGGGACTTTTTGCTTTCGCTTGTACTTTGGCATGATGATCATTGAAACCACCAAAAACACGGAGAAATGGTTTGCCTTCCAAGTCCGGGCCAGTCAACAAGAGCCGTTCGCCACCCTTTGACTCTGACAACTTTTGCGTAACTGCGCGTTCTTTCATTGTATAGCCAGTGCTTCCAAACAAATGCGAATAGTCTTTTAATCATGGATAATGCACCTCACGCGGGTAAATATCGCTTTCTTCTTCATCATCTTCTGGTTCATCAGAACTGAAGCTGATAAACCGCCTAAACGTAGGCATCTCCGCAACAGGCTTTTTCGTTATCACTTCAGGCCCAACGCCCCGACAAACCACCGGACGAGTTATCATATCAAGTAGCTCATCATGAGTCAACGCTGATAATCCTTTTTCAAGCACAATTTCCCGACTCATTTTCAGACGTTCGTTAAGAAGGCTCGGAGCCATACAGAATTTTATCCCTGTTTCTTTTTGCACGATTTGGTACTTGCCCGGCATAAGCCGAGTCCATCAACTCAGATGCAGCAGCGTGCCAGTTTGCGGCCTTCAGATACAGCAAAAACCGTTTGAATTTCTTTACCCCGGCAATCCCCATATTAAAGATCATATCAATAACCGCTCCGCGCCGCGCTGAGTCAAGCGTTAGCGCAAGAGAATCATAACCATTTACCGCCAGTGCATAATCAGCCTCAAAAATGAGTTCAGCCGCTTCAATCGGAATGGTTGAGCCATGCACCAGCAGATGCCCATAACCAATGGTAAGCAACCCCCTTGAATCAGGATAAGATTCAAGCCTCAATCCTTCTTCTCGTTTTATTGATGCCTTAATATCATCATCCATCAGTCCGTAAGCCTCCGTTTATACATAGCTGGTGGTTCGGGCCAGAACACCCTTTTTGTGACATGGCCGCAATACCAAACCAGCGGAATCATTACAAAGTAGCGGTTATAGGAAACAAACCAACTTGTAACAATAAAATCAAAATCCTCACCATGGATGCAGCGCCAATAAGACATCGCCGTAGTAGCGTATTGCAGCGTCAGGCCAAGCATGAGAAAGCAAGTGACTTTATAAATCTTTGTCCTTGAATGTGTGAACCATCTTGCGAATAAAAAGAATAAATACGCACTAAGAAGCGCATTGATGCTGTTTACTATGAGGGAATGCAACATGAGGTTTAAGCTCCTTTTCTTTACAACCACAGGTAAGGTTCCCGGTTTCGTCATTAAATTCTGCCATCAGTTGATCTACTGCGTTTCCTGTTTGCTTGATGATTTCCCTGTGGATCTCAATTTCATCCAGGATTGCTTGATTCTTTTTTGATGGACTTAATAGCCAAGAGAGCAATTTCACGTTTACTTTCCTCCCTTGATTAATGATTCTATCATCATGGTGATTTTGGTCAGGATGATTCCACGCTCCTGTTGAACGATTAACAGTTGCCTGTTGATCTTTTGCAGATCGTACTTGTCCTTGATGCAGTACATGATCCAAAGAAGCATCACGAGCTGCACGGGTTCGGCTAAGACGTTTATGAGTTTTAATAATACTTGATCCATTCCACGTATTTCCTAAAGTTGTTTCAAGTCTTTACGGATCGATAACGGCTTCTTTAATCGGGACTGATTCAATCTTAACGGCCTCTTTCCTGCTGACAATTTCAGCATCCACGTTTTTAAGCGTCGCGCTTAAGTTGTCAGAAAGCTCAGTATCTTTGGTAGGGTCAATGGTTTCTACCGAATAAAAGCTCGTAACTTCCACACCATCTTCAAGCACCTGATTTCGATATGTTACGCGAATCCTGCCATTTTGATCTATCTGGGTACTTTCTTTGGTTGTAATTTTCTCAAGCATCCCACTTCTCCTTTATGCCGTTCTTGTGCAAAGCACAGATGGATCTGCATTTGTTCGATAAAGCCCCCCAACAAGTACGCCAGCAGCGGCGGCAGCAGCGTTATTTGCACCTGTCGGAAGAGTTGCCCAATTGAGACGCCGTGTCAAACTCCACCCAGTTGTCGGGTAAGATGCATTCAGCGCATTGCTTGACGAGTCGTACCAAAGGTTGTTTTGGATTCCTTCTGGTTCGAGGGCGAGGGTTGCGCCGATTTCAATAAGAGAAAAGTTATCAAAATCACCAGCAGAATTACTTGATTCTGCTCTTAATCTAATGCCCCCTGTTACTCCTAAGTTTGTAAATTCAATAACATTTGTTCCGGACGTGAATGATCCAGCAGGAAATATTAAAGTAGCAGTTACAACATCATAAATACTGAACAGTCCAACAATATTAGCAGCGTTAAAGCTAAGTCTATATTTTTTACCTTGATGGGTCATAGGTGCATAAGTATCAGGTAGGTAACAATATTGGTAGGCGGCGTTAGCAGTGATGGACAAGTCTATTGACGCATTGAACGCATTAAAATTACCGTTAGCCCAGTTATTCGCTCCTGCAAATGTCCTATCATTTGTCGCCGCAATTAACTCCGCCTGCGACCCCCACTTATCCGCAAAAGCAACGCCATTCCGGTACAAATCAAGGACTTCTGCTGCGGTTAATGCTCGGTTGTAGGTGGCGGCGAAGGAGCAAGTTCCGGCAAAACGAACATCTAAATAACCAAAAATCGCTAAACTTCCAGTATTGGAAATATTAGCAGGTGTTCCAGCTGCAATAGAAATTGCCTCGACAAGTAAAGCGTCATCATAGATAGTAATTGATCCAGCAACCGATGCTGTTTCTCTTGTTACAACCATTACAATACAATGCGCTGTATTATCAGCGTGGAGAAGAGAAATTGTTGAAAGTTTAGAAACAGTTGCGCCCCCAGTTTTTGCATGCACATACCCAATACAGCCAGTAGTAGTGTTGATATAACAGCCCCAACGGTTATCTCCATCTTGTATTTTTGTTAAAAGCCATGTTGGAGCAGAACTGGGTGTCCAATCCGGTAAACTCCCTATCCACGCCAACGTAAAGTTTCCAGTACCAAAGTCAACATTATCATTATCTGCAACCGTAATCCCACTACTCCCACTCGCAGCAGCAGTCATATTTATTGCTTGATCTGGAAGTCTTGCAAGCACCGCATCTTGACTCTTTGCAAAGGCTGTCGTGGCAAGCTGATTCGTAGAGGTGTTGTCGGCGGCTGTGGGAGCTGCAGGAGTGCCTGTCAACGTAGGAGACGATAATGGGGCTTTCCCAGCCAGCGCGTCAAACACGGCGTCACATGAAGGCGTGTGCATAGTGTCGCCGTCTGAGATACTTGCAGCAATAATTCCCGCAGCCGCACCTGCAACATCATAAGCCCCTGAAGCCGTGTATGCCGCGCTTCCAAGGCCCAAAATCGTCTTAACTTCCGCAACTGTCTTTTTCACCCAAGACCCAAAGGGAGTAGGTGCGCCAACAAGGAAATCATTTTCGGCAGTTGCAAGGGAATTCAATCCGGCAGCACTTGATCCAGAAGACTTTGCAAGAATACCAGTCATTAGTTTTTCTACCTCTTAATGGGGTGTACAGCCGTAGGAGGGGTAAGGGCGGAAAGGCTGGATAAATAATCCTCCACCGCGATAATGTCCTTATGGACCATTCCCCAACGCATCGCTTGCCATGCGGTCTGTAGGGTTGCAAAATCCGCATCCTCAAGATCCGCAGACTCCAAGGGGAGTTTCTCCCCAATAGCATTAAGAACCCGGAGCCGTTTCCGCATTTCCTCCGTGGTGAACCCCTGCTCAGGTTGCCGGTCAATAACGGATTTCATAAGGTCAAAGTATGTGATGAATTCTTTCTCATCAGGGAGAAGGGACTTTTTGATGTGGGTAACTTTATTGATAATGGTTTTCATAATTACGGGGACCCCTTTCTAAACATTGATATGGGTAACGGTCTTTTGCCGGACGGATGCTTTAACCTCTGTAGCCTTGCCATGCACTTCTTCCCCTTCCCTTTTCAGATGCTCAGGGATAGGGGGGTCTGCGGAGGCTTCCTTTACAATTAAAACGTCCTTTTCCGTTCCGACCTCTGCAAGCATCCCATTGTCCAGATAATTTCGCATGCCGCTGATTTTTCGAATTTCTGCCCATTCTGCAGCATCAACTGCGGTGGACTTCCCAGCGGGAAAAATAATCTGTGTGGCCCGCAAGCCCCCCCTGCCAGGGCGGGGATAAATTACATCCGCCGCCGTAGGGTTAGCTATGTAATAGATCGTGCGCCGTGCCTTGCTCGGTACAGGGGCAACCGGGGATGAAATTATAACTATGGGGGCCGGGTCCGGGGCCGATATAGCGGTTGGGGTCTTTCTGGTCCGCTGCATTTTCACTTTTACATCTGTTTTTGATTTTCGTTCCATTTTTCTTACACTCCTTTATGCGTGGTTAAAAAGAAAAGTTTGCCCGGCATAGCAACTCAGCCGGGACTTACACCAGTTTGGCTGAGAGTTAAAGGGTTAGGAAGACGAGTCGGCCTGCGCAACATCAAGATACGCCATACTGCCAGGGTAACGAATGTTGAAGCTGCCAAACTTATACCGAGCAAAGGTGTCAACTCCGAATGCCACCGGCACGGGCTGCGCCAACTGATACGGCAGGGGAAATGGCATCACAAAGTTCCGATCCATATCTTCCTGGATGATGATACGGTCTGCCCCGCCTACTCCGGCCCCTTCCAGATAACGCAGGGGGACGATCTTCAGCGGTTTACCGGTGACCATGGTGCAGATATTAGACTTCTGCAGAAAGTCAAACGCCGGCACTGCCAGCCCCGTAGTAGAGGTGCCAATAACGTACGCCTGTGACAGCATGCTGAACAGGGACGGAGGCATCTTCACGGTATCGGGCAAGTGCACGTTCTTTGACGCAACCCACACTGCGGTAATAGCGTCATTGATGCTATTGACCCATGCTTGCGGGTCTGCCCCGGTCCAAGCGTCTGCCGGGATTTTTGTGACGGTCGGGTAATCCAGATAAGAAAGAAACCCGGCCATGGCATCACCAAAGAAATAGCAACGCTCCACATGCAGATCAGTGGCTCTACGCATCACTTCCCCGATGTCCTGCGCCAGGCTGGAATTGTACCCGTACTGGTACCGCTCTGCCTCCATATCGGTAATGGTGCATCCTACGGCCGCATCCAAAATCGGTACAGTGATTTGCCCAATGGACTGTCCAACACGCGGAATGTTCTTTACATCACCATTGATGAACTGCCCCATTCCCTTGACGTCCCTGGAGCGGTAAACATGATTCATGGCCCCTGGGTTGATATCGGATTTAATGGATCCCTGCGGAATATTATCTCTCCACAGGATGTCAGGGTACAGAACATCGTAGAATGCACTGTCCACCTGATCGAAAATACTAACGACGAGTTCCGATGCTTTTATGGCCCCATCGTTTTTGGTAGTAAAATCATAAGCCATGGTATAAAATCCTCCTGTAGTTATTTTTTTATTTTTATCTTCTGCCCACCACAAAACTAAATGGAAGCGTCAAAGGTCGGCACAACATTGCCAAAGAGTTCCAGAATAGCCACTTCGCCTGCGGCTGCTGCGGAAACCCACTTCGCATTGGTGATGGCCACGGTGGTCCCCACAGTGCCACTGTTCAGCACGCCAGGAGCAAACTCACCCGCCTCGTAAATGCCATCCGACCCTGCGGTGGTGACCCAGTTCACTGTGGAAGTACCGGGTACGATATCGTCTTTGGCCTTCACATAAATACGCCCGCCGGCACGACCAGGTCGAAGCACCCGAGCCACTCGGCCCTTTGCCCATCCATTGATAGGATTGCCATCGGAGTCTTCCTGTGACTGCATGGCCTGATCAAATACAACGATGCCGTACATCTCTGCGGCGGATTCCCCACCGTTGGGCAGATAGGCTGCAAGCCCCGGACGATTGAAACCCAACCCCTCATCTGCAATAATGGCCTGGATTCCCTTGCCCGCTTCAATGCCAAGAGTTTCCCCGATGAACATGGCATCCATAAAATTATCATCACTGGCAAAAGCCAGCATCCCCGGCAGCGCTACACCGGGCTGATCCGAATAGGTGGTCTGCACCGACCCAAGTACATTTCCTCTATATCCACTTGCAAAACTCATTGTTTAAGTCCTCCTGTGTATTTTTTATTATCAAAAACAGCGTTGTTACGATCTTTTACTTCACTGCTCGAAAACCCAGCCGCTCCAAATTGGTCCGCTGCGCGGGAACCTGATCACCAGGCATGCCGGCATTCTGAATCATTTTGGTCCCAGAAACCACCTTTGCCGCCACTTTGCCCTTCATGGCGTTGCAGATCTGGTGCTGAGCCTTAAAAGCGCCCCGCATGGCTTCCGGTGACATCCCTTCCGTTTTCACTCCGATGGCCGTAAGAACAGCATTGTGGAGTTTGGTGCCGTGAAGTTTGCGCAGGGCGTTTTTGAACTCGGTGGCTTCCTTTTTCTTGTCTTCCTCTTCAGGCTCAGGAATGGCATTTTCCACAATATCTTCCGCCTCGCCCGTTTCTGCCACCATGCCTTCAGCCGCAGCTTCAACAGATTCCTCTGAGAGCAGCTGATCCAGTTTCTCTTTGTACACGGACAGCTCCCCTTTCAGTTCCTCAATCTCTGCCTGGAGAGCTTCAAGATCAGCGTTCTTCCCTTCCAGGGTACTGATCTTATCATCCATACCCGCCGTTTTGGCTTCCCCCGCATCGGCCTCAGCTTCGATGTCCGGAGCCACATCCTCATCCACATTGACATACTTCCCGGTGTTCCGGAGTTTCACTCTGACTTTTTTCTTTTCATCACTCATGGTATTCACGTCCTCCTGTTTTTTGTTTAAGATTCGTACTTCACTTCCGCCTCGGCCGTGTCCTTTCGGAATCACAGCAATATGATTGAAACGCAAGCCCCGTTGCACTGCGTCATAGGTTTGTTCATTCCACGTGCCATTGACAAATTCTGTCTCTGCTCGGTAGGCTGCAGAAATCTCTCCGATCTTTCCATTCTCTATAGCGGCGATGGCTTCAGGATTCGTCACCAGAATGTTACAAATCAAACTACCCCCTTCTACCACCGGAGTGCCAGAAACATTGCCCATTGAATAATCGGATATCAGTTCCGGAGTCATCCAAGTATGGTCCCCAGCCACTATAGGCATCCCCTCCAGAGACCGCAGGGCGTCACTGGCGACTATTTCATCAAGGGGTACGTACATATTTACGGTTGAATTTTTAAAGCCCTCTGGCAGCCCTTCAAGCTCGTTTCTACCATAAGGCATTATGGTCTCCATCAATACCCTTGCCTTGCAGCGGAGAAAGCCGTCCTCAGTCTTTTCCCACTTCGGAGACTCGGGAGCGATTGGCGTAAACTGGTTTGTAATTTTCATGATTTTAGCCTTAATTATTTCTTGCAAAACTATCCGCAAAGGATTTAGCCATAGTAATCACCTGTTGTCTCGACTTATCATCCGTATATTTACTTCGATCTTCTACTGTTGGATAAAACCCATCTGCCCTTGTGCTAACTACTTCAATAATACCTTCTTTATCATTCGTAACCGTAATGATAAATTTTTTGCTTTTTGATTCTGTTTTATACAACACTGCCGCATTCTCCACCCGTACCCCAATCTTACTTGCCATGTTTGCTACTTTCTTTTTCAACCTGTTTCCTGTTGCGTTACTCCATCCAGAATCCCATTGTTTCCATTGCCCTGATCCTTTGGGGTATTTATTTGCATTTCGTGAAACATTATTCTGTGCAGCATTCTCACCTTCTTCATACGCATCACCCGCATTCTCCAGCTTCACACCAACCAACCCTGCCTTGTTTGTAATATGATCGAGTGCGCGGGTGCGACCATTTTGGAAAGCACAATTTGCAACAGGCTCATGTGGATGACCAAAAAACCTTTTCTTGCTATCATCTCTAATAACCTGTTTCGCTTCCTCTTCATTATTTCCATGCCCAACCTTAATCCCAGAATAAAAAACAATCCAGCCAACAGGCGTTGAAGCAACTCGGTAACCCCCACCATAATCAATAATTGCGTTTTGGAAAACATTATTAATTTTCTTATTATGTTTTTCTGATTTTTTTCTGGAAGCAATAAATGCTTTTTCATCATAATCTTTACTTACCAATTTCATAATAGCTTCTAACCCCATCCCTTTTGCATGAGAAACGATTGCTTTTGCCTCCGCTTCATCTTTAGCAAATTTCATTGTCGGTGCGGTATTCGGTTTAGATTTATCTGAAATCATAACATTATAACTCATTTTTTATCTACCCCCCTCACTGTACAGTGGCATGCGCCAGTATTTTATCCAAGTCCATCACAGCTTCCGTATAACAGCGGCAAAGAATGTCATCCGCTGGGTGATTCTTTGGCATCTTTCCGGTGCGCTTTCTCCAGCTCTTCCCTTCATCCGTGCTGAATACAGTGGGATCATCCCACCGGCAATATAACCCGTCCATTACATAATGGTCCATATGCTTATCATTCCACCCAGGATACTGCCCTGCAGGATTGCCCACTACCCGTAAATCCTCCATCGTACGCCAAATATAAGTGTCAATGCCCAGCGCCTGTTGCCGGGTTTGATTCAGCGTGGCGTTGAGTTTCGCAGTTTGATCACGAGCAATAACATGGGCCCATTTTTTACTCCGGGTGCCCAGAAACTCTATCTGCTGAAGAAGGCTGCGCCCCTCCGGTAGCGGGATCCCCCGCATATTGGCCATTACCGCCTGCGCAACCTGCCCCATGACTTTTGTCGGCATGGTTTTGATAAGCTCCTCCGCCTGAAACGCTCCCACCGCCAAGGCTTCTGCTACAGAGGGGTCATCCAGCACCGCAGTCAAATCAATACCCAAAGACCTGTTAAGCACAGCATTCAACTTGATTTTGGTTAACTTATCTACCGTCAACCTCCACATATCTACAATTTGTTCGGTTTCCATTCCATACATCCACGCGGCTTGCTCCATTTCCTGCTGCAACAGCTGGGAAAGCTGCTCAAGATCTACCCCATTGGTCACGGCCTGTTTAATCCGCTCCAGGGAAGGGAAAATAATCTGTTCCCATAGACGTTCTGTTTGCTGCTGCAACAGCTTCTGCGCCATAGCCGGGGATTTCACAGGTCGAAGTTTCTTCACCCGTTTTTTCCGCTTCAGCGCTTTTGCCTGCCGTATGTCAAGGATAAGCGGCATTTTATTTATAACCCCGCCTTCGCTTCATTTCTGCCAAGTCAACAATATCCCCAGATGGAACCATTTTAAATTTACCATTTCCCAATGGGTCTGCACCATAATCCCCAACAGGGGAAACATCAACCGTTTTGGGAATATATGTTTTTTGCTGCATTGATTGAACCTCTTCCCACGTACGCCCAAAAATTAAACCCTGCTCAGCTTCTTTCTTTTTGAATGCATTCAATGCTTTTTGCCTACCGTTTTCAAAAGAATTCATAACCCCGCCTTTTCAAGTTTGGTGTAGTATTCAGGATCCTCATCCAGATGGGCCTTAACAATTTCTGCAATCTTAACCGGATCCCCTTGTGTTAAATCGTTATGCTCAAACTCTACCTTCATTCCTGCCATAACCTGTTCTGGGTTATAAATAACGGGGGCAGAAACCATGTTGTGAATAACAACCTGAGGGGACGACGCTTCCGTTCCATCTGCAGATTCATCAAATATAGTGCCATCAGCGTTTTGAAAGATCATCGAATGCACATAATCTTGCATTAACACGTCCCCATCCGTTACTGGCATTTCATCCTTTTTGTTGTTGCTTTGTAGCATCAGCTAACCCCTTCCACCGATCAAATACCATTGGATCAATATAACTATCAAGCGCCATTTTAGGGGCATTGCCTAATTTAGCGCTCACAATTTTAGCCACTTCCATCATGGCCTTCTTAATTGCCTTTTCCCCCACGGGGGTGTCCATCTTTTCTATTGCAACCAGGGCGGTCTTTGTCCCAACATAAGTTCTTAAATCTTTCGTCAAGTAATCCTTACCGCTTGTTTTTTTCATATACTTTAAAACTTTTGCATCATTAGTGTTAAAAAGTTGTCCCTGTTTATGACGAAGCAAATTGGCCATTTTAGGGTCTGTCAACAAATGATTTTGTTTTACCCCATGCTTACCCGTAAAGGTAAACTGAATAACATCACCGTCTATCTTCACCATATCAGAAGTCAGTGTAGATGCCCCATATGCTTGCTCTTCAGCCGCCGTGGAACCTTCTTCCCCGCCCACGCGGAAACCCGTTTTGCTAATCAAATAAAGAACTTGAGATTCAACAGACCGATAAAAATCTTTATCAACAGCATTCATAATTCCCGCATAATCATTACTAAAATCTCGTAAGCGGTTATACTTTTTAATTTCAGCCCGTTTGGAGGCTGCTGCACTCCTGGTATATTGCAATTTTCCTTTCTTATCGCGGCCCAAAGCTAAAATATCAGCGTTAGGATCATCGTTTACCCACACATCTGTCCAAGCGGGCTGAACATTTATCCCTAATGTTTGTGCCTTTTTAAAGGCTTCTTGATCATGCGGGTTTTTAGTCGCCAACAACTCTTGAAATTGTTCTTCCTTCTGTTGATTCTTTTCTTCGTCAGACATTTTAGCAGGCTTTGGTTTTTTATCTGTCACAGAAGCTTCACCCGCCCCAGAACCAAACTTACCATCATCAGCCCGTGGGTGTTCTTCTTCTTTAAATTCGGCTTTGTTCCCAATTTTAGACAAAGGTGGTTTTTTAAGGGGTGGCCCCTCAGCGGTCGCAGGTTTCTCCCCCTCACCTTCACCCTTATAACCCCCTTGACCCCCAGCCGAACGCGTCGCAGCAGTCTGCCTGCGTCTCTCCTCAGAAGAATCAACCCCCTGATCAGCCCCATAAAAACCAGAATCATCCTGCATGGACTTCATCAGGTCAATATCTTTCTCGTCCAAGTCACAGGAAAAAACCTGTTTCAGATTAAGCTCCTCAACCAACTTTTCATCAGGCAAAACCCCCGCTTCCCAACACTGCATAACATTGGCAATCTCGATTTGATTCTTTTGTGCTTCTTCCAGCTCATTGATATTCCAAAGGGGTGGAAACTTGATCTCCAGGTCTTCCCGGATTCTCCCCCAGCTGTCTGGCCACTTATGATACCCGAGGATATCATAAAATTGTCGAATGGCAGGTTCCAGTTTCTGCCGCTGCATGGCATCCACCACATTATAGTAATTCTCCAAATCACTTTCTCCTGTGGCGTTCAGCCCACCGGGGGCCTGCCCCAGAAACCGGGTGGCCGGTATGTCGGAAGCGGCCGATAAGACTTGTAAGAATGTCATCAGCAATTCCGGAACACTGCCAAAGGCTGCGGACTGCTGACTAATCGTAACTTTTTCCTTATCTATAATGGCCGCTCGATAAAGGGATAAATGTTTGGTGATCTCTTTTAGTTCTGCCAGCTTTGCCTTTCCGGGGTTGGTCCCCACAAGATCCTGCAACTGGCTGACGGCCATTATCAGAGCATTATTGGTTTGGATAAGTTGATATGCAGCCTGCCTGGTACCTACAGCCTTTACGATATCATCCCATATAGGAGCAAGTTTACTGGGCCCAAATCCCGCCAGGTTCGCCCTGAACTGAGTAAGAGCGAAATCATATGGGTCGAACAGCGGTTCTCCATCCCACAGAATACACCGGCTGATATGCATATTATGCCCATTAATTATGAACTCGTTAGGCCGCATATAGCCTATCTTCAGGGGGTCAGTCTCCCAATTTACACGGGAGATTCTGCTGACAGGGATAACATTGATAAACCGCAGCTTTGACATTCCCAGTAATGGTTGGTACAGCTTAGAAACATCATCTGTATTCTGCTCCAGGCCAAAAAACTGTATACACCCTCCCAATAACCGCTCCAGCATCCATGCACGGGCAAGGGAATCACGGAACTTAAACTTCTTTTCTTCCTTACGAAGTATTTTGGTAATCCCCTCTGGAATATTCTCTATTTCCCAGTCTTTTCGTAATGCGTCCTCCACAGGGATACGGACTATTTTACGGGCTTCCCAACAGATTTCATACAGATGGCAATACTGCCGCCAGCGGTCAAGATAGTTCTGAAATTCGTATGGGTTTCCAGTAATAGCAGGGACTCGTTGAAAAGCGCCTCTATCCCCCTCTCCTAATGCCCCATTAATAGAAGAGGCGAAAGAAGCATTTTGAACCCGTGATTTACGAGTGAATTGTGGAGTCAATGTATTTTTTAGCATTTATGCGGCTTTCCTCCAATGCTGTTCGTTCCGATGCAACCAATCTTGCCACCCGTTACTCCGAACAACTGAAATGGCCCCTACGCCCCCGCCCCGTTGTTGCCAAATAAGGTTAGCCATGGTCATTGCGTCCACCTGATCATCATAAAGATGAGAATCATCATTACTAAAAGACATGCACTCATTAACCAGCCCCTCCACCCAACGGCAATCAGAAAGTCCTGGCCAGGGTAAAAAGATTCTACCAGGCTTAATTGTCATACTGCTCTGCTTTACTCGGCTCACCTTATCCGGGCCTGATAAAACCTGGCTTCCATCAATCAGTTTTTGATCAGCATGCGGAGGGAGCCATTGTCGAAAAGGAAGCCCAGCCTTTCGAAGTGTTTGCACAAGAGAAGTTCCACTGGCCCGGTCTTCTACCCAACACTCCGTCACAGGGGTGATGCCGGGGATCGGCTGTCGATGCTTCTTCAAAAAATCTATGGCCTCTTTACATAAATCAGGAAAATCCCACTTGCCCCGAACCTGATCAAGAAGAACCATTCCGCCTACTCCTAAACACCCCCAACATTGTAAAACACTGTAATCGTTGCTATCCCCTTCTTTAAAAGCGGTATCAGCGGTGATCAACTTCAGGGTAATGCGTTTCTCCACTTCACTTCTATCAACCCAAAATCGCCACCAATCAGATATTAATAATTCGTACGCGGTGGTAGATGGTGATTGCATGTACTGAGAAAGGTACGTATCAAGATCATATATTTTAAGGTGTTCAAGCTCATTCATACTAATCCGAGCAGGCCAAATAGATTGATTGTTTTCATCATGTGCAGGAACTTGGATCACCGTCCACCGGTGACGCTCTGTAGACAAAAGATGACCAGCAGGGTCTTGTGGATGTAATCTTTGCATGTCAAGAACCAATGGGGTCATAGGATCTTTTTTCCTGTTCCGTCTGGATTCTAATGCCCCATGAATCCATTCAACAGTGCTTTTTCTCACCGCTACAGAAGTGGCATCCTGTAGCTTCAAAGGATCATCTATCAAAACCGCCCCGCCAAACTCTGGTCGTAACTTTCCTGCCCCAAAACCCAAAGACCCCGTTCCACTACCCACCGCCTTCACGCTGCCGCCTTCTACAGTGTGAAAGTAATCTTTTCTTCCTCCTACGCTTGCCCCCCTTGACGCCACATGTGCGCCCCAAGTAGAATCACAACAATCTCTATACCAAGATGCCGACAAGGTTGTCCGGGTGTCTTCACACATCTTCGTGGCAAGATCCGTGCCGTAAGCCGCATCAATAAATTCTGAGTCTGGAAAGTATGAAAACGCCCATTCTTGAAACGCACGCAAAAGATCTGATTTGCCCGTACGTGGAGGTTGCAATATCATAAGGTTAGGAGTGGAGAGCTTGCCCAGCATTAAATGTGTTAATGCTTCAGCAATAGTGTGATGGCATGGGCGCACGATTGTTTTCAACCCTTCATGTCGCCTTCTTATGCGCCAAAAATCTATAAGAGATAATGCGGTCATTCGCCTCCATCATCCTTATCGTTTGAAAGCTCAGCCAATAATCGGCTCCTTGTTTGCGCCGCCCGTTCATCCTGCGTGATGTCAGAATCCAAATTAGTGATATTCACGTTATCAGTAAACAGCTTATGATATTTACCCAATAATTCTAACCCTTTTAACTTATCATGCAACTTAATCTTTTGTGTTACTGCTGGAATTCCATCAGAATTCAATCCATACTGAATATCAACCCCATGCAAAGCGACTCTAGCAGCCTTTGAGAGTCGCTTTAAGTTCTTTAGGGTACCGTCATTATTATAAAAATCACCGAAATCGCTAAATGCGGTAGCCGCTATTTCTTGCAATACTTTTTTTGGTGTGATATCAAATTCTTGCATAATATTTTGACGATATTTTTCTATTGCATTGGCGATCTTTGGTTTCTTCATCAACTCATACGCAGCCACCCCCACGTGCTTACCATTATAACCAGCCTTGCGCATGGCGGCACACATGTTATCAAACGTGGGATCTTCGGGGCAACAGCAGATGGCCCTAACAAACAACGCTTCCTTTAATGTAAGCTGACCGTTCTGATTGCGCGCTGGGCAAATCCTTTCCCCCCTTTGCCGTTGAAGAACGGAGGGTGGCAACATCGGCAATGAACGCCTTCGAATCCGAGGAATTTCTTCAGCACTAAACATAATGATTTCTTTTTTTGTGATGTTATAGTTGATCGTAGATCAACTATAATCTATCTTTTTAGAGGAAGTAAAGGATTTTTTAATACTGAGGGAACAATCTATAAGGTAGGATAAAATTAAATGTTATTTTCTATCTATTTCTAAAGAAGCTGCACTCATTGCATTTCTTTCCGCCTCCCGTTCTTTCAATTCTCTTGTGATAGCCATCAATGCATCAGCCGCAATATGGGCCCAATGAAGGCAATTGGAATCCGCCGCAGAGTGCTCCCCCGCCTGGATCTGTTCCAAATGCCGCATAGTTGCATCAAACATATCCTCCTGAGGCAGTCCATCGCCCTGGCGATAAGTGAAGGGCTTCCCATACTTCTGCACCCCAAACTCAAACGCCTTCAGCACTTCGCGGCATTCCCTAAATGGGAAGATATGCCATCGGTCCTTTCCCTCTTTTTCTTTCGGGGCTGGTTCCATATTATTTCTCCTTTCTTGTTGCAAACTCGCACATTCCACAATCCATTGGTTCTTGTTCATTTATTGCGCTTAAAAGCCCCCAACAAAGCATGAGCCAGTCGTGATGTTCCCGGTAGGTCTGAAATTGGCAACAATCGGGTATTGCTGCTTCGTATATTTCACTATCTGTTGACACAGCGCCTAATCTCTTTTATCAAATACTCAAGAAATTCAATATCGCTTTTGATTGACATAATTTTGAACATCAGAATAACTCCAATGAGTCCTATGAATACCGTTGCTACATAAACTATTATTGCGTATTCACTGAGAACATCCATTTTAATTTCCCTTTCTTTATGGGCCACAACAGCACATTTTTATTCTCCCGCTAATTTAATTCTGCCCTCTTCATCGAGTTGAAAACCAAGTTCTTTATCAATGTCTATAAATCGTATTAATGTTCCGTTGCTGGAAATCCTTAGAATATTACTGCCTATTACAGTAACACCAGATGCATCACATACTACCAAATGTACGTCATCTAAATAACTCTCAAGTTTTACAAATACTACAGGTTCTGTTTTTTCTGGTTCATTAAATATACAAAGTTTCATTTGATTTACCTTTCTTTTTCTAACAGGGATAAAATAAACCAAACCACTCCAATGCCTGCCAATAACCAACATATAGGAGAATCATGATTGATACTTCTAAATAATAATGCCCCAACAATCCAAATTGACGCTTGAATTGAATAGTGAATATCTTTCAGATCCGTAAATTTTCTTTTCAGCCGCTCAACTTCTTTTTCAAGCGCATCCAGCCTTTTGTTCACTTCGATTGCAATATCTCTATCTGTTTTTACTGTTGTGTCATCGGTCATTGGATTTCCTTTTGATGCCAAACCTAAGAAAATTGTTTGTTAAGTTCTTCCGTTGCAACTCTTTTACGTTCTTGAAGAATTGAATTAAGTGTAGATCTCATACAGTCAAGTTCGATTCTGGATAAACCATGTATCTTTATATGAGCGCATGGGCCTTCAAGCACAATATTAATTGGAGAAGGCTCTCCTCCAGAACTTGTAGTTTCATCAGATGCAGGATAATCAAATATTACAAACCTATCAAGTTGCTCATTACATCGAATAATTTCTTCTGCTAACGCCTTTATTTTAACTATACTTTTCATTGGATTTCCTTTCCTTTTAGGGCGGATAGCCAGGATTCAATATCATTGGCCAAGTCCACGTTTGTGGGTCTGATTTTAATTGCATACTTCTTTAATGCTGCCCTGCTTGCTTCGGCATAGGCATTGTCTCCATTCGGTTTCAGCACAAAATATTTTAACTCAAGTCCTTTTGACATTATACCTCCTTGTGATTCATCAACTTAAAATAGCGAGCCAGGATTCAATACCTGGAATGGATTCCCAGAGTTTAAAATCTCCCTTACAAGGCGTCTCATTTCGGTCTACTTGGCTTTACCCATCGTGAGTTTACTCTTAGCCTAAGCCATTATCATCAATTCCCTACTGGTCGATTATTCCAACGTGTCGGAGCATCATTCTCCATCTACTTAATTGACGGTCGCGTCTAATTCCGCCACCCGCTATAAGTTATGCCAATTCCTTTTCTACAAAATAAGAACAAATAATAATTCCATTTTTTTCTTCGTATTCAATTAAATCCTCGAAGCAAGCAAATGAGTTGCAACCTTTTGGGCCGGCCTGGTTTTTGCAGTATTCGCATGCCTTCCAATTCATTTTCCCAATTTCAGGATTTATCTTATTTGTAATTTCTTGACCCATTTCTCAGTTCTCCTTTGCCCGTCTCTCCGGGCCGTCAAGCCTGTTTCTGGAATTCCACGGTGCTGGCTTTCGCACAAGAAATATTACAGTTTTCAGCCGAAGCCGAGTAAAACAAAATAAAGGTTATTTTAAATATATAGAAGATAGTTTAAATCGTTCTTTGCCATCGCCTTTCCCGTTCATTTATCCTCCCTTTGCCTGCTCCTGATTGAGCGATATCCGGAACTTTGGAATTCTCTATGGCTGAAGTGATCCATTTAGTTGTAAGGGCTGGATCGTTTTATTTTCCCCGGTGTAAGGGCCTCTGCCTTACGGGGCCATTGGTGGAATTGTCGGGTTTGCATTGTAGTTCTCCTTTGCCAATAAAACAGGTTCCGGCCTGTGATCTGCATACATTTCAACTCTCCGGCATTACCGTATGCTACGACCTGTTTGTTTTGCGCTTGCCCCAGATTCGAACTGGATCATGATTCCAGGCAGTTCCACCACGCCGCAAGCGCAAACTGTTATTTTCCTCTCAATCTCCGTGCTACCCGCTTTACCCGGTTTCGCTCCGTGCTGGTGCGCCCGGCTGGCGTAACATTCAACACCGGAGTTATAAAAGCGTTAGCCTCAATCCGTTTGTTCAGCCTGTTCATTTCTTTTAGCTTCAATTTTAAGCCTCCTTTTCTCTTTTATAAGTTCAGAGCATATCTCCACACATCCAGAACAGATTGTACCAGCCCCACCTACAATCAGCATCTCCACTTCATTCTGCCTCCCGCCACAAAATGAGCAAAACGGTGAGTATTTAGCCAGTTGGTCTTCTTCCATTTTCACCCTCCATCAACAAACCGTCAAAGCGCGTCGAGGTCTAATCCCACCTTTACCTGGATGACTTTGTTCTCCACGGTAAAAGATGTCCCCTCCACTACAATCATCTGGACAGAAATGGTCTTGATTGGAATCCGCACCGATTGCTCGAATGCTTTAATCTCCGCTTCAATTATAGCGGAAACCCGTTGCTCCATCGCAGTCTTTTCTGCTACAACTGCCTGTACGCTATCCCGATATGAAGAACAGTCACCGGGCCGCAGCAATACGTCGCAATCTTTTTGTAGGTGTGCCGTTCCGAGACACTTGCCGTTTTGGTCGATTATCCGATATGTTTGAAGTGGCATTAAATATTTCCTCCATTTCTGTTATAGGGATCCAAAGCATCCCCCCTTCTACAAGGATCAATGACTTATCAGGATTTGAAATTACTGAATCTCCTGTTTGTTGAGCTGGCATCAACGCAAGCCACCCCAGTAAACAAAGGGACAACGCTCCATATCGCCGCAAGCGTCGTTGAATATTACACACTGACCTTGTGTCCAGGCACTTTTTGATCTGCACGGACACCCTTTCGCCATCAGTAAAAATTTGGTATAAAGGGCTTCTCTCCATGTAGAATCCTCCTTTTTCTGATTCTCAAAAATAAGTTGCGTTTCCATCGAACCGCTCATATTAGCCCCCGATTATATGCAAGCCATTCACGAACAAACAATGTTCCAAAATCGCCAACATCAGGAAAATCTATACATTGTGATTTAGGAACCCATTCCTCTTGCCCGCCAAAATCAACTAAAATAGCATCCGCCGTTTCTGCATTAACCACCCCTTCTAATTCAACCCAATCATGGCTTGCCATTATTTATCTTCTCCCATTTACGATAACGAGAATAAAGAGTCATATATTTAACGCCCAACCGTTGGGCCAAAGCAGGCAACGGCCCCACCCATTCCCGAAACACCATATCAATAGATAACCGGCCTATAGCCTGAGCCTTTTCATCCCACTGTTTTTCTACCAAACTGTTACACAACCCCGAAACATTTATCAATCGTTCTCTTTTACTTACTCTGTATTGAGGCACCATGGGGGAACACCACGTATACACCCAAACCCAACTATAATACCGTCGATACTTTTGCTCTAACCACAATTTCAATTCCATAAAGGTTCGATTCCCATCAACAATAAAAAAACGAACAAAATCTTCAACACAATCAAACCCTTCCTTTTCCGATATTTTAATCAAATCCTTGCGTAAAGACATTAGGCCCCCTCCTGTGTTTTGGTTGATCTATCAGCCCTCAACGTAAAATTAAACAGCTTATCGGCCCCAGCCTTTTGTTCTGGAATATGGCTAACCATAAGAACGGTAATACCTAATTCCTTTGCAACCGCAGAAATCATAAGCGCCCCCCGCTCAGGCAACTCGCCTCCTTTTAACCATTTAAGCGGTTCATCAAGAATAAGTAAAGGACGCGCATGATAACGCATAAAAGAAAGAACCGCAATCTGCAACCCAAATGCGGCCACGTCCACCAACCCTCCTCCATCACTAAACATAAGATCGTCATACTCCTGATCCCGTCTAACCCATTTAAAATCACATTCCGTTCGGCCCCGCCGTTCTACCATGTCCAACCGCAATTGATAAGGATCATTAAACACCGCCGCCATTGCCAATGAAACTGGTTCCTCAATGTAAGCCCTCAATTTATCTTGAGTCTTCTTTGCAACCGCTTGCATTATCATTTTGGCTTCTTCAGTGGCTTTTATTTCCACTTTTATAATAGCAACAGATTTAATTGCAGAATCCCGTTGCCGCTGTAAAACTTGTTGCTCGCCCTTCAGTTGCTCAATCTTTGCTCTCAGTTCAAGCACCTTCATATTTTCTCCTACGAGAAAGCTGATTAACGGAGCCTCCCTCAAAGGCAAGGCATTCCTTTTCTTTTTTAACCAAGCCCAACCGCCGATGCACTACAGACATACAATGGTCAACGGCTGCGTCCATAGTAGATTCCACATCAGGGCTATCAACGTCAACATCCATAGTAAATCCAACAGTAACCCTTTCCGATTCATACGCTGCCGGTTGTTTGGTATAAAAATATTCAACAGTGATTTCTTTAATTTTCGTTTTCATAAATTTCCTCCCCCTTTGCCAAACGATAAACATCCATCAACACTTTCCACACCTTTCTACAAAAAGTCTTTTCATTAACATAATAATCAGCCGCAGAAACTACCATCTGAGAAATCAATTGAACCGCTTCTTTCTTATCCATTAGCCCACCTCCAATTTTTGAAATTCACATTCCAATAACGCAACGTTCGCCTTCAATTGTCTTTCCTTTTCCTCTAATTCCTTATCCAACGCAGCCAACACCGAATCAGCCTCATCCAGTGTTGAAACACCAAACTCAGACTTCATTCTTTCATAAATCCCATCAAGTCGACCCTGAAGGGTTGCTGCTTTCTTTTCGGCCACAATAATTTTATCTTTCATCGCCAACAACCTTACTCCCAAATCCTGTGTCATCTTACTCCCTCCATTTCACACGCTTCCCAAACCCGTTGTTGAGCCTTATCCCAAGTCCGATTATTTTCAAAGTATCGATGTAAATCATCTATATAATCAACCCCCGCCCGATAATCAATTTTAATTCGATCAGTAAAAGCACGCATTCTTTCGTCCCTTAAAGACTCAGCCTCAATATAATTACGGTCAATAACCCCTTTAGCTACGGGTAGGTAAACAGGACTCACCTGCGACGCCACCGCGTCCCACAAGTATACCCGTGGCCGATGGTTCAACTGACCCGCCGTCATCCGCATCATTGACCCAGGATTAACAAGCAACCGCTTGTCTTTTGCCTGAACAACAAAAGGAATATGATTATCCCCCGTTAAAACCAATTGGCAAAAAGAAAGCTGATTAAGCAAGGACATCGCCTGTTCCGTCTGTTGACCAGGCCAATCTTGTTTTCCATCAATCACCATGCGGTGGGTAAGCAAAACCATTGGCAATTTACTTTTTCTACCATCATCATGAATTTTAGGAAGACCTTCGTCAAAATGACAAGTCATAATATATTTATCGTCAACAACACCATTTTCAAAGTTTACCACCTTTGCTCTTTGAAATACGCCACAAGCAGATCGAGACAACTCATTTAAATTATGGCCCGGAAGATCATGCTGGCCTAAAGCCGATATAATCTTAACGCCTTCCGCCAAAGCCATAAATCGCTCAAGCAACCAATTTGGCCATTGAGAACGATGCCCAATATCTCCACCGCAAAGCAAAGGAACATCATATTGCCGACAAAGATTAAAAATAAAATCAAGTTTTTCAAACATCGCTGCTTGAAAATCATCTGTGCGGCACAAGGGCGCATCAGCGCGAATATGTAAATCAGAACACAAAACTGCAGAAACTTTTTCAACCTTTTCCTGTTTAATTATAAGCACTTTTCTTTTCCGAACTATCATTTTACCCCCTGACCGCAAAGTGGACACACGTCAGGCATCAACTGGCTAAAAACAGTTTTACACTTCTGTTCATAATCAAGAGCCCCTTTTAAATTAACAGAAGTATCACTCAACTGTTCAATAAGGGTTTTAAGCCCAACCCGTTTACTTTTTAATTCATCAAAATCATTAATTGCCAAAACAATCTTTCCCACTTTTAAAGATAATTTTAACACCGCCTTTTGCCGCTTTATTTCGGGAATTATTATAGATGCAGACTGCTCAAGGGGTTCTAAAGAATCAAATCGTTTCTGAACCTTTCTCATCTCTTCAAATAAAACCAATGCAACAGCAACCCCTTTTTCCATTTTAACTGTTTTCCCGCACTCAACCCGTAACGCTTGAACAGACTTAATTTCCTTAACAGAATCATAAATTCCGTTATAGCGGTAAACCTGCCCTTTGATATCTTTATCCAAACTTTCCACTTCTTGAACCTGGCATTCAATTTGATCAACATCTTTAAATTTTAACAATTGAATATCAGTCTTTTCAACAACGGATGTCTCAACATCCAATTGATTTTTCTCTCGACGCAACCGAGAATCAATATTGCTCATCGCCTTATCAATAATATCCAACCGAGCAACCCTGTTTAAATACCGAGTAACTTCACCAGAAGATTCACCAATCAAAAACGGTTTTTGATACTGAAACCGCAAGTTAAAATCTTGCATGTTTAACAAATTTTTAATCGGCTCAGGCACGTCACGGCCAAACCCCTCATAAACCTGAACCGCCCCATTTCGCCTTACAGCGTACTGGTTCTTACCCTTGCCCTTAATCCTGCTAACTTCCCAATCATCATCAGAAATTGAAACAACACAATCCCCACCCCAAGAAACAAAATCATCTCCAGTTGGAGTATTATTAATCAACCAATTAATCGCTCTTAAAACAGAAGACTTGCCGGTGCCAGAATTTCCAATAATTGCATTTACCCCAGGGCACAAATCCAAAACAGTGTTCTTATGGGACTGAAAATTTAATATTTGAATTTTCATGTCAACTCCAATAAGTTAGATAATTCCCCCATCCGTTTGATAAAACTTTTCATTCCGTATTTCTCAAATACATTCAAAAAATCTTGTTTTTTTAACACCCTCGGGCCAACACCAAATTGCAATGATCGCCAATCACCAAATGGCAATTTAACAAGAAGATAATTCCTTTCGTATGTTCCGTTTTTTACCACTTCCGCAATAGCCTGAGCCGGTTTTCCAAAGGGTTTCAAAAGACCTTTAAAATAACGAATAACAGTCTTTTCTCCAACCCCAAAAGCCCCTGAGATATTATCAGACTTACACCCTGCAATTGCCTTTACCTCAGCCCAACGGTCAGGCGTTACCCCATACTTTTTGCCAAAATCAACATCAGTAAAAAACTCATTTGTTCCAGGGTTAAATATCCTAACCCCATAATTCAAACACTGATATAAATCCTCATCACCAGAAACAATAACCCGTTGTGCCGATACCTGCTTACACCCCCAAGAAATAAGGTCATCAGCTTCATACCCATCGCGCAACCAACAATCCGTCCACCCCAAAGCAGGTAATATTTCTTTTCGGATAATATCAAATTGAGAATACAAAGCCAAGCGATTCTCATAGCTTTCAGAAGTAACAGGGTCTCTTCTTTTATAATCCGAATAAATCTTTTTTCTCAAACTTTCCTTACTATCCCAGCAAAAAACCAACTGAATCCCCGCAGGCGCATGCTTCATAAAAGTAAATACCTGGTTAAGAAACCCAAAAGCAACCCCAGTTAAATCAGCCCCGTAAGTTAAATGCCCAGTGGTGTGAAAAGCCCTGTACCCTAAATTATTCGAATCAATAAAGGCAATATTCATCTCTTCCTCCTTTTATATTCTTCAGGTGAGTTTTCTAAAACTCTTTTCCAAATCTTAAACCAAACTTCTGCATCCATAACAACAACAGGCCTCACTCTATTGCGAGAAAGAAAAACCTGCCAATCTGTACCCAACTTCTGGTTCTCCTGGGCTTGTTTAATCGCAGCCGGCAATGACCATATTTCTGCATTTTTACATTCAATAGAAAAAGGATAAACCTTTTGGGCTTCCCCTATTAACTTAATGTCAACACCGGTTCTTCCTGATTCTCTTGATCCAATCAAACAATCTTTTCCCCATGGAATGCCAGAAAGCTCAGATATCATCCCGCAAACATACTTTTGAAGCCGTTGCCCTTTTGCTCTTACCCCTTGAATTTTCACCTTCCTGTTACCCTTCTTCCATATTCCGCAATTAATAATGCGTCAGCACGCCCACAATCCTTTTTACGAGATAATTCTTTTGTGCAATTAGGAAATAATTCTTGCGCCCGTATACGCGCCGCATCTTTATCCTTCATGCCTTTCATTAATTCTTTTTTCCATGCTTGTGGAGTCACTTTTGTAAGTGACAACCCAAGAGCCGCAATAATACCCTCCCATAAACCGCACCCATAGCCAAATCGAAACATTGAAGTCGACCCCTGGCCCGGCATCGCATGAACAGACTCGATAAAAACCAAACATTTTTCTTTATCTGCCAACATCGCTGCCATCTGATACGGAAGATAGTCATTTTTTGATTTCCCCCCCTTTTTTGTCGTCATCATTACTGGAGTATCAATCAAATCAACCGTACCGTCCGAATAAATTGTAGCAACGGCCCCAGATAATCCAGGGTCTATCCCCACGTATACCATTTATTTACCCTCCCCATCTATCATTCCGGCAAACCCTTGTATTTTCCTCAATCAACGCCCACTTCTTTTCCACAGCGTTTATTAATTTTTCCTTGATTTCACTGTTGTCGTCAGCCAATTTAACAAACTCTTCACGGCTCATTCTCTTTCCGCCATGAACCTCCGTCAATTCAGCAGGGGTTAAAAACTCAGCGCACGACATAATGTCATCAATGCCATAATTAAAAAGAATATTAAATTCTGCTTCACGAAAAGGAATCCCGCATTTATTTTTCTTAAATAACGCCTTGTTTGTCGTGCCGTAAACCCTTGACTCATCACCAAACTTATTTTTCAATTTTCCAACCTGAGCCAACCACGGAACTTGATGAGCATAAAAATCAAGGGCTTTGCCCCCAGTGCGCTTTTTCTTTTCACCAAACGACTGAGCATTTATAATATCCCTGATTTGAGAAATCATAAAAACAGTTACATCCTTACCAGCCATTCGAGAACAAAGATTTCCAAAAAACTCATTAGAAAAATAATTCGCCTTCGCCATTCCTGAACCGTAACCAACCTCCAAAGCATCACCCGTCTTTATAGACTTTTCCATTTTATTTACACCAGATTCAGGCATCAAAGAATCTAAAGAATCCATAGCATAAAAAAGAGCTTCCCCTTTTTGCAACTTATCTATCCGGCCCAACAAATCACGCCCAAACCCCTCACACGTCATTGGGCCCTGCCGTTCATTATTTCCGTCAGGAATCCATTCAACAGCATCCACAAACCTTTGCCCATACATTCTTTCCACAGGCAAATCCATTACGCCTTCGCCATTGTTATAAACAAGACTAATTTTGGAAGGGGTTGGCCATAAAGTGCTCTTAATTTTTTTAATATTATAAAATGCTTGCGCAAACGCCTCCAGGGTCAAAAGAGTTTTACAAGTTGATTTATCACCAACAATATTAATAATCCGACCCCGAGCCCAACCGCCTTTACGACCCTTCTGAGACGCCGCAAGATTTAAAAGGGTACACCCGGTGCTAATAAAATCCACCCTGTCAATATCAGCTTTTTCTTCAGAACGAATCGCCACCTGTTGAGCAACAATATACGTAACTGACCTTCGCCTAATATCCCCCATCATCAACCCCTTTCAACACTTTTTGCAATTTATCCTTATCTATATACCATCTGCCGCCAACCTTACGGCCCACCCCCCGCTTTTTTGCCCAATTGATTATGGTTACCCGAGTAACAGGGTAACCATAATCACAAGCGACAACCATAGCTTCATTGGTCGTCAATTTCGGTTTCATTATCGTCTACTCCTTCTTGCCCCCCCAAGCGTCGCAGAGCTGGCCTCAGAAGGTGGCGTAGGGGAAGCTCCACCCGAATGGCGGGTCGCCCGTTGTGGGGGCACAGGCGTCGTCTTGGGAATGATTTCTGCAACCGGAGCAACCTTAATATCCCCCTTTTCCCCCGGTCCCAATTCAGCATTCAATTGGGAACACCTTTGAAACAAATTTTCAGGACAAGTTTGGTCACATTCAGAAAAAGTAAACAAACTTTTTCCTACAGTTCCACCCGCAGGGCACATTTCATCCACTATCGGTTGTTGAGCCGCTTGACGCCTACGCCCGGAAGAAACCATAGAAGGCTCCGCTTCCTGATCGGCCCCTTCACTATCCATTCCCAAATAAAGCCGAGTTACTTCTTCAACGGTAGGAATTATCAGCATTTTATCCAAAGGATAATTCCCGGTAACATCCTCTTCAGTGTAAGGTTCTTCACGAGAAAGAAATGTCAGCCCTGCTGGCTCAACATAATCCTTGGTTCCAATCTTTTTAATCTTGCCTTCAACCTGGATGATCCTTCCGTCAAACGGATCACTAAAAACAACCAAACCAGAAGGGTCATTTTCAGCCTTCGTCATAAGATATTCCTCAAAAGACTTGTAAGCAATATCCCACAACTTAAAACCCACGTGTTTTTGGTCACGATAATCATAAACAACATAAACCACCCGCCATTGGGGCTGCAATGCTTTTGCAGTTTTTTCATTAAACTCACTTGTCCCCCGTTTTTTGTATTCATCAAACATATCATCACATATGGCACACTTATGGCCAAACATCTCCCGGAGGCAAAGCACTGGAGATTGAGAAACACCAATCTTTTTATGGATACAAATTTCCAATTTATAATCCCAATCTCCAACGACCCGGTTATTAGCCTTTCCGGTAAACTGCCGCATAGAAGAATAAGCAGGATTGCGCACTTCCCACGGGATAATATCAAACATGTTAGATTCTCTGTGATTAGCGGTCAATTCATACCACACAACCTCTTTGCCCCCCAACACCGCCAAATCAAAAGGCACCCGCAGCCCTTTGCCTAATCCTCGCTGCCCCCGGTCTGTTGCAGATTCCACAGTTCTTTGACGTAACCTTGCTCTTCTTTCTTCCGGTGTCATTTCATTTTCCTTTCTTAAATAAATATTTAATTATGTCCTTACTAACCAATCGAGCCAAAACTTTAGCAAAAAATCCAAAAACAAAAAATCCGCCACAAATTACTACCCCCCATTCAAAAACGCTCATTATCCCCCCTGGCTCCTCCTTCTAAGAGTGTCCCGTTGTTTATCAGCGACTTTTTCGGCCGCTACGGAAACAACTTGCCCGCTTTTATCAACAGGGGAAGAATAATAATTCCCCTGCCAAAGTTGCACTTCCATTTCCAACGCTTTCTTGCGATGGTCAAATGCTCTTACTGCCCCTTGCAAAAGATTCAAAACATAATTCGCAGAATGAAATTCCTCATTTACTTTTTGAAATTTCTCTTGTCGCTGAATTGTTGAACTGATCCACGCTTCAGTCGGTTTATAATTTCCGCTCTTATCTTCCGGGCAATTGTAGGAAACAAGATGCTCTCGAATATCATTGTCACATTCAGCACGAATAACATCAATACGTTCCTTTGCCCGATCCCTTTCACCTTGTGCTTTCGCAGCCAGGGATGAATATTTCATGTACAAGGACGGTTGCTTTATCCATTCTGTATGCAAAGCATTCAAATCAATTTTAAGATCATTATTCAATTCATTTGTATCCATTTGTTTTCCTCCATATTTATATTATAATATTAAAGACAAGTTTCTTAAATAATTGAATTGTATGCGGACCAAACCAATCCCGCCTTTCCGCTGTTATAAGTTGGTTCTTTAAAGAACTCCATAACCAAAGCCGCTTGAGGGTTATCGTCATTCAAAAGAACAGCACACATATATCCAAGAACATTACGTCTAATCCCTTCTGCATTTGTCATGTCAATTGTTTTAAGAATACCAGCAACCTCTTTCCACGAAGCTCGTTTCAATAAGGCTTGACAAAAATCTTTCACTGTCTTTTCCGTAACCCGTAAATCCTGAATTGCAGATACCATAGATTCAATAGGCAAATCAATAACCTGATCAAGAATCACCAACGCTTGACGGGGGCATCCATCACAAACTTCCGCAATTTCCTTTATAACATCATGCGAAATGTCATCAACATTTTCCTTCTTCAACACTCCCTGAATTAAAGTAAAAATTTCATTATGGTTTAACAACGACATTTCAAATGTAGCGCAGCGATTACGAAGAGTAGGCAAAAGATTTTGCGGGTCGGTAGTAGCCATCAAAAAATAAACATGCTTCGGAGCGTCCTCCAATGCTTTAAGCATAGCATTTTGAAAATCCTTACTCGTAGCACCCACTTCATCAATAAGAAAAACTTTAACCGGACCAGCAAAAGGAACAAATGACATTGAAGATTGCATTTGCCTTGCCGTATCAATTCCCCGATTATTGGCAGCATTAATTTCCTGCAAATCACGATCAGCGCATTTCAACATTTTTGCATATATCCGCGCCATAGTTGTCTTGCCACAACCGCTGGGGCCAATATACAAAACAGCATGAGGAAAATCAAATTCACGCTGAAAAATAGCCTTATGGCTTTCCACTACTCCTTTATTCCCAATAACATCTTTAAAATCATTTGGCCGATAGTCTATGTGTAATGGCATCACTCCCCCCTTTTTTATTTTCTACGCTTTGGAATAATAACCGCTTTTTTTCTCTCATCTATAGGGTTATCAACCCCCACCCCCAAGCGCCCCGCAGCAGTCTGCCTGCGTCGTTTATCACGATAAGAAATAAATGATTCCCCCCCACGTTGCAATGCAACACAAGCGGAACTAACAACATACTCACAACCAAAATATTTACCCATATCCAAAGGAGCCGAATCCACATCCACATCAAACGCCTTCACTTCTTCCAATAACTGCTGAAGTTTTGACAATTCTCTTTTTGTTTCCGGCTTTGGAAGATTAAAAAACCCGGCCAACACCCCATTGCTTTGCGCAACAGGCTTAATCAACAAACATTTTTCTGCATCCTTTTCCCCTATGCCTTTTATAGAATTAAAAGGCATATACAAATGTGCTCCATGAATTCTCCATACGTGTGCATCTGAATACTTTATTTTCGGAGTAACAAGTTTAATTTCAACCCTGCGGCTTACCTCCTTTAGCAAATCAACTTTTTGATCTTCTGTACCGTAAGTTAAAAATGCAGCCAAGTATTCCATCGGGTAATGATGCTTTAACCACGCCGTTCTATAAGAAATAATTCCATATTCAACAGAATGCGATAAATTAAAGCCATACTGAGCCCACTCCAACAACCCATGCCAAAACTCTTCAGCCTCTTGTCCCGTAAATGTTTTTTGTTTTTTACACCCTTCAATAAACTGAACACGAAAAGGCTCAAATTCAGCCGCATCCCGTTTTTTCCCAATAACCTTTCTTATCTTGTCAGCAAGACTCGCGGTCATTCCAGCCACATCAGTAAACACCCGCATTACTTGTTCCTGATAAACAAGAACCCCAAAAGTATTTTTAACAATATCATTATATTCCTGACAATGTGTTTTTTCCCACCTTCCCGTTTTTTTTCTTTGAATGTAATCCGGCGTCATTCCAGATTGCATCGGCCCCGGCCTTGCTAATGCAATAATAGCTACAATATCATCAAATTTCCCAATACCCATTTCCACACAAATCTTCTTACATGCATAACCAGAAAGCTGAAACACCCCAGATGTTTCGCCTCTTGACAAATCGTTAAACACCTCTTGATCGTCCATTGGCAAAGTATTTAAATCAAGTGATTCCGGTATTCCATCACTAATGTGCAAAAGACATTCTTTGATTATTGTAAGGGTTTCCAGTTTCAACGCATCCAGTTTCATCAACCCCACATGCTCACTGTCCTCCATGTCCCAATTAATAACCCTTGTTTCATCAATGTTTTTAACCACGCACCGTCCGGAATCCAACAACGAATCAGATGATATAACTATTGCAGCTGGATGCTGGCCTGAACCACGTACTTGTCCCTCCAACTTTTGCGCCATCTCAACGACAGCCCCATACTTATTGGCAAACGACCTCCCCGTTTTACTTTCAGCGGCCATCTTAATAAGGCCATCACTTTTTTCCTGCGAAATACTCTTTGCAAATTCATCCACCTCCTTCAAAGGTACATCAAATACCCGAGCAACATCCCGTATTACCCCCCGAGCCTTCATCCTCGTAAATGTACTAATTCCAGCCACATTATTTCTCCCATACTTATCCTCAAGATATTGACGAGCTTCTCCAATACGAAGCGCGTCAATATCTAAATCAATATCAGGATAATCATTTCTATCTGGCGAAATAAATCGGCTAAATAGCAGCCCATATTTTATTGGATCAACATCCGTAATTCCAAGCAAATAAGCAATCAACGACCCACCAACACTACCTCTACCGGGGCCAACAGTAATACCATTTTTGCGACACCAATCACAAAAATCAGCTACAATAATAAAATATGAATTAAATTTCTTTTCACGGATCAATAACATTTCTTCCGCAATCCGATCAGAATATTCTTGAGATAAGCCAGCCCCCCCGTTAAATCGCTTACGCAATCCAAAGGAAACCATATCCCCAATTTGCGCTTCCTGATCAATATTGGATCCAGGTAAATTCATTTTCATTTTAGGTATAATAAAATTACATAAATCAGCCACCTCAACCGTCCTTTCAATAGCAGCCCTATAAGCGGGTTCCAATAAAGAACCATGTTTATAAAATGCCCTCATCATTTCACGTTCCGATCTTAAATGCAACCCTTCATAATCAAATTTAAATCGGGTAGGGTCATCCCATTTTACTTTCCGCTGAATAGCCAACAACACCTCTTGCGCCTTTGAATCCTCAGGCAACACATAATGCGTATCATTCGTGGCAACAAGATTAACCCCCGTTTCTTGAGCCAACCGCACGCACCGCATGTTCCATTCCACCTGATCTTTAGACGGCCATGGCATCACTTCCAAATAAATATATGCTGATAGTGCCAGCCATCGAAATAAATCCTCACCACCAGGCAACCAAATAAATGACGCGATGCAACCCGTTAATATCACCATGCCATGAAGTTGTTCAGGAGGTAATTCTTCAAACCAATCAAACCCAACCCGAGGGCGATTATAAAAACCTTCTATATTTGCCCGAGACAAAAGAGCGCACAACCCTTGCCACCCGGCCTCATTACGAACAAGAACTACCATGTGCCCCCGGTGTTCCCCTTTTTCCTTAACAATAGGGTTAGGAACAACATAAAGCTCGCATCCAAGAATCGGCTTTATCCCAACGGCTAAACAGGCTTTCTGATGTTTAATTAAACCATCAACATTTCCATGATTCGTTGAAGCAAGCGCCGTTTGGTTAAAAAACTTTGCTCTTTCCGCATAAGCCTTTGCAGACCCAAACCCATCAAGTTGGCTAAACTCGTCATGATTATGAAGATTAACAAACATCACTTTAACTCCATTTTTGTTTTTAAAAAATCTAAAATTTTAAATTGATCATCAACAGTTTCATTTTCAAAATTAAAAGTATCCATCATTAATTTAAAATTAAATTTTAATTTACGCTGCTTTGTCCACCTGCCTTTCAAAAATGTAGATGATTGGTTAGACCCCCTTTGAGAATATCGTCTTTTTAAAACTTCATCTTTACATTTTAAAAAAACAATATAAAGATCACAATTTAATGTTTTTAAAAATTCTAAAAAAGTAGAATTAAAAAGACGATCACCCTCAAAAATAAAATTAAAACTTTCGTTTGTTATCCATTTTTTAATTTCCGGTTGAACCGCCATTGATAACCGGTCTGTTCCAGCATAAATTTCTTCATCTTTATAAGACCCAAAAATATGAAGATCATTATCTTTATTATACATTGAAACAATCAATTTAGAAGGTTTACATTCAACCCAACTGTAACCCTCCATAAAATTTTTAACCAAAGTTGTTTTCCCGCTTCCAGGAACCCCACCAATCGCAATAATTTTTCTTTTCATCTTATCCTCCGCTCATCGTATTGAAAGATCAACACCCTCTTTTATCCAACGGCGCTCATACTCCATTGGCGAATAAATATATTCAAGATTCCCTTCCGAATCAATTCCTGTTGGCATCAGCTTGCCATGAAGATAATTACGTGGATTAGCAGGTGATCTTAAATTATTCCATTGACGTTGAAGAATTATACGATGAGTAAGATTCTGGCGAACCGCATTGCATTGGCCCACTACTGCCACGTGATCTTGAGATAAACCCTTACTATCCAAATATCCAGCAGCCAACACTTCAGGCCCACCGTAAACCCCCGCAAAAGTTACTTTTTGCTTTACTCCGTTTCGGTGATAATTTAAACGGGCTTCTTTTAAGGCGTAAGTCAATTGATGACGACTCCAGTTTTCCAATAGCCGATTGCCGGGATGGTTGTCTGGCATTGCACAACATGATCCTGACATGTTCAATTCCTTAAAATCAGGGTCTGAACAACCAAACACCAAATCATTCTTTAAACAAAACTCATACACCTTACGAACATAAACTTCTTTAACTAAACGATTCAACCGCCGATATCCTCCTCGTTCAGAAGGAGATAGTTTTTTGAAATAATCCATTAATCCGTCTGCACCACCCTGTACTCCAATGATGCCAGCCAACCATTCATACCGCAACCTCATCCCTTCTGAAACCCGAGCATCCATTGCAAAGAACTCCATAGAAACACCTTTAATCCCGGCCTCCAGTGCACGACCCAACAGCTCATCCAAATGGCTATCGCTCACCCCAATGATAAACGGGCGGAGCCTCAATATTGTCCAATAGCCCATGTCAGACAACGTCTTGAGTGCTTCCAGCCTACGGGTTGGGGAAGGAACCCCAATCTCCGCTTTCTTTGCAAGTTTTTCATCTGCCGTGATTATACTGGCCTGAAAAGCAAAATTCTTTTGCGCAGAATACTTTTGGAAAAGAGCAAGATAATCCTCTTCAAATATCGTTGCCCCTTTGAAAGAAAACAATGTAGGGTAATTCATTTCACCCAAAGCCGACATCAACGTATATCCAACACGATTAGCCTTTTCAAAATTGCAAAAAGGATCCGCCAACCCGCCCCAGTGCAAAAGGAATTTCTTCTTGTAAAACACCTCGTACATTTCCTTCTCACGTTTGCTTTTTGCTTTTCCGGATATCGTATTGATCAATGCTTTTTCATCAACAGCTTTCAAGGTAAGTTTTGTTATTGCCGGATTATTGGATTTAAAGAAGTATGCAAAACAATATTGGCATTGCAACGAACACCAATTGTAATGATCAAATGTAAGGGGCATTGAACAATCACCAATTTCAGAACTAATGCGAGGAGAACTATAATGTTCATTAGAACATTTTAAACCACGGTTTTCATTAACCCACTTTTGACCGTCTTTGATAAGTTGTTTCTCTAACAACGATATGCACTGCTCCTGTTCTTGCGTCATAATTAATTTTCCCTTCTTCAACCAATTGGAGTAACCCAATCAATAACTTCAAATCATGACAAGATCGTTCCACGTATTGGCTGACTTTGAAATGTCGATTAAATAGAGCAGCCTCCTCTTCATTCGCAAACACCAAACGAGCCGTTAAATCCTCTATTGCATCAGCGGTTGGACGTTGCCCCCCAAAATCAGGCAACGCCACAGGAACCAATAATGCGGATTCAAATTCTCGTTTTTCATTTTCCGTTTTAGCGGTCTTCAGCAGAGATTCATACTTTTTAACCTTATCCCCACTGATATTGAAAAACTGTTCAAATCCCATTATTCTCCTCCCTCTGCAGAAGGGCTGAGGCTCCAAAAATAATCCGGATCTTGCTCAATCAAAACTGGAGCGTCTTTGCCCAAAAAAATAGTGGGTTTTCCACAGGCCCCTTCAGACCAATCCAGAACCGAAAGAACCGCCTTAAGAAATTCACCAAACACAACCACGGTCATATCCGGCCCAGCAATTGGCCCCATCGGGACCTGAAACGTACGGGTCTCATACTTGCCTGAACCAATTGACAATAACCCGTTTTTGACACTGATCGTTGTCGTGGTATTCTTGACCAATTCCTGGAAGTAAAGAAACTTGTCAACAGCTTCCTTGTTCAGTCCCATCGCATGAGTGACAGAAGCCTTCATTTTATCGATAGGCTCGTTGTAATTGGAGATTGCTGTTGGAATCATATCTGGAGCTGTCAAAAGAATTTTGATCTCACCCGCATTGACCATCTGCAACTTAAACCACCGATCATCTTCAACAAGAAATTCAATCTTTTCTGAGCCAGCAGCGCCAATCGCCTTAATAAAGAAGCCTACTTCCTTGAGGCCGATGACTGCATTTTTAATTTCACCAACATCACCTTGCGCAAAAGCAAACACGCAAGACGTTTTATCCACTGCGGAAACAGTTCCAACACCATCCTCAACAGTAAGAACCAACTCCTCAATGGCACCGCCCAAATGCCCAGCATTAAGAATCTTCAATAAAGAACTCGCCGTAAATGATGCAACCGCCTGTTTAGGTGTGACCAATGCAGAACCTTTCTTTGCTCTTGCCATTTCCATTTCCTTTTCTTTGTTGTTTAATAACAAAAGATCCCCTTTTTTATTAGGGGACCTTTTTATTTTAAATTACGCGGCTGAAAAATTAATTAATCTACGATTTCAATTTCCAACCCTTCCTGTTTCAACCGGGCCAAATGTTTTTTTACCTTTCTGGGCGCAGCCCCAGTGCCCTTTTCCGTTGCAACACAACTAATTTTCTTTTTGCCTGTTTTTAAAACGCCTTCAACAAACATATCAATGTCCCCCCTCATCGAACCAACCCGATGGCCATACGCAGTTTTCCCTAAATCTTCCTTGGCAGGTTTGGATTCCTTGGCAGGTTTGGATTCCTTGGCAGGTTTGGATTCCTTGGCAGGTTTGGATTCCTTGGCAGGTTTGGATTCCTTGGCAGGTTTAGGCGCATCTTCTGCCCCAGGAAAAACAAAGCCCAATCCGGTTAAAGTGGTCTGCGTTTCTTCACTCAACAACGGAGGCTTGTTTCCATCTTCGTCCACTTGACCAATATCCGCAATATCCGTGTAAAGAATCAGTTCCGCAGATTTAAGCACCTCTTTCCGGACCACGTCAATGGGCCGAGTGACATCAATTTCGGGATCAAGGCAGAGAACATCATTCATGTCTTCTGCAGCCTCAACAACAGCGTCGTCATCAACAACAGGTTCAACAACAGGTTCAACAACAGGTTCAACAACAGGTTCAACTTTTTTTCTTGGCATAACTTGTCTCCTTTAAAAATTTGTTTTTTGGTTCTTGTCCTACCTATAACATATAATAATATTTACTTATGGTTTCTTAAAATTATTTTATTGCCCTCCTTTCAGGTGCCGAATCTAAACACGGACGCCCAATAGTTAATGAGGTTAAAACTGTAACTGCTTGGTTAACATGAAATTCATCATCACGCTTTTTAAGCATGTTAACAGAATATATTCCCCGTTCTTTATCTTGCAATGTTTGGTTCAATGCCCAAGCCACATCTGATTCACGCAACTTCCTAATATCTTCAGCCCAGTCCCCTTGTTTTATTCTCTTCCCGCTTCTTTCCGTATTGCTATGGCTAACAGTTATAACCCCAGCATGCAACTCTTCTGCCAATGCCTTATGTTGCATCCAGATTTGATAAAGGCCATGACGAGGTTCATCATATTTCCCATCCGCTTTCATTTTATCTGCGCTATCAGTAATAACCATATCTACAACAACCCCATCATAGTATTCACGATTCTTCAAATATATCCTAATATCCGAAACAGACATTGTCCCGCTCGGTTCCGCAATAACATGAAAATCCCCTATTCTTCCATTATATGCCCCCATCAACGCTCTATGCTTTTCTCTAATTAATTGTTCACTAATTTCATTTCTAACCTGCAATTCATACCATGTGTTACAAAACCACTCTTTAGGGTTATTCAACCGGCAATAATCACAAGGTTTATACCCCACCGGGGCATACTTAAAACTTGGCTTTTCCCCTTGCCCAGTCCACAGCTTAACATAATTAACTCGGTTTACATTCTCACATTCGTTAGTTTGATTCTTAGCACAATCCCAAACAGGGATCAACACTGACCCCCCTTTCCCAACTTTCGTCGTGCCAGTAATCATTTGTTGTATTCGTCGAAAAATCTGATGCTCAGGCATTTCAAAACTAAAAAATGCCACATTTAACCCACGCAATGCCGCGCTAACAGCAATCATAATCAACCACCACGTTTTCCCCACTCCAGAAGGTCCAACAATCGCTGCCAACTCCCCTCTACTTATCGGGCCTATCATTTGCCCTAATGCCCCTGGAAAAACAAACACAGAATTAGTTTCCTGTATAGCAAACATATCCAATATACGAGGTAAATCTGTCAGCGGCTTTCCCCCTTTATTTTCCGGCAACGCAGGACGCACATATTTCCTTACCAACCCTTCAGCCTCTTCCGTATTCCCCGATAAAAGCATTGACCCAATTTTTTCCTGCAACCGAGCAAGAGAAGCAATACGGAAATGTTTCTCTGTGTTATCCATAATATAATCTACGTTAAAAACTCCATCATATTCTTCACTTATACCATTAAGAAATTCTCGAATCGCTTCTCTATCATCTGGATTTAATGTGCTAGATTTATCAAGAAAAATATCCTCTATGTGCCGACCAGGAGCTTCATTATATCTGTCATAATATTCCTGGCACCACCTCCCAATAATTTTTGAATAAGGAAACTGCAACGCGTCTTCTCTCCATAACGGCTTAACACATTGACAGAATCGAGTGTTTACAATAATCCCGGTAAGAATTTGCCTCTCAATTCGGGAATCAACAGGAGCAACCCGTTTAATTATTGACATTTATATCTTCCTTTCTCACAGCCCCGCTACATGGTCAAAAACAACCCCCCTTATAACCCCTTACCCCAACCCCTAAACACGACGCAGCGATCGCCACAGGTCGTCTATCTTTTGTGTTTAAGGCTATTTAATAACCCTTTTTACGGCCTGACTATTTTAAAGTCTTCATCCTCATACCCCAGTCCTTTATCCCCGGTGGTCTCCAATAATTCAAACCACCAAAACACTGGCTGACACCCTACTCGAAAATCGTCAAGGGCCAAAGTCTGTTTCTTTTCTTTCCTCCATTCCATATATCCATTTACAAATCGTTGCCATGAAGGAAACCTATCCTTAAAGTTGAGGCCAGCTGTGCTGAATTGGTTTTCAACAAATAAAGACCATGTTTTGGAATGAATCTTTTCCATCCATAAGCAAAAATTGTTTACTGTTCGCACATTGTTGTTATTCCGTTCGGCAAAAACAGTTTTAAGAATTTCTGCATTCATTTCAACATCATATTCTTTTTCTATAATTTCTTGGTTTAACTTCTTAGAGGGAATGATCATTGATTCTAACAACATGGATTGATTATTGCGAGGATTGAAAATTAATGATGATAATGATTTGGGCAACCATTTTTTATTTTTTGGCCAATAGCCACCGCAATAACTGAGCATAACGCCTTCAAGGGCTTTACTAATTTCCTGGTAAGTAAATTTCTTTCGATCTTTTTCCCATTGAAGAAACTTATTGCTAATCAAAGGAAGTTTGCTTTCAACTTTATTGTTTCGAAAGAATGTTCCATTGACCAACTGGTCATAATAAACACGAACATCATAAAGTGTTTTTGAAATAGGATCTATCTTATGTTTGCGATGATACCCTGGAGCGGCATTCCAGATTGTAATCAATTGCCATGCAGGATGTCTTTTAGGGATATGATAAATTTTTTGATTAGGGGTTTTTTCTTGAGGCAGAATTACTGGTTTTGATCTTCGAGAAAAAGATCGAATTAATGACGCTTCCGCAGGAAGTGCTTGAACTACCTCTCTAGAGGTAGTATTATAGTCTAGTATATTGTTAGGCGTTTTCACCGGGGGGGGGTAGTTATTTTTAACTATGGGGGTATAATCAAAATCATCTATTTTAGGATATCTTAAATGTTGAATTTCTAAGAATCTATTTCTTAACATATCCATATAAATATTTTCAACATTAGGGTTTATATGGATTTCCCTAACAGTTGTATTATCATTTTTTCTTAAAAATTTAACTATAAGATATTCTAACTTTGCAAGGTAAGAAATAGATTTTGAAACAACATCAGCACTTACACTTACATAAAAACTTATATATCTATTTGTTGCCCAACATCCTTTTGGAGAATGAGAAAGGTTTCTAATAATTCCAAATATTATTTTATCTGTTTGAGATAATTCCTTATTAAAATGAGCAACAGCAGGAATAGTTATATCTGGTAGTCCAAACTCTTGTTCAGTATCATCGTAATATAATTTAACCATGACATTCTCCAATCTTCAATGCAATATCATTGTTAAGAATGTCATGGTTAATACGATAATATTCTAATTGTTTTATTTGATTCATACAGAGGTACCTCCTCGTAAAAGGTTAATAAGAAAAGCGGCTTGAAAATGTTACGAGCATCTTCTGTTTTTAACCGACTGGCCAGTCAGCGCCGCTTGTAATGGGGGAACAAATCACTTATACTTTTATAATCTTTATAATTAAAAGTAAACCGTTATTAATTTTTGTATAAGGTTAATTAAAACTACCATGGCGCCGTCAACCCACGCTGAAATAAATCAAATTGATGAAAATAATAAATTTGGTACACCAGCCGATTCCCCACCCACGCTTGAAGCAGTGTGTTAAGAGGGACCTCCTCCCGGAACCGGGCCGCAAAGATGTCAGCAATATTTTGTGCAGCATGGACCGAACGCGCATTTTCCACCTGATTCCCTGCAGGAAACACCGGAAAACGCAAGTCACAAGTGCAATAGGTTTCCGACTGCAATGAACGGCCCCACGGGTAGCATTTAACGCTAAAACCGGGAATGATGGTGATCTTTTCCTCAATTGTTTTCTGCATCTGCTGGCTGAAGTGCCCATACCCTTCACAATCCGTGCAGCCGCCCCATGATTCCAGGGAACATAGCAGCGCCATTAGCACGATCAATATAAATACAAGAATATATTTTATCATTATTTAGGCTCCTCTATTTTCCCACATTCGGCAACGCGATGAAATTTATTAGCTAACAGTCGAATATCAGACTGTGCCTTTTTCGCATCATCGCAATCCCCAAAATCAATACGACAAAAGTGGTACGCTATTTGAGCGGCAAGTCGCATATCAGCTTTTATACCGAATGTTTTGCATGAAAAATTTAATCCTGATGTAAAGTCCAGGTCGGCGTATCTCAGGTCGGCGTATCCCAGGTTGGCGGATCTCAGGTTGGCGAATTCCAGGTTGGCGAATTCCAGGTTGGCGGATCTCAGGTTGGCGGATCCCAGGTTGGCGTATCCCAGGTTGGCGTATTCCAGGTTGGCGGATCTCAGGTCGGCGTATCTCAGGTCGGCGTATCTCAGGTCGGCGTATCCCAGGTTGGCGGATCTCAAGGAAACTTTCAGCGAAACAGCAGCTTCAACCACTATTTTCAAATTATCTGATTCATGCTCAAAAATAATATTGCCAGTAAATCTATTTATAATTTTCATACTCGTAACTCCTTTATTAAATGAATTTCATTGCCCCTTAGAACACAAGACCTGGAACAGACACGATCTGCCCCTTATCATTGCGAACGCAATCAGGATGGCCGGTAGCTGGGCTGCAAACATCAGTCCTGCCCAATGCTTTTGCAGCGTCTTTGACAATTGCAGCTACCACAAAAATTGTGTCTGCTGCAGGTTCCGGGAGATCCACGATCTCCCCAAAAGTGATAGAAAAGGATGGGACGGTCCATCCCTCTTCTTGGCATGGACATCCACAATACACCCGATGCTCATGCTCGTCAATTCCTCCCAAACAAGGTTCAACGGCTACGGATCCTGTTCGGGTATGAACTGAAAAAACCCTTGCTACAATTCCCGAAGGTTCCAGGACTTGGCGATTGTTGAAATTAATTCTGTGGGGCGTGCAATTTACGATCATTTTATTATCTCCTTTATTAATTTTATATCTTTAGTTCTTTTCTCATCAAATAACGTGCCTCAACATCAGGCATTGACCCAGGATCACTAAACTCACTTAATTCAAGCAATTCTACATTATTCATAAACCCTCGCAAAAAATGGAAAAGCGTTACGCCTCCTACTTGGCCTGCCTCATCAGCATCGTACAAAATAAATACCCTATTCCAATAAGGATGCTGAACAATTTTCATAGCTTGAGCAACAGTCCATTTAACACCAAAAGTGGCTACAGCCCCCGAGCCCAACCTCCAAGCGTCTGTAATTCCTTCTACCACAACAATTGATGTTCCTCGGGCTAAATCAGTTCCATAAAGAACATCCTTATGACTCATTACTTCATCTTCCGGACGGCAAGCCCTATATGGTGGAGCTTGCATGTTTGTAACATCACGAGCCTGATAACTAACCATTTGGTTGTTAACATAAACTGGAGCAACAATCCTGAATTTATAATACGGGTCAATATGATTTGTTCCTTTTATTCCCCATTCTCTTTCGATTTTAAACGGGTCAAATTGTCGATCAAGCAAATACCTTTGGTGGATTTCCATTAACACCCCAGTGCCTCCAGGGAGTTTAACGGTTGAGGCAAAAACACGAGGCTGAGCGCTCTGTGGCGTCGCAGGTGAGTCGCTAATAAAAGGGGCTATGATAGCCCGAGCCTCCATTTCCGAAACCCGCAACAGTCGGCTAACAACGCTTAACAATTTATGCGGACCGCAACGCCAACATCGAACGTAAAACCCCTTAAGACGAAAATGCATATGGTTGGAACCATCGCCGCAAAAGGGGCAACAAATACCAACGCACCCGGAAGGCACGTTTTTGCTTCCAGCCGGATGCGTTTCAATTCGATATTCATTCAAAAATTTTTCTGAATCAAAAATTGGCATTATTCCTCCCTTATTGATTTTAAAAGATCATCGAATATTGAACTGTCGTCAACACTTTTTCCGTCAAGTATTTGGTCAAGAACCTTTGCTTTTTCTTGAAGCATCGTAACAATCTTTTCTTCAATCGTTCCAGCCGCAACCAAGTACCAGCATGAAACATTATTCTTTTGACCAATGCGGTGAGTTCTGTCCTCAGCTTGAACAACATCACTGGGGCAAAAGGGGTATTCCATAAAGGCGACATCATTGGCTGCGGTAAGAGTGATTCCTTCACCAGCGGCGATTATATTTCCAAGAAACAATTTGATATTGTCATCGGTTTGAAATTGGTCAACAATCTTTTGTCTATTCTTGGCAGCAGTCCCGCCATCAAGACGAACAGATATATCGGGGAACCTTTTCTGCAAAATATCCAAAGTTTCTTTATGGACAGCAAAAATCACCAGTTTCTTTTCGCTTTCCAGGAAGTCTTCAATCCACTCGATGCACATGTCCATCTTTCCGGCGATAACGGCTTGTTTTAACTTTTCCATTTCCACCATTCGGGCTGCCGGATTATCAGCATTACTATGTAAGCCGCCAGCCTTATCACGATACGTTCCGTGAAGCCAAGCCCGAAATCCGGCCATAACCTTTTCATATTCTTTTTTGTTTTTTATTTCCATCGGGATCGTTGCACGGGTCTTAGGAGGCAAGTCTTTAAGCACTTGATCTTTTTTCCTGCGAATCATTATTGTTTCCGTTAAAATTTTATGCAATTTTTCTGCATTTCTAACCCCTTTAAATGACCACCCAAAACCGTTATGTTCTTTAACGGTAAACTCATCAGTAAACCGCCAAAAAGATGGAAAAATACTATCCGAAACAAAATTGACAGGGTTGAACAATTCAACAGCTTTATTTTTAATCGGGGTCCCGCTGAGGCCACAACGTCTTTCAACCCTTTTGGCCAACCATAAAGCCGCACGGCTTCTTTGTGCATCACTGGACTTAATCCGTTGAATTTCGTCACAAACAATAGACTCCAGACCAATCTTTTCCAATTCAACAATCCAGCCTTTGGGTTTTGGCTTCTGATCTTTACGATCGAGTTTTGCGTCACCGAGGATATCATAATTAATGATATAAATATCTCGTTTTGGAAGCGCATGAAGCGTTTTGCCGGTGATAATGTGAGTCTTATTTTTTGACTTGACCCACATTTTTATTTCCTTTTCCCAATTCAGCTTAAGACTTGCAGGGCAAATAATAAGTGCTGGCCGAATGGAAGGGTTAAGATCTAACCACGTAAGGTATTGACAAGTTTTACCCAACCCTTGCTCATCGCCAATAATTGCTGACCCGTTTTTGCCTTGAAGAAAAATAACGCCTTCCTTTTGATAAGGGAAAAGTCTTTTGTCAAGTTTCATAACGGCTTTGGTTTTAACCGGAGCAGGAGCCTTGAGCGCGTCCAGACGGGCCTGAGCAGCGTCGCTCAAGGTAAAACCCCATTCCACTAATTTGAGCAGCGTATCATAAGCCACAGGGGCTTCCCATCGCTTTTCTGATGATATCCAGCGCCGACCCGTTAATGATTTAACCTTTCCCAATATTTCGTCAAATCGCTGATCCCCTTTGGGGAAATAAAAACTGATAGCAATCTTGCCAGCCACAATCCCCGCACGCATAAGAGCGGCAGGGGGTTCTTCAGGATTGAATTTCGGCGCTACATGAACCGTAACAGGCAACGGCTCAACGCCGAATGCCATCAATTGTCGGATGTATTTAGGAATCGTTCTGCGGATAAAAGAAACTTGCTTTTCAGATAACCGTCCTTTTTCTAAGTAAAAACGAGCTATGTCAGAAAGAATTGGAGCATCAATCCCGTTGAATCCAACATTGTTTTGACGAATCGTTGTTCCTTTTTCCTTTTCATCCATTTCTTGTTTGTTATAGATGGTGATCAAAGAACCAACAACCCATTCGTCGCTCGTTTGGAAAAGATCCATAAAAGCAGCTTCAGTTGCCGGTCGCGGAGATGCTTTATCGGCAGTAGTCATTTTTTAATCCTCCATTAAAAATTGTTTAAAGCCATTTTAATTTCTTTGAAACTATCCCAGATATTCTGGAATTTCCACCCTCGGGAAACAAGGTAATCAGTTAAAATACGACGATTAAGTTTTGCTTCGTCCTTAATAACGTCGTAAAGATCATCTGGTGTTTCAAGCACCAGATGAATAATTTCTTTAGCGTTTGCGCTGAGTGATGATATCATATCCTTAAGAATAATGAAACGCACAATATCAGGTTCTTTACAAGAAAACTGTTTATCAATTTCTTCAAGATAATCCATTTTCTTTTTCTTACGCAATACGTTCATCCTATTGAAAAGGCATTTCCAAAGGTAAGTAGAAAAGGCAGCGTCTTCGGTTGAATCGTAAGAAATAAGGGCTTTAACATATTCCAGGTTACCCTCGCAAACAAGATCTTTGAAATGATCTGTGGTGTAGGCAAACTTCCACGCTATTGATTTAATCATTTTCTCATAGTCTTCATATTGTTGCATCAATACTCCTTCGCCCCAGGCGAGGAATTGGCTCCTCCCTGGGGCTAATTAAAATTATAAGTTGTTTTCTTTTTCCCAAATTTCCATTTGACGATGAACCCGCTCGGTAATAGAGATGGAACTTGACTTGCTTTGGCCGGTGCGGACAGCTCCATTCTTGCCGATAAACCAGAAGGATCCAGAAACGAGGCCTTCAAACTGAAGAAAATTGTTTCGAACATTATAGTGTTTCGGCCTCCGTAAACCTTTCTCAATAAAACGAATAACCCTATCGGTTAAGGTTTTGGGTTGCCCCTTGCGTAAACCTGATTTGAAAACTTCATAGTTCATAATCAATCTTCCATTTTTAAGAGGTCGATAAGAGTTTCAATCGCTTTCCGTTTCTGATCATTAAGTCGTTTAGAAGTTTCTTCCAATAACCCCTGAACTTCCCGGATAATCCTTCTATCCGCTTTTCTTCTTATGTCCTCTTCAATCAATGCACGAGCAACAATGATATCAACAAGATAAGAAGAAGGGAATTAAATCTTTTTTGTTTTAACTTCTTGACCACGAGAATTAAAACGCCGTCCAGTCATAGTCAAAAGACCATTCTTGTAAATTTTATCAACATTATCAAAATGGATAAAACAAGCTGAATAATGATTGCGACTTGTGCAATAAGCAATCGGATCTCCAGAAAAATACATATTAACACCCATAACCAAACCTCCATTTTTAGGTTAACATTAATAGACTCGTTCCGAGGCTGAAGAAAAATTCAGCCCCGTAGCCAATCCACTAATCAGCAAAACAGTTAATATAACGGTCGCACAACGAGTTGAGGGACTTGGTATGTTTGGTGATGATGAAAAGGTTCTTCTCACGAATCATCCGGGTCACTGCTCCGTGGAACTCGTACATAGTCCGTTCTTTGGAGGTTTCCACTTCCGTATTCCACGCCTCCAGGTAATCATGAAAGTTTTGCGGAGCAATCACGCCTTCCTCCATGGCGTCATAGGTGAGCGCCTTAAAAGGAATCTCATCCAGTTCGAACTGATGCAGATCGTTTTGCCAGGTGATCATTTTCTTTCCGTCATCAACAACCTTTTTGATTGATCGAGCACCGATTTCCAACAACTCGTCAAAGTCCAACCGTCCGGTGTGCTTACGGAACTCAACAAATTCGCCGCTGAAGCACATATTGGAACAAACAACAACGTGAGTCCCTGAACAAACGCCGTAAAGAAACGATTTGCAAACGGAATTGCGGAATCCGAGTTGAACTTGAGTTTCGGTCCCTATATCCAGCGTCCATGCACCGAACAGGTTTGCGCCGTCTTTTTTAGCTGAATACCGCTCAGCAATAACGCCGATTTTTTCGCTTTCCAGAACGGTGGTCAAAGAATTGATAATGTCCCGGTGTGACCACGGATGCCAGCTTTTTGTAAAAGCCGGACTTGGAATTGCCATAACTTCGCTGCGGGTCAAAATCTCATTTGCCATAAGTAACACCTCCAATTATTTTAATTCGTTTACAAGCTCTTCGGCTTCCTTTTTGGAATTACAAGGGATACACATTCCTCCGCCGATAACGTAATAGCCGTCAGACAACAAAATGATTCTAATTTTTCCTGACGTATTTATTTCCACTCCATCCGTAAACGATAACATAACCATCCCCCGCATTTAAATGGTACAAAAAAGCCTCCACACCCTACGGTCAATTGTAGGGTGTGGAGGCCGATTTAAAAGCTATTCAATGTCAACGTACTTCATCGTGGTTTGCAGCAGGTGATCATAGTCACCCCCCATCGCCTCTTTCATGTAGGCTTCGGCTTCAGCCTTGAGGCCTGCCCGTTTAAGAGCTTTTGAAACTGTTCCAAGAATGAAGAAAGCATTTCCATCCTTGCCAAGTAATTTCACTTTGACCCGTTTTTCTTCCATAATTGATCCCTCCAATTAAAGATAAAAATAAACAAACTTGTACGTTCCGCGCCGAGCAACTTCAAAAAGAAAATCGTTTTGATCAAGACCCGTTTCCTCAAGGATGCCGTTAAAGATTTTTTCCTTTTCTGCATCAACCCCTTTGCAAGCCAGCGTGTAACATTCGCTGGGCGCATGAAATGCCGCTATATCTTCAGCAGCGTATTCGTACTGACGATTAAGAGCATAAAGTTTAGAGCAAAGTGCTCCAAGATTCCGTATTGCCGGTCTTTCAAACTTCATAAGACTCATAATTCACCTCCGATTATTTGTTATTGGAAACAAACTCGTTCCCTGCCCCAAGCAACCTCAGGGCAGGTAGCCAAATTATTTCACGTCTTCAGTCATTTTAATAGCTGCAGCGCCAACAGAAATCAACCAACCTGCAACGTCCAGCCGTTTAAAAATGTCGGTTGCCCGATCCCACGCACGATTGACACGAACCTGATTCTTTTCCGTCATTGCAACACCCCGACCCTTAACCAACAGGGTAAAGGTTTCGCGATCCATATGGGGATCATTGCAAAGCACCGAAAGACCCGTTTTATAAGCGGACTGACGTTTAACCCCTTTTTCACGTTTGGGCTTTGCGGCTTTGGCAGCAGCCTTATCAGCGGCAATTTTGGCTTTGACCTCAGCGGCTTTTGCCTTTGCAACCTTAACAGCTTCCAGAGCGGCAGCAACTTCCGGGTTAACAACCTTAATGCGCTTTTTGACGACCACAGGAGCAGCAGCAGAGGCTTCAGGGGCTTTAACGGCTTCCGGCTCGGAGGTTACCTCGTTAGCCTTAATCGGCGTTACAGCGGTCGGCTCAGGGGCTTTGGAAGCCTTTTTAACGGCGTCCAGGTTAATGGCTTTTTTTGCAGCGTCCAGGGCGGCTTTAGGGTCGGCCTTTTTAATAGCGTCCAGGGCGGCTTTCCCGGTTAACACTTTTCCTGCGGTAGCGGCAGGGGCAACAACGGATTTAACTTCGGCTTTTTTCGTCATGGTAACTTCTCCTTTTTATTGGTTTGTTTGGGTTAACACACATTGACAAACGATGAAAAACTATCAGACCTTTTCACCTTTATATAGTGAAAAGACCTAATCGGCTTTCATCTCCGATTTCAAATCCAGCGAATAAGGGGTTCATCAAAGTCCGTGAAGTTTCAAGGGTAGGGATGGGGAGAGGTCGGCTGCAGGCAAATTAACTGAAAATTTCCTGCTGACATTATTCGCTTATCCTTTTGCCCCGCCAAATCTTTAAAGGGTTAAAAACCCATTTTCATCGTGCCCGAGGGAGTAAGGATCGTTCAGGGGTTGTTTTAAGGGGTTAATGCCGGTGTTAAAGGGTTATAGGTTCGTTTGGTTCTTGGGGGCAAAGGTGAGCCGTCCGCCGGTTTTAAAAGCCTTAAATTGTTAAAGAATTTCGCCCAACCTAGTGGGGTTAAAGGGTTTCGGCTTGACCTCCAGGGTAGATTCAATATATTAAAGAAACGAAAGAAAGTAAAGCATTATTTTGACCCCTATAACGATTTATTTTTAGCTATAAAATAGCTATTGACAAAAAATGTCATTTATCAAAAAACGTCAACCCTAAATTATTATAAGGGGTTAGCGTTTTTAAAAACCGTCTTTAAATCGTCGCAGAATCGCCCAGGCGTGGTTTTGACTTTTATCCGGGCTTTACCCTTAACTTCGTCCTAAAAACGACGCCATGGAAATTATGCCAAATCACCCTTAAAAATGCTCTTGATATCTGGACTGCTGGAGGCTATTTTAAAAACTTGAAGTTTAAGGCCGGCAAAACACTAAATGGTATTTATTTATTAAAGCGGGGATAATTTTTTATAGATATGGCTATTAAAAAATGTTTGCTTAAACATAAAGTTTAATTTAATGTCTAAATTTATTTTATAATTTAAAGGCGGGTTAAAAATAGCAAAACAATAAGAAGGCAAGGGGAGCAAAATAAATGGGGGGTAAGGGGTTATACGGGCCGAAGGCCGAACACGTCGCAGCAGTCTGCCTGCGTCGTTTATCTTTCATGTTTAAAGGCTTTGGCCTCCTGTAAAAGGCCAAAGCCTTTATTGCAAATAAAACCTAAAGGTTAGTTCCGCAAGGTGTCCGGATCCATCTCGTCCATTTCCGTCCGGGCTTTGACCATGGCAAGATTAATCTGATCCTCCGTGGCTCCGGCCATTTTCATTTGTTCCGCAATTACCGCCAGAACCCCTTTTATAATGCCCGCGAATACCAAAACAGTTGCAGGATCCATATTAAGCACCTCCTTTTATCGCCAACTTGGTCAGCTTGTCAACGCCTTTTAACAACGCCTCTATTTTAGCATCTGACAAGGCATACCCAACAATAGGTCCGCTTGGATTCGCTGGATCTACCGGACGAAGAAAATCCTTGAGTAAAGGGTAGACCTCTTTCAAAACAACTGTCTTTTCATCCGCCAGTTTCAATTCCGCTGGAGTAGAGGCCGGATTCTCATAAACCGCCTTAACATCCAAGAAAACGCTTTTATAAAGGGCCTCAAAAGCAAGCCCCTGCTGCTTGTCCTGCATAGCTTTGTTTTCGGCGCAGCCTGACACAAGCACCAGCGCCAGAAGCATCAGCAGGACGCACTGTAGCCTTCTGTGGTTAATCATTCAGGCTCCTTTCTTATCAACCCGTAGCAAAGGGTAGTGGGATGAAACTGGTTCTTTGATAAGGGAAATCCCCGGAGGATACACCATTGGTTTTCACCGTGGCGGTGCCGGCATCGGATTTCCGGAAGGGGTTTTCATTGTTCGGGGTGAAAGTGATTTCCACTTTCTGATCATTGATATTGATTTCATACACTTCTTTAGCCATGTTCATTGCTCCTTTCAGTCAAATTTTATTAGTTTCAGTTTCAGAAATGCTTTCAGTAGTTGGTGATGATGTGGTTGTTGTGGTGGCTTGGGTGGTCTCCTTTCTTGTTGTAGTGTTGTCAGGGGGATAAATTGTGCCTTGACTCTTGGTACTGGCCCCCCAGTAATAGCAAATTATCGCGGTAATAATGGTTTGAAAATAGGTAATAATTCTGTTAGCAAACAGTTCATTGACGTATTGCTCCGGAGTAAAGGTTACTCCAAAGAGGTAGGCAATTGTTATCAATACAATCATAATCCCAGCTTTAAAGGTATTGCTCATTGTGCTCATGTCGGCCTCCTTTTTTATTAAACTCCTATCAACACATTCCCAACGCCAGAAATAAAAACAGATTGCACGTTCCTATTTACCCCGCCGACATGGATGTAAAGCGGGTTTGCAACCGCTGCGCTCCAGCCTATGGTTATCAAATTGTCACAAAGGGTGGCAATTTCCACGGAGTTCCCGGAGGTCATCGTAATGAGGTTTCGAAGCGTTCCTCCGGTATTCTTGCCGTAAACGCCAGTGTTATTATTATGAACTAAATTTCCAGAACACGCGATGGAGCTGCAGTTGACCGCCCCACCGGATAATGCCCCATACCCAGCGTTTAAAGAAGTGCAGGAAATTGCATTAGTGTTTAAAGAGCTGGCAGACAACAATCCATTTACGGTAACGGTGCTCAAGAATAGGGCGATGCTACTAATCGTCATGGATGTAAAACTGCACGGCCCGCCATTGATAACCCCGCAAGAGTTTAGGTTCAACCCCCTGGCCACGTTATAAGGAAATAAAATTACCTGCCCTGTAGGCGTAATAGCGGCATTACTGATATCAATGCCCGATTGAAATCTTCCCGTCCCCTGGCATACAACCAGCAGCCCAGAACGGGCATCAAAAGGACCACAGTTAACTGAAGCTATTACATCATAATTATAATAAAGTGTTGTCCCATTAATGACTGCAGAGTTTCCTGTGCCATGGCCCACTTGCGGCTCAATAAAAGCCAATACCGCACAAAGTTGCGTTGCCTGCGCACTGGAAGCAGGGTACGCCGGATTTATTGCTTCAAACTCATTTGTCGCGCAACCATATCCAAACTGCATCGACATCCCCAACACCCCAGATGCCCCAACATCAGGACGATTGATTCTGGTTCTGGTTGCCGCGATTAACCATGCGCCTGTTATATCTTTGCTGCTTTCTTCCAAGCCAACATTGTTGGGCCCAAGCTTTGACCAAGATTGAATCATAGCTCCAGCACCATTGAAATGCTCTGCTTCATTTACAGTTGGAGTTAAAGGATCATCTGGAATATATGCGGTCACATCTTCATCAACATGTTCAACATAAAATGCCCCGGATCTTATGCGCGTAGCAGATACGTTTTTATGGACTACCGCAGACCCCCAATAATCTTCAGTGTAAACAATTCCGGGCTTATGAATAGTTGTGTTTGCAGCAGATAAAACATACGCCCCACTTGCCCCGACCATTCCCGCTACATCCAGAGGATAAACTGGGAGCACTTTAGCAATGCCCACGTATCCGGTTTCTAATATAGTGACTCGTTCATTCCCTGCTGCCAATCCCCCTGTGTAGAAGTGGATCTTCCCTACCGCATTTCTTGCCCCTATCCATAACCCGCCTACATCAAGACAATCTACAATAAGGGAGTTGGGCTGCAAAACGCCACTGGGCGTATAGCTGGCTTTGGTGTAAAACATGCCACCCGAAGTAGTGGCGGGGACATTGGTTGCCCCAAGCATAATAGCAGCCATTGTTGTGGCGGCAGCAGCCGTAGCCGCCAAATATAAGCTGACCCCAGTATCCGCAGCGCTTTCCAAATGTAGCAGCGCCTGAGGGGTGGCGGTACCTATGGCAATCCTTGTGCCTGAATCGTAGAGAATGGATGCCGACATAGCGGAAGCCCCATTCCCTTTAGGTAAGTAACCCGCTGCTAATGTGGCCAGTCCCGTGCCGCCTCGGCCTACAGCTAACAACCCTGCCCAACCCAGAGTTAAGGAAGCCGCACGCAATAAAGCTGTAGACGGCAATCCGCCCAGAGTCAGAGTAACATTTGTGTCGTCAACCTTCGTTAGTCCTGCCCCTGCAATATCACTGCCGGTCAAGGCCAGGGCTTCCCAAGAGATTGTGCCGGCTGTGTTCCTTAGAAATTTAGTATCCGCCCCTGAAGTCAATACAGACAATACATTTGCTGAGTTTGCTATCAGAATGGATCCTGCAGCTATGGCACTCAACCCTGTTCCCCCATCCGCTACCGGAATATCAGTGCCAGCTTGCCGGTAAATATACTTTGTCCCGATTGTCATTCCCGTAGGAAGATCCGTAGCAATCGACGGCACACCCCCCGCAGAGGTGACCAAAGCCCCTGACGCGGTACCGGCAATCGCCCCCACCGCCCCATCCGTCCCCACGTATAGCAGCCGGTTAAGCGCCCCAACCAGTGCGGAAATCTTGATATTCGGGGTGGTCAATAAACCCGTAAACACCGGGTTGTCAAAGGAGGCCACATTCAACATTCCCAACGCCGTGGCCAGGGACAACACCTCCGGCGCACCCACCCCAGAAGTGTTCCGGCCGATGAATGTCTGTGAAGCAATGCTCGCCAACTTCGCCAAGGTCACCGAACCATCGGCCACCGGGGGAAGATCTGCAGAAACCAATTCCCTAAAAGTTGGAATGGCGAATCCCGCAACAGTGGGCCCAGCAAAGATTTTATTTGCCCCCTGAACATTCACGGAAATTTGTTGAAGGGATAACCCCAGCAAAGCCGTAGCAGAAGCATGAAGAGTGATTCCGCCCCCTGTTTCAATCTGCGATAGAATATTGTCCTTAATCACACTCCACAGAATGTCTGCACTGATCTGCCCGCCAACTAAAATGCGGATCTTGTCATCATCAGTAATGACATCAACCTGAGGTAATGCTGATTCTGCGATGCTATTTGTTGTCATTTTTAGACTCCAATTGCAATCCAGTCAAAGTAAAAATTCGTTGCCGTGCCACCCTTTGCAATCCGCACGCCCCCGGTAAGTTTATCATGTAAAGAGTAGATCGGTCCGGTGGATCCATGCGACCATGGGGTAATAGAAAAATTTAGCATATCAGAAGGGAAAGGCGGGCTAAACATAACATCAATTGTGTCCGCCGCACTGTCGTTATTGACATAGCCCCACTTAATGATAAAGCCCCCAAAGATTTTCTGTTGCCCGGTGGTAGTCAGGGTGCTTGCTCCAGGTGTTTTGATCCAATGGGTGCCATCATCCGTCACCGGGTCAACATCAATGGAAGAAATTACAGCGTAATAAACAAACCCATTGGATCCTGTGGCCAAACCTCCAGCCGCATATGTTGTGGTTGCGCACCACGGGAGAACCCCGTACTGTTCCAACAGACGGAGCAGGGTAGTGACGCGTTTAAGCAATTCATTTGTGGTTGCAGAATCAGCGATAATCTTATACGGATATCCGTCTTCCATTTCTACAGAAGAAAGATCAGATTTTGCATACGTATCTCCAGGAACCGGCGGAGAAGCCACATCCGGGGCTGCAGTGGCCCATATTGCAGGAATTGTACTTGTTCTGTTTGCCATGTTTTATTTCTCCTATGATGAGGAATCATCCACTAAATAAATAGTATCAGCAATTCGCAGAGTGGCCGCGAATGGGGTAAAAAATAACTGCTCAGTGTGGATATCAGTCAATGTGCGGGAAATAAAATTCACCGCCCATAGAGGCGTAAATTGATTGACAATAACATTGATTTCCATCGGTCCCACCCGTTCAAAACTGACATCTACGCCCAGGGCGGCTTTAAGCACGGTCTGGATCTCGTAAATAGAACTATACATAATAAAGTTCCGGCAAATGCGTGCGGCAATCAATTCACGGAACCAAGTATCATCTGCCTGATAAGAACCCCCGGTAGCGGCCCCCTGGACCCAAGCCGGAGCCATGTCGTAGGTCAAATCACCATCATCAAACGTAAACCAAGGCAAATCAGAATAATCCAGCACCGTTCTGTCTTGCCCTACGATTCTACCAATAGCGTTGAGGTTTTCCCCACGGGCATCGGCTGGCCCCCGCTTATTAATTACATCCAAAATAGCGGTCTGCAGAACCGTAATCTCGGAAATAAACGCCTGTAAAACCGCTTGCAGAACCTGTGACCTCCGGAACTGCAACAGGGTTCTTGATTCCGCACGAGCTGGCAAATCAATTTCTGGTTGTGCAATGGAAACAAATCCGCTCATATTATGATGATCCCCCATATGTCACGGTGATATTGGTGCTGTCAAACACGGCAATTTCATTCCAGTCAATAACTACAGAATCCTCAGTGGCTGGATTGGTTATGCCCACAGTGATTGAATTGATTTTAATTCCTAATTGCTTATTCACTGGCACATATAATTCCGAAGAGTAAACAGCATCTCCAGGCAGATATCCATCCCGATCATATCCGGAATCAATCCCAACCCCAGAAGCCCCCAGCAATGACCACGCAACTATCGCAGCCTTAATATCATCTTCACTTTCATCCGTCCAAAGGCCAGAAATAACAATGTCCAAATCAACCAGCACAAATACGTCAATTTCGGCTGGACGGGTAAAGGCAATCGGATATTCCACGCCTTGTGCATCGGTTTGTGTAACCGTGGTGGTGCCATAAAGCCCAACCCCTAATGGAATCACCCGAAACAAAGCAATTGCAATCGCCAAATCTGCCCCGCCCATAATTACCACCGCAATAGATTTTGCAGGAATGCTTCGAGTATCCGGGTCATCCAAAGTATTATTCTGATAAACCCGAACCATTGTCACCCCTGTAATCCCGCCCAACACGCTGTAAACAGAATCAATAACAGAGTGGGCCGTGCCGGAGGTGCTCAACTGTTGTCGCGCTCTTAACTCCGCATCCGTCTCGTCATCACTTCCTCCAGAGGAATCATTCGTATTGACTGCAGTTAACAGGCCCGCCGTAGGGGTGAGAATATTAAAAACAGAACCTGTCAATGCTACCAGCGGCCCCTTCACGGTGCAAGTGCCGGTAACAGTAGCTTCCCCATCACCGTCAAGCGTAAACTCAGGCAAGGCAAAAACGATAGTACTATTGATATCGGCCACCTGCTTCCCTGCCAATATGGTTTTATTGGCGGTCCCGGTCACATCAAACGCTGCAGTGGCATAGCCTCCCAATTGCCGAGTCAACCCATTAAGCTGAACCAGCCCGGAAAGCCCTGCCCCAGTAGCTTTCAAGGGGTCAAACTGATTGTACGCCAATTGCAATTGTTCCCAACAAACAGAGATTGAATCACAAAAAGAATTAACAATTTGTACCAATGGATCGTTTTCATCTGTCAGGTCCGGTGTAAGGCTTTCTCCGGAAACCGCATCAACCACAGTGGACAGTGCCGCTGTAGTGGTGGCCAAAATATCCGCAAGCCTTTTAAGCGTAAAGCCCTCATCTGTAATGCCAAAGGTTGTCATGTAGCGACCTCCAAGTAAACTCCGCTCTGATTCGTTGCTCTAATTCCATCCTCATTCATAATATAATTTGCCCGAATTGGTTTTGTAGTTTCAAAGATTGATATTGCCCCACCTTGCACTTCCACATCAGCGTAAATAGCGAAATCCCGCAAGCCAGCAGATGGAGATACCACCTGAAAACGGATAATAGAAACAACCCCCGGAACACCAAGAATCGCGTACCGCAAAAGGGCTTCCACCATTCTCTTGTTCTTGCTTCCCAGAATCAATTCATACCAAGGAATGCCAGCCTGAACATTTAAAAAATACTCTTCCCAGTAATGCCACAAGGTGACCAGAATCCGTTGCTGGACTTCAGAAACATTGTAGACGGTTTCTAACTTCCCATCCTTAATGGATAGATCATAATTTGTTGCATCGACTTTCCAGGTAAAAGGCATGTCAGTTCGGACCTCCTGTTGTTCCACCTTGTGGGTCACTGTGAGTATGGGTATCAAAGGCATGATTCGTGTCAGAAATAGTCCCTGTGACCATCAGGTTGCCGGTGACGGTTACAAGAGGCGCAGTAATGTTAATCCCAACAGCGTCCACCAGAATCGACATGCCATTAACTGCAATCCCCACTGCCGCTTCTTCCACGGTCACTCGAGATGTTCGGGCTTTATTTCGAAGCTCAATCCCCGCAGCATTCCAGCTTCCCCATACATCGGGGTTTGCCGCCAACCCCATAATAGCAATGGCATCTGTCAAATCATGATGCCGTGCTCCAGGGATATCTGTCTCCGGAGGTTGAACGCCTCCTGATTGCAACCAATTATCAATACTCCGTTGGCTAAACACCAATAGGCAAGCATCTCCCGCCTTAACCGGCAAGGTGCATCCAAAGCCCCCGGCAAACGGAAATACCACTGGGACATTAACAATCGGCGGCAAATCCAAGTATGACAAACTGTTGTCCAAGAAAATTTTCAGCTTTACCCCCGGAAGAACAATGGCTCGTTGCGTGGCCGTATCAAATGATTGCACCACTCCAGGCATGCAGGTGTTAATGCGGGCCAAGGCTCGATCAATAACTTCTCGCTGTTGTGTGTTGGCATCTGCCCCTCTTAAATCCACAGCTACCCCCTCAGTCCTGGATCATGATAAAAATTATGCCCACCAATGGTCTCGATAAATTGAAGAGACTTTACCCAATAGGGGCGAATGGACTTTGCGCAATAATGGGTAGGGGATAAGGAGAGGCCGACATCCACCACTTGCCCAGAATAAATCTGTTGTGCCACTCTGTAACAGTCTTGCCAAGCATGATTATTAGCCTCTTTGCCGGCAACAATGGCAGCTGCATTATGATCATTCCAACACGTAAATTGCGCTTTCTGCAGCATCACTCCACGCCAACCTGAACCCCACCAAGAAGGGTGCGTGGCACGAGTCTTGATTGTCAGCCCTACGGCCTGCTTCCCTCGGGTTGTTTCCCCCCTGGCCTCCCCATAGATAGTGCCCGCCAGCAGTTCCAAATCTGACCACTCCTTGTATTCAGTACGAGTAACAGGCAAAGTGCCGCCCACGACCCAGCTCTGAATCTCTGTATTGAACTGGTTGCTATGGGTATCCCCGGAATGCGCAACCGTATGTGCTACGTAAGTTCCATTAAGTTCCGGGTTGATAATGCTTTCCAAAACAAACTGCCCTCGCACCTCTACATAAGGGTTAAACAAGGAGGAAACGGATACCCCGGTCACCGCTGGAATAGGACTTGACAACATCGGTTCTGAACGCAATAAGTAGCCATTTCTTCCTGAAATCACCGGCACAGAATTAGAAGCGAAAGACAGGTGATCATCAATCGCGTAGAACACCCCCAAATCGATCCCCCATGAGAAGCCGTATTCTCGGCTGAGTTTCTGAAGAGCCTCATTGGTCGCCTCTGAAAAACTCCTGCCCCCGGCCTGAATCCCCCGTGGGGAAAGGCTGATCCTTTTTGAATCAACTGTAACCCCTTCCAGCTGCCGCGCCAATTGCATTACGGCATCCTTTAACTGAGTGCCTTCAGCAAAGGTCACGCTCGTCACGGCTCTATTCTTGCCATACCAGCCAGAGAACCCAATGAGTTCAGTAATAATGTCGGCCCCCTGTCGATTGCTGAAGGAGGCAAGGAGGGATCCCCGAAAAATATCAATCAAATCAAAGTTCTTCCAGCCTGCCCGAACAATCATTTGCGCCGCCTCAGTGTGGAGAATATTCCGCAAAGAAGCACTGAGGTTGTAAATCCGCACATTACTGGGGAGCCAAGGTTTATTAATCTGGAACTGAATGCGAAAAGCATCATTGGAGCCATCCCCAAAGATCCGGATTCCATCGGATTCCTTCCCCCCACCTTTATACTCAGGCAATGGGCCGATAATTACCTCAACCTGCCGGAGATAGGGATGTGCAATATTTGTAGGGTCTTCAGTTGTTGTCATAATGTTCCGATCAGCTCCTCCGGGGCATACCAAATCAAATAGGTTGTAACACCCAGGGAATCCGGCAGTAAATACTGTCCTATCTTGTTTTCCACCAAATACAATGCACCAATTATTTCTACAATATTCGGATGCGCATGAAGAATATTAACCTCCGGCACCAGCATCAGTCCAGCTAATAGCATCGCCCCTGCAGAATCAATAATATCCAGGGTCCAGCATCCAGCCGTATAATTATATCGAGTAACAAAGGTATAGAACCCCGCTTCCCCCATATCCACATCCATCTTGCCGCAGCCATCATTTGTCAGTCGAATAATTTTCATATCAGTCCATGCTCGTTGTGTCGGGTTCTTGAGGAACTTGACGACCAGTCTTCTTCTCCGTTACTGCGGATTTAGAATTGTCCGGCCCTCCGGTGTTTGCAGTGGGTGCCACGTTTTCCTTGGGAAATTTAACGGACTCGATAGTGATGTATTTCAACTGAGTAAAAGAAGCCCGGCAGTCCAGCGCCCCCCAATTTGGAACACTATTCTCTGCGGAGTAGGAAGTCATAACCATATCTTTTAAAATGCCATGTTTAGTTTCTAAATCCAACGGGATTCTATCTTCCCACAGTTTCGTTAATAAATCATGAGATTGCTGAGCATTAGCAAGATCCCAGTTAGTAATTTCAAAAGAAACATCTACCCGCACTGGCTGCAAAATGATATGGTCTGTAAGGTTAACTCCTGACTCCACCGCATGCTGTGTAATGTCCGCCCTATAGGTATGCGCCTCTTGCTTCTTCACAGAGATAGGAATACAGCCAAGGACCACCTGCGGAGGCTGATATTCCAGTTCCCCACCAAGCACTTGCAACCCCGCTGCTCGGGCGCGAAAAGCCAATGCCGCAGCTCGGGCTTTCATGCGAATAATGGTCCGCGCCATTATTGTAACAATATTGCCGCCCAGTAAAGCGTTGCCAACCATCTCAAGATTCTGCATATCAATTCACCGTAGGCACAAGCATCCCAGAGCCGGAGGTTTGGCTGAGGGCATCGAGAGTCTTTCGTTTGACTTCCTGACCAATATCAAAAGAAGAATCACCACTGATAGTTTGGTTGATTGTAATGTTATTAGGTTGGGGCGGTTTAGAGACTTGCGGCGGCGACCAGCCTTTAGCCCTGAAGATATTGGCCATTGCCTCTTCATTGGAATCATATTTAGAATTATAATTCTCCCCTTTTGCCCCAAACCCCATTAGATTGTCAATCCACCCGGTGGCCTCTTTCCATGTGCTTTTTAGCCTGTCAATAAAGACATTATAAGATGTCGTTACCTTGTCCCAGTTAGCGGCCAAAGCGGTTATCGCTATGGATAATACGGCAATATATGGGTGTGCGGCAATCAGCCCTGCCACCATCCCCAACAAAATACCACTCAGGGCTACAAGCGCCGCATAAACCGCCCAGGTGACGATATTAGTCCGTTCCAGCACCTTTATAAACTCCCGGTAATCAGGGAATGAATCCTTCAGAACTGCAGAAAACTCAGACAGCTTTCCTTTTGTGGCCCCAAGCAATTCCCCGAACCTTGTAAATCCACCAATGATGCCTTCCATAACATATTGGAGACCCAATTCGATCCACTCCTTGTTTACACCAAGCCAAGCGATAAAATCCCCGGTCAGCTTTTCCATTGCTGGGGCAGCAACAGAAGATACTCTTTTCCCTAATGCATCAATCACTTCTTTCAGTACGTTGACTTGTGTAGTGAATTTAAGAGCGTTATCAAGATCTTTTTGCGATAAGAAAAATCCTGTTTTCTTTGACTGTTCCCGGAGCTTCTGGTATTCAGCTGTGGTTTTTGTAACCAGCATCAACGCACTATCGGATAGCCCTAAACTCTTCCCCCACTGCATCTTCTCCTGTTGCGTCCAGGCTTTACTGTTCATGAACTGATTAATCTTGTCCATCACTTCAATAGCACTTTTGGACTTCGCCCCTTCCAGCCCTAGCATCATGAACAAAGAATGGTTGTATTGGCCGGGAATAGGGCTATTCATTGATTCCTGCATCCGGGCAATATCCTGCGTCATATCATCGACATTCCCCCCGGCCAATTGGGCGGCAAAGGCCAACTCCTGCAACTGGTCCGTATTAAGCCCGGTTAATTTCCCCATTCGAGCCATATTGGATGAGGTCTGATTCATTCTTTCCGCAAAGTACGCCGCACCAGATGCCGCCCCCAGTAATGCGGTGGAAGCATAGCCAACCGTTTTTACCACGGAGCCAATCATCGCTTCAAATTTCTGGAGCTTTGGCAGTACGCCAGGGGCCAATTCCAGCCCCAGCAATGTTACCAATTCATCAATGATCATTTTCATTTCTGGTTCTCCGTCATTTTATATTCCTCATGCTCCAGATAATTTTTCAAATTCAAACTCCGGTGCAATTCTATCAATTCAGCAATTCCCATTCTGCGATAATCGCGCCATTGACAAATTCCACCCCACACGGGTCTTCCCAGCCAGTAATCTACCGCCCATCCTTCGGGGATGGGAATTGCAATCCCTCCGCAAAGCCCTCCACCATCGCCCTTTTGAGAAGCTGGGAGAAGGCGATGGAGTCCGGAAAAAAATCACGGACGCACTCCCAAAGCGCCCATAGGCAAACCGGGTACACATCGGACCGAAAGGTGTCAAAGTGCTGATTAAATTCTTTCTCCTCCACGATCCGTTTTCCATCATGACAAAGCAGCGAGATCCGCACCGCTTCCATAAACAGGGCGTCCACTTTACTGGGATCCACTGCTCGGATGGCCGAGGAAAACCGCCCCCAGCCTTCCCCATCTGCCTGACTACCAAGGCTTCCAAGCGCCGGCCCCAGCAGGGCTGCTACTTGCGTGCAAAGCGCCATAGCTGGACGCACCGGGGGGAGCAGTAATTGATAGTGTCGATCATTAATTGTTTTTTCACGTTTTTCCATTATGGTTAGTCTCTTTCCTGAATCCGTTTTATGTCATAATCAGAAAAATAAGATGCGTCCAATTTATCTGGATTTGCATCTCTTTTCTTTTTTGCTTCAGCCTCAGACATTGGCCCAGCCTTAATGTGCCCATCAAAATCCGTAACGTACCATCCGACTGTAGTTGGTATTTTATCATTCTCCAGCTTCACACCAATTACCATTGCTTTGTCGTTTAAATACTTCTCGGCTTTCAGTCGACCATTTTGAAAAGAATTGCGGAACCCGTAACCACCATTCCGTTTAAATATTTTGCCAGCATCCATTCCTTTTAATTTGTTATTTTTATCTTCCAGTTTAACCTCCTTGGCAGTTAACATCCAATGCCAAACATTATTCGCCATTGCATCATCTACCCCGGCAACATCTTTAAACCCTTGTATCCATTCATTATTTGCCATAATTTATATCAACCCTCCTAAAAGTCCACCCGCAATGGCTTCCACTGCTGCGGTGTCAAGAACGATTTCCAAAGCCTCAATGTCAAACTGCCGAGGCTGCATCGTCGGGCCACCAGTTACAAATTGCGCCAAATCTCCAAAAGCACACCCGGTGGCGGTGATAACCTCTTCAACCCCGGTCATCAGCACAAGGCTGAAAAGGCGCGGATTGCTCATCTGCTCATCTCTCAGCGCATATAAAATGCCCAACACCGGGGATGTCGGCTGCAGGGAGCAAGTAAACTTCCCACCTTGTGCTACAGAAAGGTTCATGGCCGGGCCATCCCCTCCCTGACTGCGGTTGGCCGCATTGCCATCCAGTTTCACTTGAATGTGATCCCCTTCTGCAAAACCAGTACAGGGCACCCCATCAATAATCAGGACGTGGCGTCCTTGTGCATACAAATTGATTCTCATGTGCTTTTCTCCTTTCTTTTCTTTTTCGGTTTGGTGAGCGGAGTGCCCAGTTGTTTCTTAATGTCGGCCATATACGCCGTTGAAATCATAGTAGGGACGATTGAGTCCTTTGGAGCATCATCCTCTTGTATCTCTATTTCCGCCATCAGCTTACAACCTCCACGTTAATTGCGATCTCATGAATCGCCCCGGCTTCCTGTACAATCATCTCAATTGGAGGTCCAATACGAGCGGCCCTGTCCGCTACGGCCATATTGTAAATCGGGGTGGGGAGCACCTGGACTGCCGCCACAGTAGAATAACCGGACTTCTTTGTCGTATCAGCCACATCCCGATCCGCAAACGTGCCGTTGTATTTGTACAAGGCTCCAACATCTTTACAAGCATCAACCAAAAGCATCTGCCCCAACCGGGTGTACGGGACTTTCTTATTGCGAAGAAAGACATTGTACACATTGACCGAAAGATCTTCCACGAAATTGTCCAGATTAATAACCGTATCCATCCACCAGCCCGTTTCATCCGTATTGCCATCCCTATATGTCCTCGCAGCATTGCCAATGGCGGTATATGTGTTGTAGCCCTTGCTTTGGAGCACGGCCCACTGAGTCTCTGTCAACTGCACAGTTTCAATTCCAGGAAGAACCTTAAACTTTGCGGTCACCGTAGAATCCTGGAGCCGGTAATTAACCGACAACATATAGGCCAAAATGGAAACGTCCGGGTACCGCTGTGCATTATCATGATACATGCAAACCACCCTTCTATTGCCGGTGGCCGCAATAATAGATCCCATATCATCAGAGATATTGGCGTCCAGGGCATCAGAATCATTAGAGGTCAGAGCCATCATTGCGGTCATTCCCAACGCCCATTCTGCCGCACTGACTTGAGTCGCAGATACCCGTAGAGAAGCCCCTAAACACCAGCCATAAATAAACTTATCCACAGCGGTGGCGGCATTTGCAATGGAAAGCAGCTCATCCCCAATGCCCACGGGGGTATACCCCTGAACGATTGTGGCGTTGGCTGCGGTGGTCAACCCTAATAAAGTGCCAACAAAAACACCACTATTAGCTGCCACGGCTTGCGTAATGGTTACTTCATCCCCGGTGGCAACCGTGGAAATGGCTACGCGAGCAGTCCCGCCAGGAAGGGTTTTACTCGCTGCAATTATGTCGGCTCCCTCACCCAAAGCGGCATTGATGACCCCGACAATCCCCGCGATTGTAGTTAGCCCGCTAAAATCCAAACTACTGATAGTGATGTCATCCTCTGTGGAACCATCCGACCAGGAAATCACCATGCTGCCCGTTGTCACGGCGGCAATAAGGGCAATTTGCGCTGCGGTAAGTTCCGGGCTGACAATTCTTGCCGGCTGCGCATCATTAAACACCTCCCCAATTGCCATAGTGTTCGCACGGGGGGTCTGTGCAAAGAATGCGGAAGCGGCAAGATATGGTTCACTATTCACGGCAAAGTCATCCGCCACTGCTAACAAAGAACTGTAAAATCGCAGCCTGCTCGCATTGGGCAAAAAGCCCAGGTCTTCACAGGCCACGCAAAGCACCGTCAAATTGGTTCTCAGCTCAGTCTGTGGTCGGGAAAGGGAAATCTGGACATCCAGACTCCGGGGTAAACTTCTATCTGCTGTTACGTACGGCATTGTTTATTTCCTCCTATGATGATTCGTTATCATTAACTACCACTTGTATTTCTGTTTCTACAGTATCAATCCCAACATGCGTAATGTCAATCTGCTGTTGTTTGATTTCATAAATTTCGTAATCTGCCAATGGGGCTTGCTCCACTATATTGGCCATGATCTGAAAACGCAATTCAATTCTTGGCTCCACGTCTTCCCGGAAGATTAAGGAAAGATCAATAGCCTGAATCCGCCCAGCCAAAGCCGACAACAACCACAAATCCCAGTATCGAGCCTCAAGCGCCAATGCGGAACGAAATCTTGAGGCTGCTATCTCCACCGTGTCCCCAGCCCTGTCACTATAAAATGCCACCTCCATATTTAAAAGGGACGTGTTCCAGGGTAGTTGCTCAAAGATTTCTCCATTGACCCCGAATGGAAACAATTCCACGTTTTCTACAATGGTCTTCTCAAAAGTTTCCACCTGCTGAATATGCAAAGTGGCATAGGGCTTCTTTGGTCTTGCCTGAATGCCCTTCTTTCGAGTCCAGGGACGTCCGGTAGAGCGGAGAATCAGTGCCCCGTAAGCCTCATAAAGCTCTTCCAGGGTGGTATGTCTAATCGTTGTCATCCGCTTTCCTCCTCATCAAATAACCCATCCTGATCCAGATGCCGCTTTGCCAAATAAACTCGAACATCAGCCTGGGGGGTCCAATCAGCATCTTGCATCGCCCGAAACATATTCCCTTGATACAAAATAAAGGACTGTCGCCGAGTGCCCCCTTGATTGTATGCGTCATCTATGTACAAGGTGGCCGTATCACAGTAAACGCCAATATCCCCGTCCCCTATACTACCCCCAAAAATCCGCTCCAAGTCTTTGCTCCTGGATGGATCCACTCCGGCCTGTATTACTCGGGTGGCAATAATAGTGCGGATATCCACCCCAGTTTCCGGATCCGTTACATAGCCTGTATCATAAACCACCACAGGAATGTAAAAAAAGGATATTGCCAACTTCAAAGCGAAACTTATCGGATACATCTTCTAAACCCCGCTACAAGCGTCGAAAAGGTTAAAGGTAAGGGGTTATACGGGCCGAAGGCCAAGCACGTCGCAGCAGTCTGCCTGCGTCGTTTATCTTTCATGTTTAAAGGCTTTGAGTCCCATTATTTCCTCCTCACGATATAGCTGACAGAATCAATCATGTGATGCGTGTCAATTAAAGGTTTCGGATCCATGTTTCCCTTTGCCTTCCTAGATGCCAAGGTTCGTTCTGACAACGGGGGGTCATTAGTGTCCTTGATCCCTTTCTTAATATCATCCTGCGCTTTCCTGCCCAAAGCATTCAGTAGGGCTTCTATTTGTGCAGCAGACAGACTTCGACTATTCGCCTTTTCTGCCACCTCATGCTGATGCCGCATTATATCTGATCTAGCAGCAGCCATAAAATCCCTGGAAGGAATCCCCTGTGATGGAGCACCGAAAACTTGAACCGCTGCCACCGAAGCAACCGGGGTACCATCCGGATATGCATTCTGCTTTTCAGCCGGAAAACCCACCGCCACCACTTTATCACAAGCGCCGGAAAGATCCTGATAGACTTTTCGCAATGCTTTTGGCTGAGTATGAAATACAGTCGCCGTCATGTTTTTTCCCACCTGGATGGTGTTGGAAATCGTTCCTCTAAAAAATTCTTAACACAAGGCTGAAGCCCATTATCGTTGTGGTTAAAAAATAACGCCCCAACGGTTTGCTTTCGCAGCTCCGCTTCATTAATTCGAATCTTTACCCGCAAAGTTCTCCCACGAGATTCCTTTTCAGGTTCCTTTGTAGCCGTTAAATTGAAATAAATATGCGTGGTAAAGCCGTTGCCATTTCCCCATGGAACCTTACTCATGGCCATTGGATACTGCACCTTATCAACTATGTACGGAACATGGCTTTGGAATAACCAATCTGGCAACTTCCTGGCCACGCACCATTTAACAGAATCCACCACCCGGCGATGCCAAGTGTTTATTCCGGACTTCATTTTATATTCGGCCAATCTGTTTGGGCTTTCCAATACCGGCTGCAATTCTTCTTCCGGCACAGATTGCAAAAAGTACTGATCATCACTATTCACAACAAACTCTTGACTGAGCCCAGGCAAGTTGCAAATCAATAAAATTTTATTGATAATGTTAGCATCTTTACAGCCGGCATAAGGATCTGAACACGGAACATGAATAGCATTATGAACCCATCCAGGACAATGCCCCACCAAATATAGTTGCCCCACCCAGGGTTGCTGCTGCAGAGAGCGGAGAGAATACCGTAATTCCCAATCATCCCTATGCTTGCTCAGATGTGTCAATGGATACACAATGTCTAAAGTCATCGTAGCAGCTCCCTTGCCAGGGCGGCAATAACTCCGTTGCCACCTTCTTCCTCAAGCCGTTGAATACCAGGGACTGCCAGGGCTGAAAAATCGGCATCGCTGGGGCAAAAAGCTCGAAGGGCATTGCGGAGCATCTCCACATCCCACGAGTCGTCCCCCACGGCAATATAATCCCGATATGGCAAAACCCCTTTATTTCTGGATATACAAACGTCCGCCCCCACCTTCTTTGCAAAATGATAAATACCGGGCCAATCATCTGCGGAAACAATCACCACTTCATACCCGTTGTAAATAAGCTCCCGGATTGCCCGAACATCCCGAGTGTGGAATTGCTTAAAAGGCTTCTCTCCCCGGTGGTCAATAGTTAATCGACCGTCAGTCAACACTCCATCGCAATCAATCAAAATCACTTTTGGCATAGCAGTTCCTTTATTTCTGCATTGCCCCAAAAGGAATCATGCACATTAGCAACATGCGTCAACAGGGATGGAAACTTTACGGCTTCCATTAGCCTATGTGACTTTGGTTCTTTCAATGAGGCGATAGTAGCGTGAACAAAATCATGATCTACAACCTTAACATACCCACCCCGTAAAGTCATCTCATGAAACATCCACCGGCAATGATCAAAGAACCGTAAGCCCTTCTTATTGGTTTCCACCGCGCAGTCAGAAAAGATGGTCCGCTGCTCCCCTTCTCGGAATGGGATTCGCTGGCAAGTCATGTCCACAGTTGCCATTGTGCGGGCAATAAAACAATGCGCTCCAGCTTTTTCTGTCACAATTGCTACATCAGGTTGTAAATGGGCTATCATCGTTTCATAAAGACCTTTCAATGGCGGACAATCAATATCCAAATGAAAATAGGCTTCTGCTCCTACATTTAAGGCGTGAATCCGGAGCAATTCCACGGCGTGATTCTGATGACAGTTAGGAAGTAGCCGAACATATTTACACCCTTGTTGCAAACATTTGTACTGAACTGCAAGGGACTCCCCACGGTCTTCCAAGTTATTGTCAAATACAACAACCTCTACATCAGGCGGCAGATTCACCTTTGCGGCCCGCAGCCAAAGATTAGAAAACTGATCGGAAAAATAAATTTCCGTGCCCACTACGATTTTCACTTTTGCACAATCCATATGAACCAGTCCCGCCCCTGTTCTGTTTTTATTCGTTTAGCAATGCAACTGGATTTGCCCAATAGCATTTTTCTGCCCCGGCCTTCAATCCAAAATTCATCCCCCAACAAGTAACAATCCCATTGATGCAACCCTGAGTAGTGTTCTGCAGTACCTTCATGTTCAAAGCCCTGGATGATCAGATACCCCCCCGACCGCACCGCATTCAGCAAATTATCATAAACAAGCCCCGGCTCGTCCGTATGGTCAATGGCATTACGCATGTGAACAATGTCAAATTCATTTTTAGATTTTAATTCCTCCCCTGATAGTGCCATAGGGGGGATTAAATCGTAAGCATCATAATCAAAAACCAATCGGTACATATCCCCTAATGGATCCACAGCGAGTAAAGTAGCGTCTGGAACTAATCCATGAAAAATTGAAACCACCCCGGATCCCACATCCATTATTCGATGATGTGGTTGCCCTACTATAAAATCCGCCACAAACTGATTCAGTTCAGGAGTTTTTTGTCGGCCAACCCAACCCTTTAAAAAACGATTCCACTGAACGAACTCCTGCCAAAAAACCAGTTCATCATAAATAGCTTTCATTTTCGTGGCGTTCATATCAGCACCCATGCTCATTTTCTTTTTGCATCAGTTCCCGCTTCCACGCTGCTCCGTATTTTGCAATCAATGCAATCCGGGTCATCTGATTTGTCTTTCTCCGCAGTTCATAGCGCCGGGCAGTAATCCGATCATTGTTTTGTGTGGAGGCATAGCGAATGTAAACATGACCAAGCTGCTCCCCGTAGTACACCCCCAACTTGTGCCCAGCCTTCCGCACCCTATACCCCCAATCCAAATCATGCCCCCAGTAGGGCATATTCTCATCCAAGGGAAACTGCTTAAATACCTCGGCCCGCACTATCGGCGCAGTAAATTCAAGAAAAGGGGCTTCCCGAGTTTCTATGCAACCTTCAATTGGTCGGCAAAAACGATGATCACTTTGGAATGCCGGGGAAATAGCGGCGTAGCCAGTCTGCTCCATCTGCTGCACCAATTTATCGAGGCATTGTTTGGAAAACAAAACATTGGTAACAAACCAAACATACTCTGCCCCATTGGCCCAAGCGTTAAATCCGGAATTTAGTGCCTTTGCCAAAGACCCAACCCCACGCCGATCAACAAAATGAATCGGATATCTTTTTGGCAGCTTCTCCAGGCACCGTTCCGTATCTGCCCATTCCAATTCTTTATAAATCACAGATATAACCGAACATTTATTGGGCATCAGTTAAAACCTTTTCAATTTGCGGCATCCAGTAATCCCACGAAAATTCCCGCACATACTGCAAGCAATTTTCCCGCAGTCGGTCCAGGGTTTCTTGTTCCTGCAATAATTCCTTCACGGCCAAGTACAAGTTAATTTCATTGCCGTAGGGGATCCTAACACTATTGACATCATTCACAAGATCATCATCCCCTTTGTGCAGCGCCCGAACAGTGACGCAACCCTTTGTCATTGCTTCCATAGGGGCGCAAGCCCGCGCATCATATCGAGAAGCCTTTATGAGTACAGAAGCCCGCCTATATAAATCATTCAACCGAGACAAAGACGGCCGCATATAATACTCATTCGGGGTATCCGGAAATCTGTTTAACGGTAATTGTCCATAAGCCAAAACCCGGCACCCATCTTCCCGGAGCAATTGTGCGGCTGTAGGACCAATAGCATCAGGATCCTTTGTAGGATTAATGGATTCCCACCCTTCCACCAATACGGTCTTGCCATCTTTCTTACAGTCTGGTTCCAATGGAAAGTCATCAAAGTTTACGCCATTGCCTACGTAATGAATTGCCCCCCTGCGTGCGGGAAACATATTTTTTACATACTGGATATTCCACTGACTAATAAAAAAAGTTGGCAAATCACTTCCATAACATTTATTGCACAATTCCAGCCACGGCATATCCGTAGGGCGGAATAGGTGTTCCAGCATCTGCAAAAACAGAAACTTCCGCTGAGGGGCGTGCACCGACCATCGCAAATCAATATCATGGGGAGAGCAGGTGATCAAAGTATCGCAATTCTTCAGGTCTCTAATATTATCCACCAGCCGCACTGCAGGTTGAATATCGATCCAAGATGGTACCGCGCTGCCCTTTCGGCAAAATAGAGTTACAGCATTATTACGAACCAAACGGTTGGCCCATTCCACAATCACCCGTATTCCGCCATGCGGTACACTGAGGCTCGGCACGGTAATGGCAATATTCAACATGTCATCACCCCCAAAGAAAGAACATTATCCCGGAGGCGTAAAAACTGTTGCCCATAAACCGTTTTGGAATACCAGCTGTCTGCCTTGCTCCCGGAAGCCACATCGGGTCCTGAGAAGCCCGTGGAAACCCCCGCAGCGGAAACGGAGGTAACCGGGCCAGCCGCCCCCTGGAAACCCGCCAGCAGCGACGTGGCTGCCTGTGACGCTAAAGTTAGCTGATGTGCCACATCCAACCCTACGGCGTCAAAGTAAAAATCGCCCCAAGCGGTAAAATCCAGTAACCGGGCCGAAGCCGTAAGAGCGTTCTCCACGATCAATGAAGCCAAAGTGTTAAAGGCTGGATATAAAATCACAAACTCATTGTAGGTTGGGGGGGTTGTGTAGTCTTCCCTTACCCCTTCTATGACTGCCGGTGTTCCGGTGCCTGCTCCACTCATGATACCACCTCAATATCAGGATTTATAAAGTTGTAGCCCGCCTTCTTCCGCCATACATACAAAGTGCCCGCATCCACCATAAAATCCACTTCCCCATAATTATCGGTCCGTCCAGAGGCGATGATGTTAAGTCCACTGGAATCAGTTGTAATCCAAATCTCCGCATCCGCAATAGGGAGCCCATCCCCTGCTTGAGTTAAAACATATGTCCAAGCAATCGCCCCGGTACCATTTAATAAGGATTGCAAAGTGGCATCCGCTGCGGATTCAATATGAGTTTTCGCTGCTTCCAATTCTGCAGAAGTAGCAAGCCCAGTGACGAAGCCAAACTCCGTAAGACTGCGATCTGTTCCATTCCAAACCGCCTCCGCAATATCAGTGGCAAAAGATTCTGGCACAGTAATATTTTCAATATTCCCCACCGAATCAGCCAGCGTAACCCGCGCTACGGTATCATGCAACGGATCAAAATCATTTAGAGCGGCAATCTCACCCCCAATTACAGATTCAATATGGTTCTGCGCAGTGGTCACATTGGCCGGAGTAGCAAACCCCAAGTTAAATCCAAAAGAAGTAATTGTTCTTGCCACATAGCCCCATACTGCCGCAGCAATATCAGCCGAAGCGGCCCCGATAGCAGTAAGGGTCCGGGTGCTGTACTGCCAAATATCTGCGACCGAATGAGAAGAACGGCTGCTGACATTGGCATCCAAGTGCGCCAATTTAGAACTGTTCGCATCCAGGTCTGTACGAATTTGAAGCGTAGTTGGAATTGCCATCCCGCTCTGAATGTCCAATACGCTGGGCACTGCGGAGGTGATGCTTCCTTTCATCGTGCTGGTGAAGTCCCCTACGGTCGGGGCATTAGTCAAGTTTGTTACAGTGGTTACTGCAGCCTGAGTGTCCGCTGGCTTTGTCCTGGAGCTGATATCCGCATCAAGGTGCGCCAATCGCCCTTCTGTACATACTGAAGCCAATGCTGCGCTATCCGTTCCCCGCATATCAGAATTGGCCGTCACCGTATCAACCAAAGTAACACGGGCCACCACATCCACTGCCGGGTCAAAATCCTTCAACCCTGATATTGCAGATTCAACCGCAGCCTGTGAACCCGTTACATCAGTAGGTGTAGCAAACCCCAAAGCAAATCCAAAGGCAGAAAGGGTCCGAACTGACGCCCCCCATACCGCTGTAGCAATATCTGCAACCAAAGAGCCAAAAGTGGAAAGGGTCCGAACGCTGACAGCCCAAACATCCGCCGCCGAATGGGTGCTGAAGCCAGTGGCAGTCAACCAAGAACCAGCCCCATGTGCAGTGGCCAGGGCTGCAGGAATCGCCGCATCAGCTATGGCACTATCACAAGCTGCATTAACGTCTGCATCGGTTGGGAGTGCGGCGATATCAGTTGGAAGATTCCCAGCATCTAATTCCGCCAGTCTTGTTTCAGTGCAGACTGAAGCCAAAGCCGCACTATCGGTGCCTCGCATATCAGAGTTTACCGTTGTTGTGTCAACCAAGGTAACTCGTGCCTGCGTATCAGCAGGTTTGGTCCGGGTGCTGATGGCGGCATCAAGATTTGCAAGCCGAGTATCCCCCAAAGCCGTGAATCCTGATCCAGTGGCTGGAATATTCTGCACGCTGGCCGGGGTGGCCGCATTAAGGCTGGTCTTTTGTGAAGTGCTAAAATCAATATCATCAAAACCCTTTACTTGCGATTGCACATAATTGCCAGTAAAATTCAAGCCATCCGTCTTTGTTTTAATTTGTGCAGTGTCTCCGGCGTTGATCGTAGAAGCAGTGGTATAGCGTTCTCCAACCGGCTGGCCTGCCCCTCCATCACAAATAATAACGTAGTCCTTTGTAGGGTCATACCCGGCGAATGAATATTTGTAAAAACCACTTCCGGTTTCGGTCATTGCGGAACCGTTTACAGCCAAAGAACCATCAGATAAGTCCCGAACAATAATAGTCGGGGACAGGCCCGTTGCGGGTACCCCGGCGGATGAAAACCATGCAGCCAATATCATTTGCGGTTCTCCATGTTATTGAAAGTAAAAAATTGCACCTTCATAATCAGAGCAATCCCCTTTGATAGAAATGCCATAACTGAAGAATAATCCGGACACCTTCAGTTCCTCACAAGTTTTTGACTTGATAAACTCGTTGAATGCCGGATTCTCCCAGACGTTAAAAACAAAATCAGCGCCTTGTGACTGTGGCCTCAAGACTTCTTTAGTTGTATCGGTATAGAGAAACGAGTAACGATTTAAAAGATCCTTTCTTGCAAACCAATAATCAACCTTAGAAGCGCCTTGCATATCGTTATAGAAATAAAAGATACTTGAATAATACGATGCCATTGGCGCAGGAACGCGCCGTGCAAGATAGACCTGGAGTTTGCCTAAATCCATTTTGGAACAATCTATTTTTACGGCGACTATCTCAACCTGCGGTTTAGAATCAATCTTGATTGCTGATGGGTTCACTGCTGGTGCAGGAGCGGGTGTTGGAGTAGGTGCTGGAATCGCATCAACGGAAACGCAGTTATTGTCGACGCATTTAGTCCCCGGCTGAAACAAGCAGCCAAAAGTACAATCAGCGTGACCAAACTTGACATTGCAAAACAAAGCCAACAAAGCAACAAGTAAAAGTAAAAACAATAGTCGCGTTCTCATATCAACCCCTTTCGTTTCTTTTGGTAGTATCGTTTAGAGTACAATCTATAAATGTTATTCTCTGTTGCTATTCTGCAAACAGAGGACTGAGAAACCCCAAACTTTTCTGCAATCTCTTTCTGAGAAATTCCTACCTTTGACATATTGCAGATTTCTTCTTTTTCATTGTAGAAAAGTTTCTTAACCATTGAGCTTCCTTGTGATCAGCCAGTCCTTTATAAGATTGATGAAGCGGAAAATGATCCTTGTCAAAATCCCAGGGTTATCAGCGATGATTATTCGTTCGTTCATGTTCCCCATTTCCAGTCTCCTTGATCCTCCCATTTTTCACCAGCTTCCCATATCGCATCCAGACAGCTTGTCTGATCGCCAGTTCCAGAGCTTTCTTTGAAAAAGCGGGTGGGACTTTTTGCTTTCGCTTGTACTTTGGCATGATGATCATTGAAACC
>Ga0268284_1000114_pt1 | contig 76068 bp, 60 predicted proteins | sample saktaG_14_FD_190137 | JGI IMG/M metagenome (GOLD analysis project Ga0268284, IMG submission 190137) | Saline water microbial communities from Sakinaw Lake, British Columbia, Canada - sak_2013_06_06_40m | ecosystem: Environmental > Aquatic > Non-marine Saline and Alkaline > Saline ...
GTTACTTAACCCCAATACGGTCTTTCGGTAATAAGTAAAGCCTGAACCCTAATTTTCAAAATGTCAAAGAACGAAAAAGTATAATTAATAAAAATAGGTTTCTAAAAGGTTTTGAACACTCCTAATTTAATTATACAAATTTACCTTATTACCTTGTTACCTTGTCACCCTGTTACCTATTTCTGTCCCCCGGGCGACGTAACCTCAGCCTTGATATTGAGCATGGTGGTATTGGGCTGGGTATTTGCGACTACCAGAATATTCTTCGACTGTAGTCCCCTTTTTCCTTTGCTGTTAAAGGCGATCCGGATGAGGCCTTCTTCTCCCGGCCGGATCGGTGTTTTCGGATAGGAGGGAACAGTACATCCGCAGGAGGTGCTCACTTCGGCGATGATCATGTCGGATTTTCCGGCATTTTTAAATTTGAAATTAAAAGCCACCGTTTCCCCTTCCAGGATTTTTCCGAAATCATGCTGTGTTTCTTCAAACTGAAAAGCAGGAAGAAGAGATGCATCCGTTTTTCCGTTTGCCGTATTTGGATTGATCACTACATCCGATGAAATATTTTCCTGTCCGGTTCCGGAACCTGAATTGCAGGAGTATAGAAACATCCCTGCCAACATCGACAGGATCAGAAAAAAGAATTTGGGGTACATGGGATGGTTGAATTTTTTATCGATGCAAAAGTACGAAATTTCAATCATATAAAATTCTAATTTTACAATCTATGCGGATCTACATCATCGGATATATGGCTTCAGGGAAATCAAAGCTTGGCAGGGACCTTGCGGCAAGCATGGGTTATAACTTCTTTGACCTGGATGAATTGTTTGAGGAACGCTACCATATCAGCGTCCCTGATTTTTTTGAGAAGTATGATGAGCCCGGCTTTCGACGCATTGAACATGAACTTTTACGTGAAACTGCGGATATAGACCGGGGGGTGATTGCAACAGGAGGAGGCACTCCCTGTTTTTTTGACAATATGCGGTTTATCCTGGATCACGGATTGTCCGTTTATTTGTACTGGGATGCTTCAGAACTGGCAAAGAGGCTTATCCTTCTAAGACGGAAAAGGCCCCTGTTAAAAAATATCCCGGGACCAGACATCGAGGATTTTGTGTTAAATCACATCCGGGAAAGGGAGGTGTACTATAAGCAGGCCGCTTATATTTTTGACGTACAGAAGGGGGATCCGGCTGACCTCAGTACTTGGGTTAAATCTCAATTGAATTTTCCAAGGATTTCCTGATCAGCAATGAAATGTTTTCCACATGCTGGGTATGCGGGAACATATCTACCGGCTGGGATTTGATCAAATCATATTTTTCTGACAACAGGGCCAGATCGCGGGCTTGCGTTGCCGGGTTACAACTTACGTACACGATTTTTTCCATAGGCATATCCAGCATAGCCCGGATTACCTTTTCATGCATTCCGGCCCTGGGCGGGTCGGTGATCAGGACATCCGGCAAGCCGTTTTGGCGGATGAAATCCGGGCCCAGAATCTTCTCAGCTTCCCCGGCGAAAAACAGGTTGTTGTTTATGCCGTTCAGGCTTGAATTGATTTTTGCATCTTCAATAGCAGCCGGTACGGATTCGATCCCGATGACCTTTGCAACAAGCGGAGCAATGTAATTCGCAATGGTTCCCGTTCCCGTATAAAGGTCATAAACGGTTTCACATCCCTTGAAATCTGCAAATTCGGCCACTTTCCGGTAGAGGTTGACTGCCTGAAAGGAATTTGTCTGAAAAAATGAAACCGGACCGATGCGGAAAAGTAAATCGGCCCCATGCTTGTTATAAGCGGGTAATTTTTCTGTAATATAGGGTAAGCCTTTGAACAGGACGGGCTGTAAGTCGTTGATCACATCATTTTTTTTAGGATTGATCACATAGAACAGGGATGTGATGGCCGGAAAAGCAGATCCCATGGCAGTCATAAGATTCTGAATGATTTCCGGATGATCCTCGTGGAAAACCATGATCACCATCCATTCTCCCCGGGTGGTGTTCCGGATGATCAGGTTACGGAGAAAACCATCCCAACGGTGCACATCATAGAAAGTAAGTTGATGGTTTAACGCATATTCCCTGACCCATAACCGGATTGCGTTTGAAGGCTCGGCCTGAAGATGACAATGCTGAACATCGAGCACCCGGTCGAAAAGGTTAGGGATGTGGAAACCCAGGGCATTCCTTTCTTCTGTTGAATTTTCTCCTGGTTTCAGCGGTTGCGTGAACCAGCGGCGGTTGGAAAAGGTATATTCCAGTTTATTCCGGTACTCCTGCTGATATGCGGAAGCAAGAATCGGAAGGACTATGGCATCCTGAAATTTCCCGATCCGTTTCAGGCTTTCCGCGACCTGTTTTTGCTTGTAAAAAAGCTGTTCTTCATATCGGAGGTTTTGCCAGCGGCAACCTCCGCATACCCCGAAATGGGAGCAAAAGGGGTCGCTGTGTTTTTCGGAATAAGAATGGTGTTTGATGACCTTTCCTTCGCAATAGGATCGTTTCCTTTTCACAACCTGAACATCGACTTTATCGCCCGGAATTGCAAAAGGAATAAAAATCACAAGTTCTCCCACCCTTGCAACTGATTTTCCATCGGATCCAACATCAAGGATTTCCACATTTTCATACAAAGGAAGTTGCGTTCTGGATCTTCTCATGACTTGATATTTCCTGGATTTCGTTTCTGAAAGTGTTTTGAATCGCCCCATTCACCATATCCGATTTCATCGCCGGCCATGGCGATCCTGGCCTCAAGGCAATTCCTGCATTCTGCCGCTTCCTCATCCAAACAGGGTTTGTTTTCATACAGCAGATAATTATTCCGGTAGCGGACCGGAGTCAGGTTGGGCATGATTACATTGGCTCCAACCATCAGCGCCTTTTCCCGGCCCTGGGGATCGATGGTTTGCATGGCTGTGGTGGCGGCAATATTGATGTCCTTCATCATGATTCTCAATATGGCTACCATTTTCAATGACAAGCGAAACCTTTCCTGTAAGGGAATGAGCTGATCCCTGAACTGATAAAGGGGTGTATCCTCATGTTCAATGTAGGGTCCCATTCCGACCATGTCTACATCAAAATCCCTGAAAAAAATCAGGTCATCTGCCAGATCCCCGGTGGTTTGAAATGGCAGTCCGATCATAACGCCGGTTCCCACCTGATAGCCCACTTTTCTTAAGGTGTGAAGAGATTGCAGTCGTTTTTCGTAATCATGAAGTGAATTACCAGGATGGAGTTTCTGGTACAATCCGGGATTTGACACTTCTATCCGGAGGAGGTAGCGGTGGGCTCCGGCTTCAAACCACCTGAGATAAGTTTCTTCTGTTTGTTCTCCCAATGAAAGGGTGATGTGAAGTTTGCCCTGGGTGAATTTTTGAATTTCTTTCAACAGCCGTTCCATATCCGAAACAAACTTTTTGGTTTTCCGTTCTCCCGATTGGATTACGATGGAGGCATAGTCGCTGTCGAAGGCAAATTTCACGGCATCGTATACTTCCTGATCTGAAAGCGTATAACGCTGGTATCTTTTATTGCCTGCCCTTATTCCGCAGTAGAAACAGTTTTTGTCACAATGGTTAGAATATTCAATCAATCCCCTGAAATAGACTTTGCGGCCTACATATTTTTCTTTTGTTTCCCGGGCAAGACGGAAGATTTCCCGGGTTTCTTCTTCACCGGCCCGGAGCAGGAATAAGATATCTTCCCGTGAAAAATCAACTTTTTCTAAAATATTATCAACAGACTTGCTCATGTCATAAGAAAAGTTAATACATTAGCTATGTTATTGTAACAGCTTTTTGCACTGCAAAATTAGAAAAATACATGGAAGAATTCATTAAGACTGTTCTGATAGATGACGACAAGTCCAGTATTATTTCCTTAAAGACTTTACTGGAAGGACATTTTCCAAAAGTGAAAATTTTAGGAACCGGCTATACGGTGGCTGAAGGTGTTTCAGTAATTGATGCCGTTCATCCCGATCTGGTCTTTCTCGACATCAATATGCCGGATGGAGAAGGGTTTGATGTGATCGAAAAAACTTCCTGGAATTCTTTTCAGGTTATTTTTATTACTGCTTATGATAAATATGCCGTCAGGGCTTTCGAATTCTCCGCTCTACACTACCTGGTAAAACCGGTGAACCTGGAAGGCATCAAAGCTGCCGTCGAAAGGTATAAGGAAACAAAGGATGAAAATATTGACAATAAACTGAGTATCTTAAAAGATACCCTGAAAAATAAAAATGAAAAGATCATCATCCCTTCCACCGACGGATTAAATATCGTGAAACTGGGAGAAATCATCAGGCTTGAGGCCGATGATGTATATACCATGTTCTATATGACGGATGGGAAACGGTTTATCGCTTCAAAACCCCTGAATAATTACGAAAAAATACTGGAAGATCTACCCTTTTCCAGGGTTCACAGCAAGCATCTGATCAACCTGATGTACATCAAGCGTTATATCAAGGGCAAAGGCGGATCGGTGATCATGGAAGACAATACCGAGGTGGAAGTTTCAGTCAGAAAGAAAGCCGACTTCCTCGAAAAATTAAAGGCTTTCGCCCGTTTTGTTTAAACATTGAAACGGATATGGAGGATATCCCCGTCCTCCACCACGTAATTCTTACCTTCGATGGATAATTTCCCTGCTTCTTTGCAGGCATGTTCACTTTTTAATTTTATAAAATCATCGTATTTCATGACCTCAGCCCGGATGAAGCCTCTTTCCAGGTCGCTGTGAATTACGCCGGCGGCCTGAGGTGCAGTCATGCCTTTCCGGATGGTCCAGGCCCTTACTTCTTTGGGCCCCGCGGTAAAGAAGTTCTCAAGGTCGAGTAAACGGAAAGCCAGGCGTACAAGGCGGTTGACCCCGGGTTCGGCCAAGCCTGCGTCGGCCAGAAAAGCAAGGCGGTCTTCTTCCGATTCCAGCTCGGCAATCTCGGATTCCAGGCGGCCGGCGATGATCATTACTTCGGTGTTCTCAGCTTGAATGCTGTCCTTTAAACGCCGGCTGTATTCATTTCCCTGTATGGCGGAATTCTCATCAACATTGCACACAAACATCACAGGCTTTTCGGTAAGCAGAAAAAGGTCGGCAACAAAACGGCGGTCTTCATCCGAAACAGGCGCATTGCGGGCCGATTGAAATGATTCAAAATGATGTTTATAGATCTGCAAAACTTCGATGCATCTTTTTGCTTCCTTGTCGCCCGCCTTGAGTTGTCTTTCCATGCGGTTCAGTTTCTTTTCTACCGATTCCAGGTCTTTGATCTGCAGTTCAAGATCAACGATTTCCTGATCCCTCACCGGATCGACCGAACCTTCAATATGCGGAAGGCGGGGGTCATCAAAACACCTGATAACATGGATCAGGGCATCCACATTCCGGATATCCGAAAGAAACTTATTGCCTTCCGTATGACTCCCTCCTTTCGACAGCCCCGGAATATCTACCATGTCAATGGTGGTTGGAACTACCCTGGCTGATTTAATAAGGGCATCAATGGCGTATAAGCGGGGGTCGGGGACATTCATGATGCCCAGATTCGATTTGGAACTGGTGAAGGCAGCCTGGTGAACCTCCGCCCGGTTATTGGAAATACAATTGAAAAGGGTGGTTTTTCCGGATCCGGAAAGACCGATAATTCCGCATTTAAGTGGCATATGTCAACAGATTGGAACTGCAAATATAGTTTTTTAAATTTTTCTTTTTATCTTTGCACCCCCTTTTCAGGGAGAGTGAAAAAGGGAAATCGTTCTTTATCCGCATCTCTCGTGAAATAAACCTATGTTAAACCCGGCTGGCGTTTTCTTTAACGTCACCACAAAGAAAATTTGAATGAATCCTGAAGAAATGAATGTTGAGGAAACTCCCGTTGTTCCGGAAGAAACTGTCCTTGAACCCACCGTTGTTTCTGAATTGCCTGCAGAACCTGTTACCGAAGAATCCAATTCCGAAGAACCCGTTGCAGAAGTTCCGGTTAATGAAGAAGTAGTAGCGGAAGAAGTAATTGCTGAAGAAGCTGTTGCTGAAGAAGCTGGTGCTGAAGAAGAAGTTACAGAGGAAGCTGTTGTTGAAGAAGTTCCCTCAGAAGAGCTTGTTAAAAAAACGAAAAAAGAAAAACCTGCCAGAGAAAGCCTGGCCGATTTCGATTGGGACGCGATCGGAAAAAAACATGAACTCTATTCCCTGGATGAGCGTCGCAAACTGGAAGATGTATATGACCAGACTTTACGCGCCATACAGGACCATGAAGTGATTGAAGGCACGGTAGTGACCATGACCAACCGGGAAGTAGTTGTGAATATTGGTTTTAAATCCGATGGTGTGATCATGCTGAACGAATTCCGCTACAATCCCGACCTGAAAGTGGGGGACAAAGTGGAGGTATATGTTGAAAACCAGGAAGATATCAGCGGTCAGTTGTTGCTTTCCCATAAAAAAGCCCGTATCCTTAAATCCTGGGAACGGATCAATGATGCATTCGAAAAACAGGAAATCATCAAAGGTTATGTGAAATCCCGCACCAAAGGAGGTCTGATCGTCGATATATTTGGTATTGAAGCTTTCCTCCCGGGTTCACAGATTGATGTAAAACCCATCCGCGATTACGACATCTTCGTTGATAAAGTGATGGAATTTAAAGTGGTGAAGATTAACCATGAATACAAAAACGTGGTTGTATCCCACAAAGCCCTGATCGAAGATGAACTCGAAGCACAGAAAGCCGAGATTATCAAGAAACTTGAAAAGGGTCAGATCCTGGAAGGGACTGTTAAAAATATTACAAGCTATGGCGTCTTTGTCGACCTGGGAGGCGTGGATGGTTTGATTCATATTACGGATCTCAGCTGGGGCCGTATTAACCATCCGGAAGAAATCGTTAAGCTGGATCAGAAAATCAAAGTGGTCATCCTCGACTTTGACGATAATAAAAAACGCATCGCACTCGGCCTGAAACAACTCACCTCTCATCCATGGGATTCCCTGGATCAGAACCTCAAGATCGGGGACAAGGTGAAAGGCAAAGTGGTTGTGATTGCCGATTATGGCGCGTTCGTTGAAATCGCGACCGGAGTCGAAGGACTCATTCATGTTTCCGAGATGTCCTGGTCACAGCATCTCCGTACTGCCCATGATTTTCTTAAAGTTGGACAGGAAGTGGAAGCCGTCATCCTCACCCTCGACCGGGAAGAACGTAAAATGTCTATGGGCATCAAGCAGCTGATCCCGGATCCCTGGGCAAACATTAAGGAAAAATATCCTTTGAAATCCAGACATCATGCCATCGTCCGCAATTTTACCAACTTCGGTATTTTCGTGGAACTGGAAGAAGGTGTGGATGGTTTGATTCATATTTCTGACCTGAGCTGGTCAAAAAAAATCAAACATCCTGCAGAATTTACCAAGATTGGTGAAAGCATCGAAGTGATGGTGCTCGACGTGGATGTTGATAACCGTCGTCTGAGCCTTGGACATAAACAGCTCGAGGAGAACCCCTGGGATGTATTTGAAAGCGTATTTTCCGTTGGCTCGGTTCATAAAGGAACCATCGTCAGCCTGAGCGATAAGGGCGCCATTGTTGCGCTTCCTTATGGCGTGGAAGGATTTGCTCCCCTCAGGCACCTGGCGAAGGAAGATGGAACGCCTTGTGTTGAAGAAGAAGCATTGGACTTCAAGGTGATCGAATTTTCCAAGGAGAATAAAAAGATCATCCTTTCCCACAGCAAAATATATCAGGATGTGCAGAACACCGAAAAGAACAAGGATGTCAAGCTCGGACTGAAAAAGGAGAAGGATACTAAAAAAGCCGTCAAGAAATTGAAGGATAACCTGGAGAAAACTACCCTCGGTGACATTGATGCCCTTGCAAACCTTAAAGCCGATATGGTGAAGGCAGAAGAAGAGGCAAAAAGTCCGAAGGAAGAATAAATCGCCATGACCTTTTCTCTGACGGTGCTGGGTTGCAATTCCGCGATCCCTGCGTATGACCGGAATCTTAGCGCTCATTTACTCAATGTAAATGAGCGCTTCATTTTAATTGATTGCGGTGAAGGAACCCAGTTTCAGCTGAGAAAATATCATCTTTCGTTCCGTCGTATCACCCATATCCTGATCAGCCACCTTCACGGAGATCATTATTTCGGTCTGATCGGGTTGCTGAATTCCATGCACCTGCTTGGAAGAAAGGAAGAACTCCATCTGTTTGCAGATGCCCGGCTGATGGAAATACTGGATATCCAGCTACAGGCATCCCTGACAAGATTAAACTATCCCCTTGTTTTCCATCCTTTGAACCTTGAAAAATACCACCTTATCCTGGAAGAGGATAAATTTACCATTTATGGTTTCCCTTTACGGCATAGCATACCTGCCTGCGGTTTTGTGATCAGGGAAAAAAAACCACCCAGAAAAATTCCGTCCCCACGTTCCTTTGCATACTGCAGCGATACCGCCTACGACGAAGCGATCATTCCGTTCATTCAGCACGTAAGTTTACTCTACCACGAGTCAACCTTCATGCAGAACATGGCCAGGGCAGCGGCGGAGAAATTTCACTCCACGGCAACGGAAGCAGCCAGGATTGCTTTGAAAGCCGGTGTGGGCAAGCTGCTGCTTGGACATTTTTCGGCTCGATACGATGATCTGGAACCGCTCCTCGAAGAAGCAAAGGCGGTTTTCGCAAATTCGATACTGGCCGCTGACGGATTGCTATTGAACATCTGATCCTTCTTTTCAGCATCGGAGCATCTTTTTACAGTTTCCAATGGGGGTTTTTACTATTTTTACAGGCTGAAAATATAAATATCTGACATGAAAAATTATTTACTATTATTGATCATCATGATGATTTGTGGCGTTAACCTGGCCCAGGAACAAAACCCGTTTTTTGTTGAATGGAATACTCCTTTCAAAGTGCCTCCCTTTGAACAGATTAAAAATGAACATTATTTGCCGGCGTTTGGGGAGGGTATGAAACAACAAAAAGCCGAGATCGATTCCATTATCGGACAAACGGCCTTGCCAACATTTGAAAATACTGTTTTTGCACTGGACCGCAGTGGAGCGCTGCTCGAAAAGGTTGCCAATGTTTTTTATGCGCTGAATTCTGCAAATACGAATTCTGAGATGCAGCGCATTGCCAGGGAAATCTCGCCCCTGATGTCGCAACACATGGACGACATAAACCTGAATCCGGAACTTTTCAGGAAAGTTAAAGCCATATTCGACGAAAAGGAAACCCTGGACCTGGATGCCTCCCAGAAAAGGCTTGTGGAAGAAACCTACAAGGGTTTTGTCAGGGGTGGAGCCAACCTGAACCCCGAGCAACAGGAAAGGCTCAGGAAACTGAATTCGGAGATAGGCCTGTTGCAGCTAACCTTTGGACAGAACCTCCTGGCTGAGAACAATACCTTCAAGCTCGTTATTGATAATAAATCAGATCTTGCCGGCTTGCCTGAAGGAGCCATAGCTACCGCGGCTGAAGCTGCAATGGCCGATTCGTCGACCAGGGGGAAATGGGTTTTTACACTTCAGAATCCGAGTGTGATGCCGTTTCTTCAATTTTCGGAGAAAAGAGCCCTGAGGGAAAAGATTTTCAACGCCTATATCAATCGTTGTAACCATAATAATGAACTGGACAACAAGGCCCTTATTACGAAACTGGTCATGCTGAGACAGGAAAAAGCTGAGCTCATGGGCTTTCCGGCCTTCGCTGATTTTGCATTGGAAGAACGAATGGCCAAGAAACCGGAAAATGTTTACCGGCTTCTGGATCAGATCTGGCGTCCGGCACTGGCAATGGCAAAGAAGGAAGCCTCGGATATGCAGCTGATGATTGATCAGGAGGGAGGGAAATTCAAACTCGAAGGATGGGATTGGAGGTTTTACAATGAGAAGATCATGAAACAGCGGTTTCAGCTGGATGAACAATCACTGCGTCCCTATTTCAAGCTTGAAAATGTAAGGGAAGGTGTCTTTTATGTGGCGAATAAACTTTACGGAATCACTTTTACCGAGGTTAAAAATGCCCCGAAATACCAGAACGACGTGACGTTATATGAATGCAAGGATGCCGATGGTTCCCATCTGGGCGTTCTTTACCTGGATTTTTTTCCAAGAGAAAGCAAAAGGGGAGGGGCCTGGTGCGGAACATACCGTTCGCAATCATTCAAGGACGGCAAAAGGGTTCCCCCGGTCGTTACCATTGTCTGTAATTTCTCCATGCCCGGAGAAAACAAACCGGCGCTTCTGACTCCGGATGAAGCAGAAACTTTCTTTCATGAATTTGGTCATGCCCTGAATGCCTTGTTCAGCAATGTTAAATATACCGGTCTTGACCGTGTTCCCCGCGATTTCGTTGAACTTCCTTCCCAGATCATGGAACACTGGGCATTTGAGCCTCAGGTATTGAAGGTATATGCAAAGCATTACCAAACCGGGAAAGTCATCCCGCAGGAACTGGTAGATAAAATTGTAAAAAGCGGTAAATTCGGACAGGGTTTTAAAACGGTCGAATACCTTGCCGCATCCTATCTTGATATGGATTATCATACCCTTAACAGGACCATTCAGCTAAACCAGCCGGAAGCCGCTGAAACTGAAATTTCTTCCTTTGCGGCAGCGCCCCCGAAAACAGAAACCCTGACCAAACGCTCATTCAAAGTTGATGTTCCAACATTCGAAATTGCTTCCATGAATCGGATTGGCCTGATTCCACAAATCCCTCCCCGATACCGCTCAACTTATTTTCAGCATACCATGACCGGTGGATATACCGCCGGATATTACAGTTACATCTGGGCTGAAGTGCTGGATGCGGACGCTTTTCAGGCTTTCAAGGAAAAGGGTAATATTTTTGACAAAACCACTGCCTCCAGGTTCCGTACCTGTATCCTTGAAAAAGGAGGTTCAAAAGATGCCATGGAACTATACGTTGATTTCAGGGGTCATGAACCGACCATCGGAGCTTTGCTCGAAAATCGGGGTTTGAAGTAATCAGAGGCGTTGTACGGAAGGATCAGGGATCATCCTTCCAGCGCATCATACAGAATCTCTATGGGATGATAGGCTTTGCGCCCGGTTCCATCGGCGATCTGATGCCGGCAGGAAGTTCCGGGAGCCGCAATGAGCATTTCCGGATCGGATTTTCTTATTTCCGGGAATAAAACCAGTTCCCCGACCTTCATGGAAATATCATAATGCTCTTTTTCATAGCCAAATGCTCCTGCCATTCCGCAGCAACCTGACTTGATCTCTTCCACGGTATAGTTTACAGGGATTGACAACATCTTAAGGGTTGGCTCCACCGATGCAAGCGCTTTCTGATGACAATGCCCATGAAGTTTGATGCTGCAGGTCCGGGTTGTGAATAAATCCGAAATCCTTTCCCCATTCTCCTTTTTCCGGCCGACGGCATACTGGATCACAAACTCATCGAACAAAAAAACATTCTTTGACAATTCTTCAGCGGCTTTTTTCAGGGACCCGCCTACCAGTTCGGGGTATTCATCCCGGAAGCTGAGGATGGCTGAAGGTTCAATCCCGACGAGGGGTGTTTCGGCTGTAATGACATCCTTTAAAAGTTTCACGTTTTCAACTGCCAGTTTTCTGGCTTTTCTGATCAGTCCTTTGGAGAGGTAAGTCCGGCCACTTTCTTTATGATCAGGGATCATCACTTGATAGCCCAGTTTATGCAACAGTTTGATTGCTTTGATGCCAATCTCCACATCGTTGAAACTGGTGAATTCATCTGCAAAAAGATAAACCGTGGGTGAATCTTTTAAGTTTTCCGGTTCATGGATACCCAGATGGTGGTGATACCAGGATCGGAAGGTGCGATGGTAAAGCAGCGGGAGACTCCGGTTTGGGGCAAAGCCAAGAATCTGTTTGGAAATCCCTGAAAGGAATTTATTTTTCTGGAAAAAATTGAAAATACCGGGAGCGATGCTACCCAGGCGGTTCACCCTGGTTATATTTGCTATAAGCCATGAACGGAAAGGAATGCCATTGGCATCGTAATAATGCTGCAGGAATTCCGCTTTCAGCTTTGAAATATCCACATTCGAGGGGCATTCTGATTTGCAGGCTTTACAGGAAAGGCATAGATCCATCACATCATAGATTTCTCTATGATCAAAAGGATTGTTTTTTGTGGAGTTGGTAAGGAATTCCCTGAGCATATTGGCCCTTGCCCTTGTGGTGGTGTTTTCTTCTTTCAGCGCCATATAGGACGGGCACATCCAGCGGCCGGTCAGAACGGTATTCCGGCAGTCGCCCGAACCGTTGCACTGCTCGGCTGCCCTGAGGATTCCCTGGGCTCCCGAAAAGTCAAAAACGGTTTGGATGTTCCGGACTTTTTTCCCCGCTTCGAATCTCAGGCCGGTGTTCATCTTCGGGGTGTCCACGATCTTGTGCGGATTAAAAATATGATCCGGATCCCAGTTTTCTTTGATCGCTTTAAGAAGGGAGTAATTGTGTTCGCCGATCATCAGCGGAATGAATTCTCCCCTTAATCTTCCATCCCCGTGTTCGCCACTGAGCGAACCCTTATATTTCTTTACAAGCCTGGCCGATTCAAGTGCAACGGTGTGAAATAGCTCTACATCTGCAGGATCTTTGAGGTTTAATACCGGTCGCAAATGAAGTTCGCCGGAACCTGCGTGGGCATAATAAACGCATTGAAGTCCCAATCCGGCAACCATATTTTCAAATTCACCGATATATTCAGGCAGGACTTCAGGCTTTACAGCGGTATCTTCAGTTACCGGGACGGGTTTACGATCGCCGGGATAGTTGGAAAGAACGCCAAGACCGGCTTTTCTCAGATCCCATACCCTTTTAATATCCGGTGGAAAGACAATGGAAAAATGGTATCCAAGGCCTGAATCCCTCATTTCCTGTTCGAGTTTTGCTGCAATTGTGAAGATTTCTTTCCTGGTTTCACGGGCAAATTCTATGATCAATATGGCTCCCGGATCCCCCACTATGAAAAAACGGTTTTGACGTTGTGTGATATTTTCACGGGTACAATCCATGATGGGTTTGTCCATCAATTCCACCGATCCGGGCTTGTATTTCAAAGCGACCAGGTTCCCTTTCAGGGCTTCCGAAACGGTATGGCAATGCATGCAGATCAAGGCTTTTTGCATGGGAGGAAGCGGAACCAGGTTCAGTTTGATCTCAGTCATGAACATCAGTGTTCCCTCGGATCCTGCTATCAGTTTTGAAAAATTAAAAGGGGGAATGGGAAATGTGCCTGCCACCTGGTCGGGGAGGGTGTGAAAAGGTTCGGTTTCGAGCAGCAAGTCTATCGCATAGCCTGTGTTCCGCCTATGAAGATCCGGATCCGGGTATTCTTTCCGGATCTCTTCCTGGTTTTCCGGAGAAGACAGCATTTGATGTATCTGCCGGTATAGCTTGCTTTCGAGCGTGTCACCTTTCGTTTTAGCCAGGAATTCGTCGGTAGTCAGATCTTTGAACGCTACTTCAGAACCATCGCTTAAAAATCCCTTCACCGAGATGACATGATCGCGGGTGCTTCCATACAATATGGAGTGAGCCCCGCAGGAATTGTTTCCGACCATTCCGCCGATCATACAACGGCTTGAAGTGGATGTTTCGGGCCCGAAAAATAAACCGAGGGGTTCCAGTATTTTATTCAATTCGTCCAGGATGACGCCCGGCTGTACCCGTACCCAATGTTCTTCTTTATTGATTTCAAGAATTTCCGTCATATACCTGGAAACATCCACGATCAGTCCTGATCCCACCACCTGTCCGGCCAGGGAAGTGCCAGCAGCCCGTGGTATGAGCGAAATCTTTTTCCGGTTCGCAAAACCGATGAGGGTACGAATGTCTCTGGCTGAACGGGGACGAGCAACGCCCATTGGAATTTCCCGGTAAGCGGAAGCGTCGGTAGCATAAAGAAGACGGGAGGCTTCTTCAAAATAAACATCTCCTTCAAGGAGATCTGTTAATCCGTCCATCATTTCATCTTTTGCAGGAGATCGAAAAACCTCCGGTTGGTTTTCATGTTTTCAAATTCATTCTGCGCTATGGCACGTGGTTTATCAGAAAATCCTTTGTCGATGGCTTTCTGTAATGCAGCCATGGAAGCGGTGGTGTCCTCATCCCGCATGTACAGGAGTGCCTGTAAATATTCTGGTTCAGGGTTTCCCGGATCCGACATCCGATATATCCCGATCACTTTTCCGGCAAGTTCACGGTTGTCCTGGTTCATGGCGGCGTTGGCATTCGAATAGCAGAAAAGACTTAAAAACGCAAGCAAACGCTGGTTCATCCATTCGGTTTCCGGATCATTTCCCGGCCTGGATCCGGCTTCAAATCCTGAAATTTTTCCTTTCCACCATTGTAAATCTTTTGAAAAAAGGGAGTTCATGAGATCCCGTTGTATCGACTCCTCCTTTTTAAGAATTTCCCTCCGGTAGCTTTGATTTTTCTGATACGACCGGCTTGTCTCCAGTTCGAGTATTTTCTGTTCAGGCCTGCTCAGACCGGGTTCACCTTTCAGTTTCATCCATAATATGGCATCTTCAACAGTTTCCAAAGGTGGCCATTCATGGGGGCCGGGAAAAGTGGTGATAAAATGTCTGTTCCCCGTTTTATTCAGAAAATCGTCGAGCCGCATCAATTCATTCAGGTTAAAGTCACCCAAACCCGCGATGCCGAAAAACTCAAAATGAAATTCAGGAAGTGATTCGGTCCCGGGAAATCCCGCTCCGCAACCGATCACTCCCCTGATTCCCGGATGTGACAACGCCATCAAACTCGCCACCCTTGCGCCTCCCGAAAATCCAAGGAGGTAGATACGGCTGGTGTCAATGGGGAAAAAGGAGCGGACAGCCGGCATCAGTGATTGGTAGATATTCTCCGTCATATCCTGGCTTTGTCCGTTCTTTGAAACATTGGATCCGACAAGAATAAATTCATATTTTTCGGCAAGATCCCTGTATTTTTTAACGGGCAAAGCACCTACCGCATGCGGGTCAAAAGCCATTACAAGCGGATAACGTTGACCTGGTTTGAAAGTTGAAGGAAGATAGACTGCAAAGGTGTTGGAGGGATCCATCGGACAGGCAACCGAAACCTGTATCTTCCCGGGCCTGGTTATTTCTCCGTCTTGTGAATGTTTCCGCCCGTTTCCTGAATTACAGCATAAAAAGGAAAAGATTGCCAGGAAGGGTAGGAGGATCTGCAGGCGTTTCTTCACTTTTTGTACATATTGGTGGATTCGAATATATTATCGGCTGATTTTGTAATAAACCCAGAGTACAGGTTACCCTCAGGGTCGGGATATCTTTTTGCAAATTCATAATAACAGCCCGGAATTTCAAAGACTCCTTCAGTAAATTTAACCTTAACCATTCCGGCTTTAATGCTCGATTGTTCGAGCAGATCTTCCGGTTTACCCTGTATTTCACCTCCCGCATCGTTGAGGAGAAATCCTTTTAACTTCAGGAATGTATTCACTTTCCGGACGGAATTCAATTTTTGAAGATGATTCACGCTGACTGTAAAATGATTGGCACAGAATCCATTCACATAAAGCCAGGCAGCATATTCCGATTCCTGGCGGAGTTTTTCGAATACGGTATGAGAGGAAGGTCCCGATAAATTGCCGGAAAAAATAATTTCATCCGCACGGATCGAATCAAAGGGGATGGAAGCAACCCAGCCTTTCACGATCTGCTGCAGATAAAAACTGAATGAATCCAGAATCAGTTCACTGATAAAGACCCTGGGCGCATTTTTATCGGTTTGATGTTCAAAATGTTTGGCAAATAATTTTTTCTTTTCAAAACGATATTCCCCCATCAGGCGGTAATTGTTTTTAAGAAATACCATGGCCAGCTGGTCTATCCCAATAGCCGGATGCTGGAATGTCCGGAAAGCGATATGATCATTCACCACGGTTTCTCCTTCTTCAATAAAGAGATCATAAACTTTCTTTGCGGAAGGGTTATTAAAAATATAATCCGTCCAGAGTCTGTCAAAAATTGCCTGAAGGTCCATAAAACAGGTTTTGACTTCAAAATTAGATAAAAGATCGAAGGAGAACGGCCAAATTTTATATTTTTGATTGATGGAACTGGGTATGGGTCTCTTTTTCTTACTGACCAGCATTATTTTCTTTCTTAAAAATAGAATTAATACCGCTGTTTTCCTGCTCTTTCTGGCTGCTTTGAGTTTCTTCATTTTCGCTTCCTTGCTGGATCCGTTTTTAAATTTATGGGATGAAAGGTTTCATGCCCTGGTGGCCAAAAACCTGATGAACCACCCCTTACGGCCGACTTTATATGATGATCCGGTCATCGGCATGGGGTACGACCGATGGGACCGTTCTCTGATCTGGCTGCATAAACAGCCGCTTTTTCTCTGGCAGATTGCGGTCAGTTATAAAATTTTCGGCGTTAATGAATTCGCTGTCAGGTTCCCGAGTGCCTTATTATCTGCTCTGATGATACCCGTTTCTTACAGGACAGGAAGTATCCTTGTGAACCGGAACACCGGGTATTTAACCGCATTTATTGTCACGGTTTCCTATTATCTTTTTGAATTGGTGTCAGGGAAAAAGATGGTTGATCACAATGATGTGGTATTCTTTTTTTATGTTTCAGCAAGTATTTGGGCCTGGGTAGAATATATCCGCTCAGGGAAAATAATCTGGCTGATAGGGACCGGGGTCTTTTCCGGTTTCGCGGTGTTGACCAAATGGCTTGTCGGACTTGCCGTATATTCTGGATGGTTATTGTATCTTGTCATGGGGAAGAAAGAAAGATCAGGCCTAAAAGCCTGGTTCCATTTCACCATGGCCCTTATCCTGACGCTGCTTATCATATTACCCTGGCAATTCTGGATTTTCAGATCATACCCTGAAGAAGCTCTTTGCGCTTTTCGGTACAATTCTGATCATTTTTTGAAAGTGATTGAAGGGCATGGAGGCCCGTGGTGGTATTACCTTGTGAATATGCGGGATATGTTTGGATTCTTCGCCGTGATTGCAATTCCCCTGGGATTAATATTTCTTTTCAGAAATATCAGATTGGGAATGAATGTAAAAATTGCCTTCCTTTTCCTTCCGGTATTGGTATTTGTATTTTTTTCACTGGCAAAAACAAAAATGCCCAGTTTTCCTTTTGTAATTTCATTGCCGGTTTTTATAGGAATGGCATGTATATTGGATTATCTTATTAAAATGATCCTGAAAGCAAGGCTTCCTTCGGTGATCCATCAGGGTCTTATTTTCCTGCTGCTGGTTCTCGTTTTTTTTCTCAATTTCCGTCCATTCGAAATTTTCCGGAATCATTCAGCGGAAGGAAATGATGGAGCATGCAACAAAATCCAGATTCTGAATAAAAAGATTTTTCTTCATTACAGGGAATTATTACCGCCAAAAACCGTACTATTTAACCTGAAGGGCAGGTCGTATGTGGAATGTATGTTCTATTCCGGTTTTACCGCGTATAATTTTCTTCCCACGATTGATCAATACCGGGAAGTAAAAAATAAAGGATATCAGGTAGCGGTTGTTAATTTTAATAAATTGAATTCCCCTGATTTTTTAAAGCACGACTCCTCGCTTATCATTTTAAATGATAAGGTTTTTTCATGCGATTAAACAGAAAGTTTACCTTTACGCTGGTGAATAATTGAGGAATTTATGAGCTATTCTAACCCGAACCCTGCTTTTAAGCAATTATTGATCGGAATCCTGGCCGTCTTAGGGTTCCTGACCACTGGGGTGGCCCAGCATAATATTTCCACTACCTATACTGAAGCTGAAGGACTGGCCTCCTCGATGGTTTACGATATTGCACAGGATACCTCCGGAAGGATGTGGTTCGCCCGGAGGTCAGGAATATCTTCCTACGACGGCCTGCAATTTACCAATTATAATCAGGCAGATGGATTAAAGCCCGGAACTTATGCTTTCATACATTTGGACGAAAAAGGTATTTTATGGGCTTTACCTGAATCGGGGGAACTATGTGTTTCAAAGTATGATGGCCAAAAATGGAGTACGGAATGTGGCCATCTGGATTCAAATATGTTATTTGGACCTAACTATTTAGCTTTTGATGTTTTTTATCAGGAAGGGAATTGTGTACTGGCGGTGGGAACTGAGAAAAATGGCCTGTTTCTTCGCGTAAATAGAGTCTGGAAACAATGGACCATGGACAATGGACTTCCCAGTAATTATATTCAGGTGGTCAGAGGAATCGGAAAGGATATTTATATTGGTTCCGATAAAGGGATTTCCATGATCAGGAATGACAGGATAATTAACAATCCTGTTTATTTACCTCCCATTCCTTCTGGAGCCATACATGGTCTGACACAAAAAGGTGGAAAAATATGGTTGCTGGGTGTCAATTGGCTCGGGTATCTTGAAAACGGAAAATTTATCAGTGTAAACCGGGATTTTGTGCTTCCACAAAACCGTTATTTGAAGAGTTGCTTCCTTTCCCCTGATGACCAGGGTAATGTTTTCTTCGGAAATCCCTTTGGCGCCTTTTTTTATAATTCAGATTTAAAGAAAGTTCAGGTTCTGGATAGGAAGGATGGGTTGATTTCAGAGGGTGGTTCGTCTGTGTTTTTCGACCGGGAATTGAATACATGGATAAGTGGTTTCCGGGGAATTACCAAAATCAGCTCGAAGAGGTTTGTTACTTATTCTGCCAGCGATGGTTTATTCAGCAATGAAGTGGCATCTGCGATGGAAATTAGGCCGGGTTATTATGTCTTTGGTCACAATTGTGCCTTATCCTATTTTAACGGATCGAAGTTTTCGCACTTGATTCTTGATCCGCTCAGCTATAAGCATAATTATGAGAGTAGGGTGCTGGATATGGATAAAGATGATGCCGGTAATCTCTGGCTTGCCGTGAGCTCTCTCGGAATAGCCAGGGTGGATCCTGACAGGAATGTGCGATGGTTCAAAGAAGAAAGCGGCATAAAGGGGATTGCTTATAGCATAGAGCAAACACCCCAGGGCAAAATTTTTGCCGGAACTCCTTCGGGTTTATATGAAATGAAGGGTGATAAATTCAACGCCATTAAACTTCTGAATGTTCCTCAGCCCGGGATCCGTAAAATTTTCAGCGGCCCGGATAATTCACTTTACCTGACCACCATTAGTCATGGCGTAATCCAATATAAAGAGGGGAGGACCTTTGTTTACTTACCCCATGATAATCCCCTGGCAAAGAGTACCTATGCTTTTCTGATTGATAAAGATAACAGGAAATGGGTGGGAACTGCTGCCGGTTTATTTTTTCTTTCCGATTCCGTTATGAGAAAAATGAATGAGGGTGGTTTATGTATTAATAAACCAGTGTACCTCATTGTTGAGGACTATGAAGGGTTTTTGTGGTTTGGCAGCGATAACGGATTATATAGGTGGAACGGATCGAAGCTTGACCACTTCAGTACAAGAGATGGGATATCTGGACTTGAAATTAACCGCGACGCAGGTTTTCTCGACCATGAAAATCATCTCTGGTTTGGAACCAGCAATGGTTTGACTGTTTTTCGTCCGGAATATGACTATGACCTTTCTAAGGCTCCTGCTCCCCTGGTCCACCCGCTTTTCCTCGAAGTGGGAAATGACACCCTGTTTCCAGGCAAGAAGATCGTATTATCCTATGACCGGAACAACCTTGCTTTTCATTTTCAGGTTCTTTCTTTCACTGACGAGCGTCGGATTTTTTTTAAATACCGTCTCGAGAATCTTGATACTGCATGGTCTAAGGAGATTCCTTATGACAATCCTGTCATCCGTATCAACAACCTCATGCCTGGAACCTACACCCTGCAAATTAAAGCCTGCAATGCACTGGGTATCTGGAGCGATCCGGTTAGCTTTTCCGAAATCCGGATCAAACAGCCTTTCTGGTTTCAGTGGTGGTTTTTAGGTTTGTTTTTTATCGCATTAGGCGTGATAGTCTTTTTTGCAGGTCGTTTTATTTTAATTGCCCGTTACTCCTCAAAACTGAAGCAGATGGTGGCATTGAGAACTGCCGAGCTTACAGAAAGCAATGCGGCCAAGGACAATTTCTTTTCAATCATCGCCCATGATTTGAAAAGTCCTTTCAATGTGATTCTCGGGATGCTGGATTTATTAACCGGTGATTATGATGAGTACACAGAAGAGGAAAGAAAAAACATGCTTTTTAAACTGAAAAATGCGGCCATCAGAACCATTAATCTTCTTGAAAACCTGTTGACCTGGGCACGTTCACAGAAAGGATTGCTGCCGGTCGTTCCGGAGGAGATCAACCTGAACGACCTCATCGATGAAAATCTTACCCTCCTTGAATCTTCTGCTCACAATAAAAAGATTTCCCTGTTTAAAACCTACTCCGAAAACTTTTTTGTCACGGCCGATCGCAATATGACACATGTCATTCTGCGTAATTTAATTTCCAACGCGATAAAATTCACTTACCCCGAAGGAAAAGTTGAAGTTGTGGTATCAAAGAAAAATGATGAAATGATAGAAGTTGCCGTTAAAGATAACGGTTGTGGGATGTCAGCCCATCGGTTAAACAGGTTGTTCAGAATTGATGCGCGGATAGCGACAAAGGGAACCGATAATGAAATAGGTACCGGACTGGGCCTGATCCTTTGCCTGGATTTTGTTGAAAAAAATAAAGGAAGTATTCACGTGACCAGCCAGGAAGGCAAAGGAAGCACGTTTTATTTCACCCTTCCCATGTTTAAGGTATCAGGGTCTTAAAAAAATCCGCTTATAAACTCGTCAAACGTAAGCGCTGAGAAATAATCTTCGATATTATAAGTATTCAAGGCTTCTTTGATGGCTGTTTCCGAATGGCTGACACCGCTGAGCGCATTTTCAATATCTTCTGTGTCCAGTTTCCCAAAGTAATCACCGAAAATCCTGGCATGCAATATGATACCATTCTGGACATCGAGATCAAATTCAAGGGTGCCGCTTTTTGCGGTACGGATAATTTTTTTAAAATTGTAGTTGGGTGAATACCCGAAATTCCATTCCCAGGATCCGTATTTGCTTCTGACCAGTTTGTTGATGTTTTCGTGGTCTTCTTCAGAAAGTTCATAAAACCTGGCATCGGGATATTTACCGACAATGTGTTGCTGTATTAGTTCCGCGAATTCCAATACATCCATAGGTTCTTTGAGGTGGTCACTGATATTGGTCACCCGGCTTCTGACTGATTTTACGGCCTTATCCCTGAACTTAATGGGGTCGGCATTCAGGGCCTTGCCCAGGTCGGCCATCTGGGAAGAGAAGAGCAGGGTGCCATGGTGCAAAACCCTGTTTTTCCATATGTGCTCTGCATTTCCTGAGAATTTTTTTCCTTCGATCGTAAGATCATTCCGGCCTTCGAACCGGGCATCGATTCCAAGATTTTGCAAGACTTCAAGTATGGGTAAGGTGTATTTCCTGAAATCTATCAGGCTTTCTTCCCTTCCTTTCCTGATAAATGTGAAGTTCAGATTTCCAAGATCATGAAAAACCGCACCTCCGCCTGACAGCCGTCTGACCACTTTGATATTTTGGGTCTTCACATAATCCACATTGATCTCTGCCAGGGTGTTCTGGTGTTTTCCGACAATAATGGAAGGAGAATTTCTCCATAGCATGAAAATATCTTCATCGAAATTCTTCAGCACATATTCCTCGGTGGCAAGGTTAAAATAAGGATCTGTCTGATGTCTTTTAATAATCAGCATGTTTTCAGAATTTGATGCAAAAATACTGGAATATTGAATTGAATATGGATAAAATGTAACTTTGGCACCTGTATGCAAAAGGTCAATTACTATATTTTTCGCTTTTTTATCGGCATTTTTTCGATTTTCTCTTTCTGGCAACTTTATGTTTTTTCTGATATCCTTTGTTTTTTTATTTATCGTGTTGCAGGGTATCGAAAGAAAATTGTCTTTGAGAACCTGAGAAATTCATTTCCTGAAAAGCAGGAAGACGAAATATCGATGATTGCGAATGGATTTTATCACCATCTGACGGATGTGATCACGGAAAGTATGAAAGCTTTCAGCATGCCTGAGGAAACAGTCATTCAACGTTACCGGTACATCGGGATGGATGCGCTGAATGCGTTATTCCGTCAGAATCAATCGGTGATCTGTGTTGCCGGCCATTTCAATAACTGGGAATGGGGTGGGATTGCCTCCGATCAACAGATGCTTCATACCCCCGTGGGATTTTATCAACCGCTCTCGAATAAATATACGGATGCTTATGTAAGGCGAAGAAGGGTGAGGGGAAAATCAAAACTGGCTTCCGTTCTCCGCACATCCGAAACTTTCAGGCAATACCTTGGAAGTCCCCATATTTTTTACATGATTGCCGACCAGAGCCCATCCAGTCCCAGGTTATCATATTGGGTCAATTTTCTAAACCAGGATACGGCCACCCTTCACGGGCCTGAAAAATATGCCCGACTTTATAATTATCCGGTTTTTTATGCCGATGTTCAGAAAGTAAAAAGAGGATATTATACCGTTTCCTTTATACCGCTCACCTTAGACCCTTCTTCAACACAACACGGTGAGATCACCGGCATGTTCATGCATAAACTCGAAGAGAAGATCAGGGAGAATCCATCCAGTTACCTTTGGTCTCACCGCCGCTGGAAACTAAAACGATAATAATTCGCTGATTTGTTCACTGCCTGCTTAGAGTAAACCTCCATTCCTGTATATAGCCAGTTGGGCCTCATAGAATTTATCAATCCGGGTTTTCAGATTATTTCTGAGGTTTGTCAGCTCCCCTGAAATAAAATCAACCCTTACAGGATCTCCGTTCTTCAGGTCAAGCTGGGCCAGCATCTCAGGTTTATAAGTCAGAATGGGCAGGGCTGCATTGATTGCATTCCGTTCATAAATGGCTCCATACGATTCAGCGAGAATACCGCTGATTCCTAATGAAAGGAAACAGTCGACAGCCTGCTGGCGGGAACTTCCGGCGCCGAAATTCTTCTGGGTTATCACCAGGTCACCCGGTTTTGCTTTCCTGGAAAAGTCCTCAAATCCTTTGAGGTTATCGAAAGTGTATTGACCCATCTCTTTGATATCGGTTATGGTCAGGTACCGGTTATGGAAAATCATATCGGTGTCGATGTCGTCTTTCGGGATGATCCATACCTGTCCTTCAACCACCGTGGGCTTTTCAATTTTTTGCTTTTCTTCGTGTGCCATGCTTGTCACTTCAGGGTTCCCTGATGCATGGAACAGGGCCGGTTGATCGGGAATCTGGCCGGGGGTGGTGATAAATCCGGCAACGGCTGATGCAGCCACAACTGCAGGCGAAGCCAGATAAACGAACCCCTTTCCCTGCTTGCCTTCAAAATTCCGGTTTCCGGTACTGATGGTGACTTCTCCGGGTCCATTCTGTCCGACCTGTCCGGCAGCACATCCTGCACAACCGGCATTGGATACCATGACTCCTGCTTCCTTGAAAACCTGGATCAGCCCTTCATTCATGGCTTGTGTCCAGATGACATCGGTAGCGGGAACGATCTTTAAAACAACTCCAGGCGCAACTTTCCGGCCACGAAGCACATCCGCTGCCGCCCGCAGGTCCTCCATCCGGCCATTGGTACAACTGCCGATAAATCCGGAATCAATTTTTTTATTTCTCACCGAATCAATGGAAATATCATCATGGGGGTGTCCGGGTTTGGCGACCATCGGAACAAAACCTGACAGGTCAATCTCGAATGATTTTTCATAGACGGCATCCGGATCTGCGATAACCGCAGGATAGTCATGACCAGTAAGTAATTTCAGTTCCTCGAGGAGATTTTTGGAGGTAGGAAACAGGATGATGATGGCGCCCATTTCAGTTCCCATGGAGGCGATGGTGATCCGCTCAGCAAGGGTCAGCATTTCCATGGCTTCCCCGTATATTTCCACCGAATATCCAAGCAACTTGTTGGCTCCGAAGATTGAAAGCAGGTTGAGGATGATATCCTTGGCAGAAATATTCGCAGGCCGCAGGCCATTCAAATGAATTTTAACCGAGGCTGGTACCTTGAACCACACCGCACCTTTTGCCCAGGCAGCTGCAATATCCTGATCGCCCATACCCTGGCCGAAAGAAGCGATGGCTCCCATGATATTGGCATGTGAATCGGTGGAAACAAAAGTGCTTCCGGGCCATGCCAATCCATTATCGATCGCAAGATGGGTTCCGATACCTGAATCGACGTCATAGACTTTGATGTTGTTTTCACGGGCATATAACCTGCACTTATGCTGATTTTCAGCATATTTCTGGTCCGATCCTCCGGGATTGCAGTCGAAAGTGAAAATGGTTTTTCCGGGATCTGCTATTTTTAACCCGTGATCACGGAGGTTCTTCACCACATTGGCGCCCCCGAAATCGCGGGCCGCACGCGTGTCGATTATAACATCAACAATGTCACCCGGGAAAACGTTCTGCTGGCTGGAATGTTTTGCAATAATCTGTTCGATGATGGTCATACTTTTCAAGTTTAATTTATCTCCTTCAATTCATTCATTGCATTCTTGCATTCTTGCATTCTATTTCAGCCTCTCCCTGAAAGGTTCGAAGGTCATAAAATCAGCATGATGTACAATGTAGGCTTCCACCGTGCGTTTCACCATATCACCTTCACCTGCATGCGTGGCAATGATGTGGCAAACAGCGGCAGGCACCCCGCATTGTTCCGCAAGGGATACTCCGGAAAACGGGTGACGAAGATACTTCCCGTACATTCCCTGCACCGATTTCCCTTCTTTCATTTCATATTCCAGGAGTTTCCCGACATCTGCCAGGATGGAGCCTGCAATCAAAACATCCATGTTGACAGGCAGATCCTCCCCGAAAAATTCATTCATCTTGTTCCCGGCATCCCGGGCTACATGCACGACGCAGCGCTTGTGGGCCATGAAAGAAACTTTCAGGTCGGGGCCGGCCAGCAAGGTGAAAGGAATTTTATTCAGATCTTCGGGTGTAAGGACGCTTTTCTCTAGCGCGAGCTCCCAGGTCTTTGCAGTTTGCTCCCGGAGATCAGGATCCTCGATCCACATCAACTCCGGCCATAATGTCAATACTTCGTTGGTCATTCTCTTATAATTTTGCGATAACGGCATCCGCCATCTCTTTCGTGTTAACTGCACCTTTGTCAAAAACTTCCGGATTTCCTGATAGCTTCATCATGTCGTAAGTCTTTACTTTTCCTTCTTCGATCACGGTGGCAACAGCTGTTTGAATCCGGGCAGAAATAGCGGTTTCTCCGATGTGGTCGAGCATCATACAGGCAGAAAGGATCATGGCGATGGGGTTCACAATGGATGGATTGAATTCAGCATATTTCGGGGCCGACCCATGGGTGGGTTCGAACACAGCGATTTCCGGCCCGATGTTGGCGCTGCATGCAAAACCGAGTCCTCCGATCAGTCCGGCAAAACCATCGGATACAATGTCGCCGAACATATTGCCGGCTACAATGACACGGTAGGTTTCAGGATTTTTTGTGAGCCACATCATCTGGGCATCAATGTTGGTGTCCTGAACTTTAATCCCTGGAAATTCCGTTTTCGACATTTCCTGCGCGATCTTGAGCATCATGCCTGAAGTTTCGCGGATCACATTGGGCTTCTCACAAACGGTAACCGTTGAAATCCCTTTCGCTTTGGCATATTCGAAAGCAGCTCTCACAATCCGTGTTGTATATTTTTTTGTGAAAATTCTGGTTGAAACAGCCAGTTCCGGTCGGGGACACCAGGCGAAATTATCCTTGAACTTTTTATGGGTCATCAAAGCATCGTAAACCTGGTCGGGAGGATTGGTCCATTCAACGCCGCCATATAAGCCTTCGGTATTCTGACGGAAAATCATGGTGTCGACGATGGGTTCTTCAATGACACCGCCAAAACCGCGACGGATAAAGTTAAGCGGGTTGCCTTTAAAGGTTTTGCATGGGCGCATACAGATGTCGAGGTCATATTTCTGACGCATGCTTACGATCGGACTGTAATAGGTAAACCCCTTGACTTTAAGTTCGGGCGCAAGCTCAGCTTCGGCTTTGTCTTTCGGTTTGGAAGTGATGGCGCCGAACAGGCCTATTTTATGTTCTTCCAGCAGTTTCTGAGTCCTTACCGGGAACGGATCCCCCTCCTTACACCAGAATTCCCATCCGATATCGCCATGCACATAATCTGCTTCGAAACCTGCTGCATCCAGTACCCGGATGGCTTCAGTCAGTACAACTTTTCCAATGCCATCACCGGGCATCGCTACAATGGTTCTCTTTGCCATAAACGCGTTTGTTTTAGTGTTTTTTTATAAACATTTGAGGCTTCAAAGATACAATACCGCGGGTGATCCCCAAAATCCAGCATGCAAATTTTTACACGAATTTTCAGGATTGATTTCTTACTTTTGCAAAAAACCATTATTAACCTTGTCACCCTGTTACCTTGTTACCCTATTATCCATTGAAAAAACATCTTACACATCCAATTTTCAGCCTGATCACGGAAGCGAGTTCTGAACTTCAGGTGAAAGCCTATGTGATCGGTGGGTTTGTGCGTGATCTGATGATGGGCCGCGATCATAAGCAGGATATTGACATCCTGGTGCTGGGCAGCGGAATTGATTTTGCCCATGCCGTGGCAAAAAAAACAGGAGTGGACACTCCTGTTAAATTTTTCCAGAATTTCGGAACCGCCATGCTGTCCTACCAGGGTTATAAGATAGAGTTTGTCGGAGCACGTAAAGAATCATACCGCAGGGATTCAAGAAAGCCGATCGTTGAAAACGGAACCCTTGAGGATGATCAGAACCGCCGGGATTTCACGATCAATGCCATGGCTATTGAATTAAGTCCTTCCGGATATGGCAATGTGCTGGATCCTTTTAACGGTGCAGAAGATATTGAAAGGAAAATTATACGAACCCCGCTCGATCCTGCGATCACTTTTTCCGATGATCCGCTCCGGATGATGCGGGCCATCCGTTTTGCTACCCAGCTGAATTTTTCAATCCAGCCTGATTGCTACCAGGCCATAAGGGAAAATGCCGGCAGAATCGATATTGTTTCTCCTGAACGTATTGTCGATGAGCTCAACCTGATCATTCAAACCGATCTGCCTTCTTCAGGCTTTGTGATGCTGGATAAAACCGGGCTTTTACCTCTGATTTTCCCGTCATTTGTGGAGTTAAAAGGTTCGGAGGTGATCGATGGCAAAGGACATAAGGACAATTTTTATCATACCCTGGCCGTGCTTGATAATGTGGCTTCAAAAAGCAATAACCTCTGGCTTCGGTGGGCGGCCTTATTACATGATATAGCCAAACCCCAGACCAGGAAATATATTCCGGGTCAGGGCTGGACATTTTACACACATGAGTATCAGGGTTCTAAAATGGTACCTTCTATTTTTAAAAAATTGAAGCTGCCCTTGAACGAGAAAATGAAATTTGTTGCCAAAATGGTTTTACTTCACCTGAGACCCATTGTGCTGGCCGAAGACGTGGTCACCGATTCGGCGGTCAGGCGTTTGCTATTTGAAGCCGGAAACGACATTGATGACCTTATGCTCTTGTGTGAAGCAGACATTACTTCCAAAAACCAAAGCAAGGTCAAACGTTTCCTTGAAAATTTTGAAAACGTTCGTCATAAGCTGAAGGAAATCGAAGAAAAAGATCGCCTCAGGAACTGGCAACCCCCGATCAGCGGCGAAATGATCATGAAGGCTTTCGGGATCCCTCCCTCGAAAGAAGTGGGAATTATCAAGGATGCCATTACTGAAGCCATTCTTGAGGGAGAAATTCCAAATGCGTTTGAGGCTGCATATAGCCGGATGCTATTAGAAGGAAAAAAACTCGGACTTAAACCTGAGCGTTTATAATTTTTTTATTTTTGAATTTATTTTAGCAGGAACAGGCATGTTAGTTTACCGTTTTAGATTGACTTCAGAGGAATATGAGAATTTTCTCAGGGAAATAGAAATTCTTCCCGGCCAGACTTTTCTCGATTTTCATTCCATCATTCTGGAATCAGCCGAATTATTTAGTGTTCAGCGGGCCTCTTTTTTTCTGACCGATAAAATTTACAAAAAGAAACAGGAGATCACGCTGAAATCTGAAAAACGACAAGTCAGGCAATATGATGAGGACCTGGATCAGGTGGTGAATGTCCCGGTTACCCTTCCGGTGATGAAGGCTTCCAAACTTAAGACCTTCATGGAAGATCCCCATCAGAAAATGATTTATGAGTTTCATGGAAAAGAATATTTCGGGTTTCACCTTGAATTGTTCAAGATTTTTCAATCCGATGGAATACATAGTTATCCGCGATGCAACAGGAGAACCGGTGAACTGCCCCAAAAAGTTGATATTCCGGCGCCTGTTGTAGAAGAAGTGGCCGTCCCCAAAATTGTGGTCCCGAAAATTAGCATTCCTAAGCTTGAATCATTGGTCAAACTTGATCATCTCGAGGCAGATGAAGCGGAACTGGTGGCTATCGAAAGCCAGTTAAGCGAAGTCACTGATGAAGCGGAGGAGCCCATCTTCGGAGAACCTGAAGTGTTTGAAAGCAGAGAGGGGGAAGATACTTCCTTTGATGAGGAAGAAAGGATGGAACACATCGAAGATTATGACGATATCGACAAACTGGAAAGAAAATATTCCGGTTTCGATCACGATACCGATGACTATTGACCCTCATTTTCTTGTTGTTATTGCCGGTCCTACATCCGTGGGTAAAACTTCCATGGCCCTTGAAATTGCCGGTTCGCTTTCAGCAGAAATCCTTTCTGCCGATTCCCGCCAGTTTTACAAAGAGATGCGCATAGGTACGGCCTGTCCATCCATGGCTCAGTTGTCACAAGTGCCTCACCATTTTATCCGGCATCTTTCCATCCACGAGCCCTATAATCTCGGATTGTACGAAAGGGATGCCATTGCAAAACTGGACCAGCTCTTCTTAAAATCGCGCTTTGCCGTCCTGGTGGGGGGCTCGGGTTTGTATCTCAGGGCCGTATGCCATGGATTGGATGTAATGCCCGACCCGGATGAATCGCTGAGAAATGAACTTAAACTGCTCTATGACCATTCAGGGATAGGGATATTAAGGGAAAAATTGAAAGCCCTCGATCCGGTTTATTATAACAAGGTAGATCTCAATAATCCATTCAGGATCATCCGGGCGCTGGAGGTATGTATAAGCTCGGGCGGACCCTACTCGGAATTGAGAAAAAACAAACCGGCGCAAAGAAAATTCTTTGTCACCGGAATCGGCCTGGACTTGCCAAGGGAGGACCTCTACAAACGGATCAACCGCAGGACGGATACGATGATGGAGGAAGGTCTTCTGGAAGAAGCCCGGGCGCTTTTGCCTTACCGTCATCTGAATGCTTTAAATACCGTTGGATATAAGGAACTGTTCGAACATTTTGACGGAAAGGTTTCCCTTTCAGAGGCGTTGGAAATGATCAGGCAGCATACACGCCATTATGCCAAACGACAAATGACCTGGTTCAGAAAAGATCCTTTGCTTCAATGGTTCAGACCAGATAAGGGTGGAGATATACTGAAGTTTATCAGGCAGAAGGAAATGAGGGTCAGGCGTTAGGATCCCGGGGCTGTGAATGGAAAACTGTCAGTCCTTCCATGGGAGACCGGAGAATGGTTGCGGCCATGATTTCTTCTTCCCTTGCAGCTTCGGTGAGAATATCCCGGTAGTAAAAGGCAATGGATCCGACAAACCCAACAGGAAGCTCACGGTAATTTTCATATTGTTTAATCTGGGCATGAAAGAAGGCAAGAAAGGAATCCAGAACAAGCCGGTGAATGAACGGATGCTTCTGGTTAGGCGCGAGGAATGCACTGAAGGAAGCCAGGTACCTGTTCGGCGAAGGACGGTTATAAAGAGAATCCAGAATATCCTCCAGGCTCGGATTAAATTTTTCCCTGAATGCCTGATCCAGATCTGAAGGGAGTTCTTTCCTCAGGTATTTGCCCAGGAATGTTTTTCCCAGATAAGACCCGGCTCCCTCATCCCCGAAGAGGTAGCCCAGGGAATCTACCTTTGAAAAACAATGGTTTCCATCATAATAGCAGGAGTTGCAGCCGGTGCCCAGAATGCCTGCAATCCCTTTACCATGGCCGAATAAGGCTCTGGCAGCTCCCAGAATATCATGATAGATCATGATCCTTGATTTCCGGAAATATATTGCCAGGGCATCTTGAACCATCGCGTTATTCTTTTCTGTGGAACAACCAGCCCCGTAAAAATGAATTTCGCCGATATGATCGGGAACCAGAAAAGGCAGCAATTCTGCAATCAATACAGATTCCACGCTTTCAAAAGTATGAAAATAGGGGTTAAGCCCCGCGGTGTTAATCCGGCCTTTCTCTTTCCCTTCTTCGGTTACGACCCACACTGTTTTTGTAGATCCGCTGTCGGCAATCAGTTTCATAATTCATCTTTAATAAATCCGGGCTTCTTATTTAATCAATGCAATGTTCGGGTTTTTCAATCCCCTGGCTTCTTTGAGGTAAGCTTTTACCGTTCCGATAATTATTTTTGCTTCGATGTAAATGGGAACCTTATTTGCGTCGTCCGTAACCCAGACCAACACGTCTTCATCTCCCCGGAAGATGGTTCCTTCCACCATTTTTGCAGCGAATTTTGTGCAGCGGTATTTTTTTCCATCCGTGTTTTCGACGATTTCCTTCCCCAGGGGACGTATATAGATATTATAATAGCCATCATCAATCAGAACAGGGATCTGTTTTTTAAAATCTTTTGAGATATTGGGAAGATCCAGGGTTCTGGTATAATAAACCGCTGACAGCATATCAAAGCTGCAAGGTAAAATTTTCAGGGTGTCGGTTCGCTGTGGATTGTTGTCAGTCTTCGTATTGGAATATACCTCATGCTTCTCCTGGTCAAACTTCATGGTATTCAGCAGGGTGTATCCGCCTTCATAGATATAGCGGCGAAACTCAAAAGAATGGAAGGTGTCGGGATCTACCCAGGAATCATAATAATCCCTGACTTTGAATAAAATGTCATAGGTTCTGAAAGTTTTTCCGGTGCTTTTCAGATGCCACGAAGGTTTTCCCAAAAACATTTCCTTTTTGGCTGAAAAAGTAACCAGTCCTGCATCTACCCATACCGGGCCCCAGTTGTAGGAAACGGTATAGCTGACTTCTTCCCCGTCGCCAAATGCGTCGTTGGAAGTAAAACATTGGGCATTTAAATGAATGGCAATGAAAAATCCAAGAACTGTTATCAGAGAACGCATGGATTGGTTGGGTTTCGGCTTAGGTTTCTGGATTGAGTTTCTTTCGGGTCCATAAAAAATATACCGGGATACCCATGATAACGATGATAAATCCCGGCCAGGTATACATGGGCTTAAAAATTAGTAAAATGATCAGGATCATGGATGCAAGGACAATATACAGGGCGGGAATGAAAGGATAACCAAAAGCTTTGTAAGGCCTTTCCATGTCAGGTTTCGTTTTCCGTAAAACGAATATTCCCGAAATGGTCAGAACATAAAATATAAGGACCGCGAACACTACATAATCGAGGAGCTGTCCATAAGTGCCTGAAAGACACAGAATACTGGCCCAAATGGCCTGAATGTACAGCCCGTATGCGGGGACTCCTTTGGCATTCAGATGTCCGGCCTTCCGGAAGAATAATTTGTCGACGGCCATAGAGTAATAGATCCTGGCTCCGGATAAAATCAGGCCATTGTTGCAGCCGAAAGTGGAGATTACGATAAACGCAGCCATCACAAGCACGGTATAATTTCCGAATAAACCCGTCATGGCTGCAGTTCCGATCCGGTCGTTCATGGCATACTGAATCCCGCGCTGAGCAACGTCGGCTCCTGTGGGTTCACCCCTGAGCGGCAGCACTGAAATATACACCAGGTTGGCCAAAAGGTATAAAACGGTCACGAGGATGGTTCCAAATGCCAGACTCAGGGGAATATTTTTTCTGGGATTGATCACTTCTCCTGCTGTAAAAGTGATGTTGTTCCATGCATCAGAAGAAAACAAGGTGCCGACCATGGCCATGCCCAGGGCTGCAAGCAGGGTAAATCCGGAGATGGGAATATGCTGTCCTCCCACACCTTCCTGCATGGGTTCCCAGAAAATCTTTTTGTTGACCTGGATAGATTCATGATCCGAGGCAAACCCCAGACCAATGATAATAAATAGCAGGAGTAACAGAACTTTTCCAAGGGTAAAAGCGTTCTGTACACGCTTCCCTTCTTTAATTCCCCTTGAGTTTATCCAGGTCAGCAAGGCTATGGATGCGATGGCTACGATCTGTACCGGTCCAAACTTGAAAAACCCGGCTTTGAACCAATGTACATCCTCTGAAACCCAGGGAGCCAAAACCCCGGTGAATTTTGCAAAAGCCATGGCAACGGCTGCAATGGTTCCGGTCTGGATGACGAGGAACATGGTCCATCCAAAAAGAAAACCGATCAGGGGGTTATAAGCCTCTTTAAGGTAAACATATTGTCCACCGGCCTTGGGGTACATTGCAGCCAGTTCCCCGTAGCTCAATGCAGCACAAATGGTTAAAAAACCTGCCAAAACCCAGGCAATCATCAGCCAGCCAGGTGAACCCAGCTGACGCGACACATCAGCGCTGACAATAAAAATTCCGGAACCGATCATTGAACCGGCAACGATGGCTGTGGAATCAAATAAATTCAGACTTCTTTTGAATGAATGATCTTCCCCCATATTGAATATTTTGCCTGCAATTTACCGATTTTTTTTAATTCCCTGACTTCGTTTTCCCCGGTATTCAGGAGCAGGGAAGAGAGAACCTAAATATACTATTTTTGTAAATCTGTTTAACAGAAGTTAGGAAATCAATTACAAAATGTAGAACGATGAAAAAGATTAGTAATTCTGCCTCCCGGAATAAAGAATGGCTGAGAACATCTGCCTTTCTTTTTTCATTGATTGTGATCATTTTTGTTTACCCCTTCCTTGATGAAAGCCCGTCAGAAAAGCTGATTGCATCAGCCCTGGTATTATTTACGCTCGCGGGAGGCGTGAGTGCCATGTTCTCCCACCGGCACGCATTCTGGATCGCGCTTGTCCTGGTTGCCGGATCAGTGATTGTGGAGATCTTACCCTATGTTTTTCATGAAGATTTCTTTAAAAGTATTACCTACCTGAGAAGTTTCGTGATCTATGGTTTTTTTGCCGTTCTTCTGTTTTATTATCTTCTCAAAGTCAAACATTTATCAACCGTTGAAATCGGTAATGCGATTAGTATCTACCTGCTGGTAGGCTTATCGTTTGCTTATCTTTATTGCTTTATTATTCAATTTTATCCGGATGCTTTTTGTTTTTCAGGGAACCTGGAGAGAACCTCCCAGCCCGACCTGATTTATTATAGTTTCGTAACCCTGACTACCACCGGATATGGCGACATCTTTCCAACTATGAAAATTTCCCGCTTACTTGCAAATGTGGAATCTATTTTCGGAGTATTCTTTATTGCCGTGATCATCGGACGGATGGTAGGAATAAGTAAAAAAAATGATCCTGCTGAAAAATGACACAGGGTCATGGTTTGATGCAGCAGGGACGGGTTGAAATAAGCAGTGATAAGGATCCCATTCGGCCTTCGGGTCTGAAAAGTGATAAGGTAAAAAACAAAACCAACAGCCCGAAAGTGGCTGAATATCAACAATGAAACAATAAAAAATCAATAAGCTATGAAAAAAACATCCTGTATCAGCCACATCACGGTATTGCTTTGCCTGCTCATGCCTGCCATTGCATTACACCTCCTTTTCAATTCCGATGCCCAGGCCTGCACCGTCTTCCGCATGAAAGCAAAAGACGGTAACATCACCCTGGGCCGTTCGATGGAGTTCGGGGCCAACCTGAACTACGACCTGATCGTGGTTCCACGTAACACCCCATTTGCAAGCCCGTCGCCTGTAAGCAAGATGGGCACGAAGTGGTCGACCCGAAACGGGTATGTGGGCGTTGCCAGCATGGGGATGGATTTCGGGGTAAGTGATGGGATGAACGAAAAAGGACTTGCCGTAAGCGTGCTCTGGTACGAAAGCAACACGCAATACCAGACCGTTGCCCCGACCGACAGCAGCAAGGCCCTGGCCCAGGCGATGTATTCCGACTGGGTACTGGGAAATTTTTCGACCGTTGATGAAGTCAAGGCAGCCACTTCCAAAATGCGGGTATTTTTTTATTGCGACCCGACAAAAATGAAGATGGCTGTGACGGTGCATTTTATCGTGTATGATGCACAGGGCGGATGCATTGTGGTGGAATATGACAAAGGCCAGTGCAATATTTACGACAACCCGCTGGGCATCATGACCAACTCGCCTTCCCTGCCCTGGCATTATAACAACCTGCGGCAGTACATCGGGCTCGAAAACACCAACCCCATCCCGGTCAGGGCGGGAGGATTTACCTTCAGTCCGACAGGTCATGGCGACGGGATGATGGGAATCCCGGGCGACTACACGCCGCCCAGCCGCTTTGTGCGACTGGCCATGTTCGAACGGTTTGTCACCCGCCAGCCTGATGCCCCCTCAAACCTCAACCTCTGCGAGCATGTGATCAACACCTTTTCCATCCCCTTTGGCATCATCGTCGACAAAGATTCCAGCGGTAATGTTGTCTCGGCTGAATCCACCCAATGGGTTACCTTCCGCGACCTGACCAACCGGTTTTTCTACTTCAAAACCTACGAAAATCCGACCCTGCGAAAGCTGGACCTAAGCCGGGTTGATTTCACGGCAAAAGGGGTCACGCGCATTAAAATGTTCGGAACCGAGCAGGTCATCGTGGATTTGACGAAAAATTGAATCGTGTTGGAAGATTGACCTTTTAAGGGTCGTTGTTCACCACCGGTTTTACACTTGAAACTCGTAGCGGGATCGAGAATTGAACTCGAGACCTCCGGGTTATGAATCCGACGCTCTAACCATCTGAGCTACCCCGCCTGAAATTGAGGTGCAAAGATAGAAAAATTATAATTTCTGAAGCACCAGTGTCCTACATGTTATTATTTTGTATATTTATAACAAGAATTTTCTCCAATCGGATAAACAAAAATGTATTATGAAAACACGCACTTTTATCAGCATGATCATACTGGCTATGGCTGTCCAGTTTATACCGGGTTGTTTACTTCAGGCACAGGGATATGATTCCATTTTTCTGAATAATATCAATGCCTGCGTGAATGCTTCCGGGGTTCTTTTTCATAACTTTCCCCTGGGGAAACCAGGATTTGAAGTTCCGAAATTCAGTGGTAAGCATACGGTCTATAATTCCACTTTTTGGGTAGGAGGGCTGGATCAGGGTTCAAACCTGCATTTAGCGGCTGAAAGGTATGGCCAGGGTCCGGCAACAAGCCCCTCCAATACGAAATTTGATTTTTGGCCAGGCCCGGTCATGGATTCCACAGCCTATTCTGCGGTTCAGGATTCGGTTTGGAATTACGTCTGGAACCTCCGGAAATCCGAGATCGAATTTCATAAGGCACATTGGAACGATCAGGGATACATCCCCGTTCATGATATCCTGACCTGGCCCGGAAACGGGGATGTGAACCTGGGACTGGCAGCCCAGCTTGCGCCTTATTACGACAGGTCGGGCGATGGGATCTATAATCCTGCCGATGGCGATTACCCATTGATCAGGGGAGATCAATCCCTGTTTTTTATCTTTAATGATGACCGGGATTTTCATGCAGAAACGGAAGGCGCAAAAATGAAAGTGGAAATTCATGGAATGGTTTATGCTTTTGACCTGCCGGACGATTCGGCCTTCAAGAACACGATCTTTCTGAATTATAAAATCTTTAACCGCTCGGAAAATAACTATAGCAATACCTGTTTTGGCATTTTCACAGACCTGGATATTGGCTACTGTGGAGATGATTATATCGGGTGTGATGTGGAAAGAAGCATGTATTACGGCTACAATGGAACACCGGTCGATGGTTCCGGTCAGCCGGAAGCCTATGGAGCCAATCCTCCTGTTCAGTCTGTTTCTTTCATCGGAGGGCCTTTTATGGATGCCGACGGACTCGACAACCCCCGTTTCGACGCTTATGGCAACCCATTATGTAACGGCAGTGTGAACGGCATTAATTTCGGAGATTCCATCGTGGACAATGAACGGCTTGGAATGTCGGATTTTGTTTATTGCAACAATTCCAATGCCGGGGTTCCGAATTATATGACCGATCCGCTTTTTGCCCCGGATTATTATAAATTCATGAAGGCGATCTGGAAGGACGACACCCATATGGTCTATGGAGGGAACGGACATCCTTCAGCAGGCGGCTATGGACCTGCCTGCAATTATATGTTTCCGGGTGAATCGGATTCCCTGAATTGGGGACTAGGTTGCGTTCCCCCGAATGGGGCTGTTAACTGGACGGAAACCACGGCCGGAAATAATCCTTCTGATCGCCGTGGCATCGGTTCGTCCGGACCCTTCACGTTTCAGGCCGGAGGGGTACAGGAACTCGATCTTGCTTTTACATTCGCCCGTGATTACGGAAAGAAAAGCACCCTGGGTTCCCTTGATAAACTCAGAACTTATACGGATATTGTCAGGAATTCCTTTTCCTCAAATACCCTCCCGGATGGAAATTCATTCAATGGAATTGCGGAAAACAAGGGGACATTGCCTTTACTGGTCAGGTTGTTCCCGAATCCGGCATATGACATTGTAAGTCTGCAATTTGAACGGATTTTAACCGGGCAGGCGGACATCAGGATCTATAACGAAACAGGATTAATGGTCAGGGCTGAAAGAAGAAAACCAGCGGATGCGAAAATCATTTTGAACATCTCTGGATTATCTTCCGGTCTGTACCTGATCCTCATTGAAACAAAAGATCAGGCGGTGACAAAAAAATTATCGGTAATAAGATAAGTTCCGTTTTTTTGTGAATCTACCCTTCATGCTATCCAGATGGTCTTGATATTCACGAACTCCCTGATGCCTTGTTCTGCCAGTTCTCTTCCGTAACCTGATTTTTTTATTCCCCCGAAAGGCATCCTCGGATCTGATTTGGTCATTCCGTTCACAAACATGGCCCCGGTTTCAATTTTCCTGGCTATAGCTTCACCGCGTTTCACATCACGGGTCCAGACACTGCCTCCCAGGCCAAATTCAGTATCGTTGGCCACAGCAATGGCTTCTTTTTCATCGGCCACCCGGATGACGGCGAACACGGGACCAAAGGTTTCCTGCCTGTAAACCGCCATTCCTTTCGTAACATGATCCAGGATGGTCGGCTCAAAATAGCAGCCGGTCCGGTCAGGACGTTTACCTCCGAGAACAAGCCTTGCGCCTGCAGCTAAGGATTCATTGACCTGTCTTTCGATATCGTCAACCAGGTCACGGCGGGCAAGCGGACCAAGCTGGGTTTCCGGATCCAAGGGATCGCCGTACCTCAGCGCTTCCATCCGTGTTTTTAAGCGGCCGATGAACGCATCTGCAACTTCTTCAACAAGGATAAACCTTTTTGCCGCGATACAACTTTGTCCCTGGTTGATCATTCTGGCCGTAACAGCGGTATTGACAGCCGCTTCAAGATCGGCATCCTCAAGGATAATGAAAGGATCAGATCCACCTAATTCCAGAAGGCTCTTTTTTATGTGTTTCCCGGCGGCAGAAGCTACCTGGCTGCCGGCCGCTTCGCTTCCTGTGAGCGTGACAGCCCTGATATGCGGATCTGCCAGAATTGGTTCCACCATCGCAGAAGGGATCATCAGACTTCGGAAAACATTTTCAGGAAATCCTGCCTGGCGGAAAACCTCTTCAATCGCCAGCGAACATCCGGGCACATTGGAGGCATGTTTCATAACCGCTGTGTTTCCGGCCATCAACGTTGGAGCGGCAAAACGAAACACCTGCCAGAAAGGGAAATTCCAGGGCATCACTGCCAGGATCACGCCTAAAGGCTGAAAGCTGACCAGGCTTCGGCTGGCATCAGAAGGAATTACCTGGTCCTGCAACAGGCCGGAAGCTTGAACCGCAAAATAATCGCAGCATACCGCGCATTTTTCTATCTCGGCCCTGGATTCCTGGACGATCTTCCCCATTTCCAAAGTCATCAGCCTTGCCAACTCTTCTTTTCTCGCACGGAGTGTGGCCGCTGCTTTTAAAAATAACCCTCCCCGGTATTCAAAGGAAGTTTCTTTCCATGCAAGCCATGTCTGATGCACCGATTCAATGATCTGTTTCACTTCCAGACCGGTATGCTCAGCATATTCGCAGATCATTTGTTGATTCTCCGGATTAATGCTTTTCATAAGTCAAAAATTAATAAAATAATTCCTAATTCCTAACTCCTAATTCCTAATTTTTCCTTCAGATAATATCCCGTATAGGATCCTTCGCATTTTGCCAGTTCTTCCGGAGTTCCTTCAAAAACCACATTTCCTCCTTCGTCACCGCCTTCTTTTCCCAGGTCGATCGCCCAGTCGGCACATTTTATCACCTCGGGATTATGCTCGATCACCAGGATGGTGTGTCCGTGAACGATGAGGGAATCAAAAGCCAGCAGGAGCTTGTGTATGTCGTGAAAATGCAGGCCGGTGGTAGGTTCATCGAAAATAAAAAGGGTTGGTTTTTCACTGCTTCCCTTCGACAGAAAGAAAGCGAGTTTGATACGCTGGGCTTCCCCACCGGAAAGGGTGGAGGAGGATTGTCCCAGGCGCAGATATCCAAGCCCCACATCCTGCAGTGGTTTCAGTTTTAAGAGGATACGTTTTTCATATGCGCTGGGTTTGGATTCATGATTGAAAAAATCCATGGCTTCGTCAACGGTCATATTCAGGATATCCACAATGGTCATCTCTCGGTATTTCACATCCAGAACTTCTTCCCTGAAACGTTTTCCTTTACAACTCTCGCAGGGCAGGAAGAGATCGGCCATGAACTGCATTTCAATTTTTACCACGCCTTCCCCTTCACATTCTTCACAACGTCCACCTTCCACGTTGAATGAAAAATACCCTGGTTTATAGGCCCTGACTTTTGCCAGTTGCTGATCGGCAAAAAGGTTGCGAATTTCATCAAAAGCCTTGACATAGGTTGCCGGGTTCGACCGGGTGGAACGCCCGATCGGGTTCTGGTCCACCATTTCCACCGCGCCTATGCATTCAATGTCACCCTCAAGCCGGTCGAACCTGCCGGTTTTTTCTCCATATCCACCGTACATTTTCTTAAGGGCAGGAAAAAGGATTCGTTTTACCAGGGAAGTTTTTCCGGAACCGCTGACCCCGGTGATTACTGAAAATATATGCAGGGGGATTTTTACCGTGATGTTTTTCAGGTTGTTTTCCCGGGCTCCCCTGATTTCAATGAATTCTTTCCATTTTCGCCGAACCAAAGGCAGTGCAATCTGCAATTGATGGCTCAGGTATTGTCCGGTAAGGCTGACTTTATCCTGCATCAATTCCTTGAAATTACCCTGGAACATGATCTCCCCGCCCTGCCTGCCTGCAAGGGGACCAATGTCTATGACCTGATCGGCCGCCCGGATGATCTCTTCCTCATGTTCCACCACAATGACCGTATTTCCGACATCCCGCAGTCGAAGCAACACTTTAATAAGCTGCTGGGTATCTCTCGGATGAAGGCCGATACTGGGTTCGTCTAAAATATACATGGAGCCTACCAGGCTGCTGCCAAGGGCAGTGGAAAGGTTGATGCGCTGGGATTCGCCCCCCGACAGGCTGGCGGATAAACGGTTCAGATTCAGATAACCAAGGCCCACATCATTCATCGCCTCCAGGCGGTTATTGATTTCGATCAGCAGGCGTCGGCTTAATAGCTTATCGTATTCATTTAATTCAAGTTCTTTAAAAAATGCAGTAAGTGTGGTAACAGGCATTAAAACCAGTTCACTGATTGATTTTCCATTGATACGTACGTAATTTGCATCCTTACGCAAACGGGTTCCTTTACATTCCGGACAAACCGTCTTCCCACGGTAGCGCGACATCATGACCCGGTATTGAATCTTGTAATTCTGGGTTTCGATGTACTCGAAAAATTTATTCAATCCCTGAAAATATTCATTTCCCGACCACAGCAACGCTTTCTGGGATTCAGAAAGCTCAAAGATGGGTTTATGAACCGGAAAGTCAAACTTATAAGCATGGGCAAGTAATTCCTGCTTCCATTCGCTCATTTTTTCTCCCTTCCAGCAGGCGATGGCATCCCCGTAAACCGAAAGACTTTTATTCGGAATGACCAGATCTTCATCGATGCCGATCACACTCCCGAAGCCTTCACAGGCCTTACAGGCGCCGTAGGGGTTGTTGAAACTGAAAAGGTTCTCTGAAGGCTCTTCAAAGAGAATCCCATCGGCCTCAAATTTATTGGAAAAGGTCCGCCGAATCTTTGTTCCTGCTGCCATTTCAATCATACAGCTTCCATGACTCTCAAAAAAAGCAGTTTGAACGGAATCGGCAATCCTTCCGGGCAAATCCTGATCGGTATGCAGTACGGTGAAACGGTCGACCAGGATAAAAAACCGGGTGAAATCAGGTAAATTTTCATGATCAAGGTCTTCAAGATGTAGCAAATCCTCGTCCAGCATGATGCGCGAAAATCCCTGCTGAAGAAGAACCTGGCATTTCTGTTTCAGGTTACCGTTCATCAGCCGGAAATCAAGCGGGGCGAAAATACTGACCTTTGTATCTTCTGTCAGTTCCATGATCGCGTCCACCACATCGCTCACGCTGTCGCGCCTGACCGCTTGTCCGGAAACAGGAGAAATGGTCTTTGCGATTCTCGCAAACAATAATTTCAGGTATTCATATATTTCAGTTGACGTCCCTACGGTGGAACGGGGGTTGAGGGTATTGACCCTTTGTTCAATGGCGATGGCCGGAGAGATCCCTTTGATGCTGTCCACTTCAGGTTTGCTCATTCTTCCGAGAAACTGCCGGGCATAGGCGCTCAGACTTTCAACATAACGGCGCTGTCCGTCGGCATAAAGGGTGTCGAAAGCAAGGGAAGATTTTCCTGAACCTGATAATCCGGTAATGACCACAAATTTATTCCGCGGAATGGCCAGGTTGATATTTTTAAGGTTATTGACCCGGGCGCCTTTGATGATAATGAAATCCCTGGGGTCAGGGGAGTCGTAATTGATCATAGATTAATTCAGGAAGTAAAAAAAGCAAAATTATGAAGAAAACTTGCTTTTTTATTTTTTTTATTTACATTTGTGCAGCCAAACAGGGGTAAAAACGTACTAGTATATAAACAGCGCATCATTTTTTACCCCGTGCGCACATCCAATAGGAGGGACCATATAGGCTGATATCTACTCTTTTTGACTAAAAAAAGGAGACCCAATGCAAGCCCAAGTCATGACTGACCAGGAGCTGATTGGCAGGTATCTAGCCGGTCATCAATCCGCCCTCGAGAAGCTTATTCATCGTCACAAGAATCGTGTTTTCGCATACATCCTTATGGTTGTTAAGGACAAGGATCTTGCCGAAGACCTGTTCCAGGACACTTTTATCAAGGTGATCAATACTTTCCGTTCGGGACAGTACAAGGAAGAAGGGAAATTCATTCAATGGGTCATGCGGATTGCCCATAACCTGATCATCGATTATTTCCGAAAGGCAAAAAGGATTCCCATTATCGACAATCACGACGATTACGACATCTTCGATAAGGTCAGGATACCCGTGGAATCGGTGGAGGATGTTCTGATCACGGAGCAGATCCATAAAGATGTAAAGAAACTCATTGAATACCTTCCGGAAGAGCAGAAGGAAGTGCTGATGATGCGCCATTATGGAGAAATGAGTTTTAAAGACATTGCCGAAGTAACCAATGTAAGTATCAATACTGCCCTGGGCCGAATGCGTTATGCCCTGATCAACCTCCGTAAACTGATCAAAGAAAACAATGTGATCCTTTCGGTATAGTTCATAACTTTTTTTCTTTCCTGGTAAAATAAGGGAATTATATTCCCGTTTAATAGGCATGAACCCAATTAAAAACCAACGTCATGCCTATGAAGCGAACTGCTACATTTTATTCTTTGAACACAAAGGTAAATGCAGATTCTCCGGAAAACCGGAAGATGAGCAATGCAAATGGTCCCAGTAAATCGGTCATACGCAACATCCTGAATTATTCAAAAGCACTTGCCGTGCTTCAAACAAAGGATGCCGGAATGATAAATCTGGTACTCAACTGAAAAAGAAAGGCTGCCCCGCTGAAAAGGGCAGCCTTTCTTTTTAATTGGTGTTGTTCATATATCCCAAGCCCCCCCCCTCCCTGCAGGCAGGGAGGGGGGCCGGGGGGTGGGTACTAAAATGTCTGAATTCCGAAAATCGGCAAAAATTTTACGGTTTATTTACCCTGGAAATTAATTATTTTTATATTATGTTTGTCTCCATAAATAAAGTTCAGGTAATGAAACGGCTTCTCGTTTTTTTCTCAGCGGTTCTAATCGGTCTCTTTGGAATTCTGCCATCCTTGTTTTCACAGAATTTCCAATGGGCTGTCAGTTGCGCCAAAGGGATTAATGATGATTATGGAGTGATCTCCTCCAATGCTGCCGGTGATGTTTTCCTCACCGGAAAGTGGACCTACCCGCGGGGAATTTTTGGCAATGATACATTAGGGGCAGGATATCTGCCCACGATGCTCTGTAAGCTTAATGCCTCAGGTGACTTTCAATGGACAAAAGGCATCAGGATCGTTGGAAATTCCTGTTCATCGACCGAGACCTTTGTATCTGCCTCCAAACTCTCCAATGATGTGTTCCTTTATGGGAATGTATGTGGAAATGTGTATTTTGACACAGCGCATTTCCCAAGTTCGGAGGGTCAAATCTTTTTATCAAGATATAATGGGAATGGTGAATTGATTTGGTTAAAAGCGCCTGCAGACAAGGAGAAGTGCGCAATCATGCGTGCATGTTTTGATGTGGAGGATAATGCATATATAATAGGATATTCATCTGATACCATGCATTTTAGCGAGCGACTTGTTTATCCCGGCGGATTTCTTTCTAAATTCACATCTGATGGCTTATGTACTATGATAAAAAATATTAATGTCTATCAGGGTGTTATATTACAGGAATTCTGCCACCTGAAGGATGGCGGATTTCTTTTAGCAGGTAAAACCAGCGCTCCTTCAGTAATTATTGAAACAGATACCCTGATCAGCTCAACGATTTATGGGGGTGATTTATTATTGGTTAAATACGATAGTACGGGAAAATACTTATGGTCTAAATTAGATGGACAAACCGGTGCAATTAAATGGATATTTGGAGTAACCAGCGATAATTCCGGAAATTTCCTGGTAACCGGTGGACAATTTGGTGGTACTTTGATTTTTGGGAACCATATTTTACCTAATAATGGAAGCGGAGAAATGTTCATAGTAAAATATGATGCTAACGGAAATGCTTTATGGGCGGCAAACTCACAGAGTAACAGTATCTATGTATGGACAGAGCCACGCGCGCTGTTTACGGCATCTGATGGTAAAACCTATGTAACCGGAGGAATTATGAATGTATATGATCTCGATACCGTGCAGTTTGGTTCGCAATACTTGTACTTGAATGGACAAAGCGCTATGTACGTGGCCTGTTACGATTCCAATGGAAATTGCTTGGGATTGCGATATGCAGAAAGTGATTGCGGGTCCGGCCCAGAACTTCAATTTTTAGGTACTTCGGTGACCGCGGATAATAATGGAAACTGCATAGTTGCCGGACAGTTTAAGCGCAATGCCGATTTTGATTCCTACTCGCTAACCAGCATGGGGGCGAAGGATATTTTCATTGCCAGGTGTTCGCAAATCACCGGTCTGGAAGAACCTCAAAAAACCGAACAAAACACTTTACTCATCTATGCCAACCCCAACACCGGTAAGTGCAATATTACCATTCCGGATGAATTTAAAAATGATAAGAACCTCAGGCTGCAGATTTTCGATCATAAAGGGAGGCTGATTCAGCAAGCGGCTGTTGAAAACGCAGAAGACAAAATAAAACTGAACATCGAAGCCCAGGCCAAAGGAATGTACACAGCCATTCTCAGCAATGGTAAAAAGAACTATTCGGGGAAGATTGTGTTTGAGTAATATTTAATTTATGAAACGGCTTCTCGTTTTTTTCTCAGCGGTTCTAATCGGTCTCTTTGGAATTCTGCCATCCTTGTTTTCCCAGAATTTCCAATGGGCCAACAGTTGTGCCAAAGGAGTTGATGATGATTATGGAGTGATCTCCTCCAATGCCGCCGGCGAGGTCTTTATGACCGGAAGGTGGTCGTTCCCTCAGGGAATTTTCGGTAACGATACATTAGGGGCAGAATATCTGCCCGTGATGTTCAGTAAACTCAATGCATCCGGTGATTTTCAATGGACAAAAGGCATAAAATATACCGGAGTATCTAGCGTTGTCCTGACTTATGTAGCGGCTTGCAAACTTACCCCTGATGTTTACTTTTTAGGAAATATTAAAGGTGATCATTATTTTGATTCTATTCATTTGGTTTGTGAACATCAACAAATGTATATGGCAAAATACGATCCCAATGGTCGTTTGCTATGGGTGAAAGAACCCGGAAATGATATAGGAGGATGTACGGTAAGAGCCATGACCATGGATGAACAGGATAATATAAGTATTCTTGGATGGGCCATCGATACGATGGCACTTGATGGACATATTGTATATCCCGGAAGAATGCTTGCACGGTTTTCACCCGATGGATTGTGTATTTGGATAAAAAATATTAATTTTTATCAGGGTGTTATATTACAGAAATTTTGTCGCCTGACGGATGGGGGATTTCTTTTAGCAGGTGAAACCATTGCTCCCTCGGTGATCATTGAAACAGATACCCTGATCAGTTCCACGATTTATGGGGGTGATTTATTGCTGGTTAAATACGACAGTACAGGGAAATACTTATGGTCTAAATTGGATGGACAAACCGGAGCAGTTATCTCAATGTTTGGAGTAACCAATGATATTTCAGGAAATTTCCTTGTTACCGGTGGACAATATGGTGATACTTTAATTTTTGGGAACCATATTTTACCGAATTATGGAAACGGAGAAATGTTTATAGTAAAATATGATGCTAACGGGAATGTTTTATGGGCGGCAAATTCACAGAGTAACAGTATCTATGCGTGGACAGAGCCCCGCGCGCTGTTTACGGCATCTGATGGTAAAACCTATGTAACCGGAGGAATTAATGATGTATTTGGTCTTGATACCGTACAGTTTGGTTCGCATTACTTGTACCTGAATGGAAAAATCGCGATGTTTGTAGCCTGCTATGATTCAAATGGCAACTGCCTGGGGCTAAGAACTGCAGAAAGTGATCGCGGTTCAGGGCCGGAGTTTAATTTTTTAGGTACATCCGTGACCGCGGATAATAACGGAAACTGCATCGTTGCCGGACAGTTTAAGCGCAATGCCGATTTTGATTCCTACTCACTTACCAGCATGGGGGCAAAGGATATTTTCATTGCCCGGTGTTCACAGATCACCGGCGTTACCGAAATTCCCAAAGAGCAACAAAACCAGTTACTCATCTATGCCAACCCCAATACCGGCAAGTGTAACATCATTATTCCGGATGAATTTAAGCAGGAGAAGAACCTCAGGCTGCAGATTTTCGATCATAAAGGGAGGCTGATTCAGCAAGCGGCTGTTGAAAATGCTGAAGACAAAATAAAGCTGAACATCGAAGCCCAGGCCAAAGGAATGTACACGGCCATTCTCAGCAACGGTAAAAAGAGCTATTCGGGGAAGATTGTAATTGAATGAGCAGGGAAAAATCTGAACTCAGGGCCGCCCGGAAAAAAAAAGAAATTTACTTTCTTTCTTCCTTGATGCGGGCTTTTTTACCCTGTAATCCGCGGAGGTAAAAAATACGGGCCCTTCTGACCACGCCGTGTTTGTTGACTTCGATCTTATCGATAAAGGGAGAAGTAATGGGGAAAATTCTTTCCACTCCGATGTTGCCCGAAATTTTTCGTACCGTAAAAGTTTCGTTCATCCCTTTTCCCGACCGCTGTAAAACAACACCCTGGTAAGTCTGAATACGTTCCTTATTGCCTTCCTTGATTTTATAATGGATGGTAATGGTATCTCCGGCTTTGAACTGAGGAAATTCATTTTTTACGATCAGGGTTTCCTCTACAAAGTTGATAATCTCTCCTTTATTCATGACTTACATTCATTTAACAGGTTCTCACTAAAACGGCTGCAAAGATAGGAATTTTTTTGAAAAAAAATGTTTAATTCCGTAAAAAACGAAATTTACTCCTGCAGTGAAAATTTCTTTCAGTCTTTGAGGAGGTCGGGTCTCCGGAGACGCGTCCTTTCCAGCGATTGTTCATGACGCCATCTGGCAATTTCCTTGTCGTTTCCCGACAATAACACATCAGGCACTTTCAAACCCCTGAAATCAGCCGGCCGGGTGTAAACCGGAGGCGATAGTAATCCGTCCTGGAATGAGTCTGACAGGGCTGAAGTTTCATCATTCAAGACGCCGGGTATCAGTCGTACGATGGCATCGGTGAGTACGACCGCTGCCATTTCACCCCCTGAAAGCACATAATCTCCTATGGAAATTTCCCGGGTGATGTATTGCCCGCGTATCCTTTCATCGATTCCCTTGTAATGTCCGCAAAGGAAGATCATGTTCTGTTTGAGCGAAAGCTGGTTGGCGAGGCCCTGGGTCAGCAATTCCCCGTCGGGACTCAGATAAATGATTTCATCATAAGTTATTTTTGAGGACAGATCTTCGATGCAGTGAACAATGGGTTCCGGCATCATCACCATCCCTGCTCCGCCTCCGTATGCATAATCATCCACCGTTTTATGCTTCCCGGTCGACCAGTCGCGGATATTTACGAGGTGGACCTCTGCCATTCCCTTTTCAGAAGCTCTTTTTAAAATGGAATGACTGAAGGGCCCTTCAAACATTTCAGGAAACAAGGTCAGTATATCAATCCGCATTTATCATTCATTGATGGTATCAAGGCAAGCATTTATCAAATCTCAATCTTCAGCCCGTCATAGGCCAGTTGGATGAAGTCGGGCAGTTTCTGATTCACTTCTTCATGTAATCCAACAAAGTGACTTAAATGTGTAAGGAAAGCAGCTTCAGGCCTGAGGTCTGATAAAATTTCCACGGCTTCCCCGACAGAAAAATGCGACCCGTGTCTTGAGTTCCTGAGGGCATTTAAAACAATCACTTTGGAGCCCCTGACTTTCTCAAGTTCAGCAGGAGCGATATAGTTTGCATCGGTAATGTAAGTGAAGTCACCGATTCTGAAACCACTTACCGGGAGTTTCTCATGCATGACCATGATGGGCCTGAATTCAATCCCAAGAATCCGGAAAGGGGCATCTGTGATGGTATGAACAGTCAACTGGGGAGCTCCGAAATACCTGGATTCCGAAAAAATATAAGGAAATTCAATCCGTATGGCTTCCATTACCCGGGCAGTTCCGTAAATATCGATTTTCTTGTTTAGAACATAATTAAAAGCCCGCACATCGTCAAGACCCGCGATGTGATCCCGGTGCTCGTGGGTGAAAATAACGGCATCCAGGTTGTTGACCTTTTCTCTCAGCATCTGAATTCTGAAATCGGGTCCGCAGTCGATCACGAAAGTTTTTCCTTCAGTTTCTATCATGATGGAAGTACGGAACCGTTTATCGCGGGGATCGTCCGAAGTGCAGACCGGACAATCGCAGGTGATGACCGGTACGCCAATCGAAGTTCCGGTACCGAGGAAAGTGATGCGCAGGGGATTTTTTAAAGTTTCTTCCATCAGAAAATCAGTTCATCGACCTGTGCTTTATCGGCCGTGAGTTGTTTTTTCAATTCTTCGATCGTCCCTAAAACTTTTTCTTCACGGATCCTTTTGTGGAAAAGAACTGTAACGATCTGTCCTTCAATGTTACCATAGTTTTCAAACAAATGTGTTTCCACCAGGGTTTCCAGGGGATGATCCTCGTTTTTACGGATAAAACACATGCCTCTTGAGAAACTGTCTTCCCCGAGTACCGTAACTGCATATACCCCATTGGACGGCACCAGTTTGCAATCTTCCTCCACTTTCACAGAATAACATGGAAACCCGATTTCTTCGAGGATGGGGGGACTTTTAACCACCGGCCCGGCCATGATATACTGATGATCCAGGTAGGCATTTGCTTTTTGAATATTCCCGGCCATCAGGGCTTTCCTGATTTTGGTGGAACTGACCGATTCATTCTGAATATCCTGTTCCGGAATTTCCTCCACTTCAAAATTGTATTCCAGCCCCAGTTTATGGAGGGCTTCATAATCTCCTTCCCGGTTATGTCCGAAATGGTGGTTGAAGCCGATGACTATTTTACGGGCATGCAATTTACTCAGCAGGATATTCCTGACAAAATCAATGGAAGTGATCCTGGAAAATTCAAGGGTAAAAGGAACAATAATGAGGTTGTCAAGTCCCGCTTTCTCCAGCAGCGCGATTTTTTCCCTTTGGGAGTTGATCAGGAAAAGCCCTTTGCCTGCAGTTTCAGGATAAAGTACTTTCCTGGGATGGGGATAAAAGGTGATCAAAACCGTTTCCCCGCCTATTTCAGCAGCAATCTTTTTTAAACGCTGAAGGATAACTTTGTGTCCAATATGCACACCGTCGAATGAACCAGTAGTGACCACTGCATTCCGTATCTCATCCGCCTGGTCAAAATCATAAAATATTTTCACTGCCTTGATTTTCTACTTAAAACGTTCGTCATTTTTCTTGGCAAAAAAAGCCACTTTTTCGAGGGAAGTAATCATGTCATATTCTTCCAGATACACATACGGAGGCACATTGAGGGGTTTAGGCGTGTAATTCAGTATGCCTTTGATGCCTGCCAGAACCAGGGTTTCAGCTATTTCGGGAGCCTGTTCGGTGGGAACCGTAATAATTCCGATGGAAATATTGTTTTGTTTAATGACATCCGTCATCTGGTTCAGATGGTAGCAGGGAACCCCGTCGTAAACCCGGTTTATTTTCTCAGGGTTTATATCAAAGGCGGCAATGATGCTTAATTTGGATCGCTTGCCTTTAAAATAACTGATCATGGCTTTTCCCAGATTTCCCAGCCCTACCACGGCAACCCTCTGTCCTTTTTCGGAATCAATGATTTTTCCGATGAGTTCTATCAATTCCCGGATGTCGTATCCTTTCCTAAGATTTCCTGAATAACCGATCAGCATCAGATCCCTTCTGACCTGAACCGGAGTAATATGCAGCATCTGCGCTATTTCATGCGAAAAAACATGGGTTTTTTCCTTTGAGAAAATCATTAATAAGGCGCGACGGTATTGGCTGAGCCTCTCGACCGTTTTATGGGGTAAATTTTTTATGAACATGGTTTGTCAATAATTGGTAGTCTGAGATTAAATGTACTGCCCTGGTCCGGAATGCTGGATACTTCGATTTTTCCTGAATAATGATCGGTCAGTTTTTTTACGATGGAAAGACCCAGTCCTGTTCCGGTTATATTTTTTGTTTTTTCGTTTTTAATTCTTACAAAATCATCAAATATTTTTTCAATATCGGCCTCACTCATTCCGATCCCGGTATCCACGACCGTGATGCCCATGCAACCCTCATTTTCGCGTATCGTACAATCCACGGATCCTCCATCTTTATTGTATTTGATCGCGTTTGAAATAAGGTTGTTGAAAATGATCTCCATTTCATCCGCATCTGCCTTGATCATGGCTTGTTCAGGTCCGTGAAGTCTCAATTTGACATCCCGTTGTATGGAATAGGGGCGCATGGTATCCATGGCAGTTTTCGCAATCTGGATGAGGTCCACATCGGTGACATTTCTTTTATTTTTTCCGGATTCGACTTTGGTGAGGTCGAGAAGGTCGAGTATCAGGCTACGCATTCCTTTGATCCGCTCCAGCGAACGGTCGATCATCACATCATAATCCTCAAGTTTATCTCCTGCCTGCCTTTCCTTGATCATTTTAAGATAGCCTTCAATGGAATTCAGAGGGGCTTTTAATTCATGACTGAGCACCGATAAAAAAGTAAACCGTATCTGCTTTCCGGTATCGTGCAGTTTGGTGGTCATTTTTTTGAGAAAAACCCGCTTGGTAATATTTTCAACCGATGATTTCAATTCCTGTGGGGTAAAAGGTTTGGGTATGAAATCATAGGCCCCGTCGCTGGTCGCTTTCACAGCAAGTTCAAGGGAAGCATAGGAAGTGATCATGACCACAATGATGCTTTTCTGTTTCTTTTTAATGTATTCGAGCACTTCAATTCCCTGAATGCCGGGAAGTTTGTTGTCGAGCAGCAGGATATCAGGAAGCGCGCTTTCAATGATTTCGATGCCTGCTTCTCCCGTGGAAGCTTCCAGCACCTCAAAATCAAAAGCTTCATCCATAAAGGGATAATCGACGCGGAAGTTTCGTAAAATGCGGCTTACCCCGCTGCGGATGCCGGGTTCATCATCTACTACAAGGATTTTCAGTGTGGGCATAAAAAGTATTTCACTTCAAAATTAGTGTAAAATAAGCAATTTATCAATTTCCTCTTTCAGTACCTCCGTTCTTACCCCTTTATCAAGGAAACAATCGGCTTTGATCCATTTCCGGTTGTTCTCATCATAGATGTCAAAACTGATCCCGGTTTCAGCCGTAACACCTGTTGCAATGATGATCGGGACATCGGGATATTTCTTTTTAAGCTTGTAACACAAAATGAATCCGCTGTCTTCATTTTCCATCATCAGGTCCAGAATGGCCAGGTCAGGCTTCGTCTTCTCAATCAGGGCTTCCGCTTCTTTCTGTCCTTCGGCAGTCAGGGTCTTAAACCCGAATTTTTCCAGCTTCGATTTCAATTGAAAAAGATAATCCTGATCATCATCCACAATCAGAATGGTTTTGTCTGAAGGTTTCATTTTTATTTTTTATAGAGGTTCATTTAACATCATTTATCACTTCACCCGCTTCCTACCTTCCCCTCGGGATGGTGATCCTGAAGGTGGTTCCGGTTGGTCCGGCAGAAGGATCGTTGTTGGAATCGACCTTGATCTTTCCTTTGTGCATTTTGACAATTCCATAGATTAGTGCCAGTCCGAGACCGGTACCTTTTCCCATCTCTTTCGTGGTGAAAAACGGGGTGAATATTTTTTCCATATTTGTTTTGGAAATCCCGATGCCGGTATCCGTGACCAGGAAGGTAATGTCGCTTTCATTGCCTTCCACGCCAACCGTTAAATGTCCGCCCTCCGGCATTGCTTCGATCGCGTTTTTTTCCAGATTGGTAAGTACCTGCATCATTTGATCGATATCGAGCATTGCTTTTGGATCAGCGATGCCGGGTTCGAAAGAAGCCGTGATATGGTGAGGCTTGATGATGGAGTTAAGGCTGTGTTCGGCAAATTTCACCACATCCGTTTCTGATAAGGCAACCTGGTTCTTTCTCGCAAAATTCAGTAAACCACTCACGATCTTTTTACAACGCTCCGCCTGTTCAACGATAAGATTCAGATCTTCCCTTACCGGGTCTCCTTCCGGGGCTTCATCCATCAGGATGTTGCTGTACATGGTAATAACGCCCAGGGGATTGTTCAGCTCATGGGCAATTCCGGCAGAAAGTTGGCCCATATGCGCCAGTTTTTCGGATTGTTTCAGGGCTGCTTTCGCCCTGGCCAGTTTTTCATTGGAGACATTCAGGTTGCTGATGGAATCATGTAATTTTTCAATGGTATAGGGAAGGCACATTTCCGTTTCGGCCTGTCCTTTCACGATGGCACTTGCATGTTCTAAACAGGTATCATATCCGCAGGCTCCGCAGTTCAGATGATCCTGAGCTGTAAATTTTCCAATGGCATGGAGGGCTTCCTCAACATCACCAATGGCGGGCGGTTCCAGCCTGCGATCCTCAGGAGTGAAATTCTGGGAAAAATCCAGTTCACTGAAAATATTCATGTCCGTTTCCCAGGCATCCTTGTCCACACGCTTCAGTTTCTCATGAACATATTTTCCTATGGCAGCGCTTCGGGAAAATCTTTTTCCGCCCGGAGAAGTTCCGGGGCCCATGATACATCCCTCACAACAGAGCAGCATCAGGTTTTTATCTCTGATAAATCCTTCTTCAAATTCCTTAATGGCTTCTTTATAATTGATACGTCCTTCTGCAATGATCACATGCTCTTCAGGAATGGCTTCCAAGCTGTTGGTGGTATAATACAACCCACGGCTGATCGGAAAAACAGCCCCTTTACGGGAGTAGGGAGGGTCAAAATCAGAGGGCAGGGTGTTTTCAGGATGAATATTCATTTCCTGAAACATTTCTCGAAGTTCAACAAAAGTCAGAACCTCATCCACTTCCAGGGTTTCAGCTTTTTTAGCGAAACAGGGACCAATGAATACCACCCTGGTTTCGTTTCCGTATTTATGATGCAGTACCCTTGTCATGGCGACCATGGGAGAGGCGATGGGAGCGAGGTCGTTGACCAGGTCGGGATGATAATGCCTGATAAAATAAACAATGGCCGGGCAATCAGAGGATATGATACCGATTCCCTCATTCGATTTGATCCTTTTCTCATACTCCCTGGCGACAATATCCGCACCGAAGGAAACTTCCGTAACATAATCGAAACCCAATCCCCTTAACATTCCGACCAGAATCCTGTAATCCTTGATATCTGTGAATTCAGCCGGAAAGCTGGGTGCAATGCAAACTGCGATTTTTTGATCCGACTGCAGCATTGATTTTACTTCATCAACGGAGCGCAGGGGATATTTTGCACCCTGACTGCAAACTTTCACACAGTTCCCGCAACCAATGCAACGGTCGTTGATTACTTCGGCCTGCCCGTTTATGATCTTGATTGCTTTGACCGGGCATTCTCTCACACAGGTATAACATACCCTGCATCGGTCCTTCAGGGTGTAAACCAATTGCCTGTGATAGGAATGGCTCATATTTCCCGGGGTTTTTCCCGCTGAACATGCAGCAATTCCTGGTTCTCCAAACCGTTCGGCTTACCGAGAAATTTTTCATACAATTCAGAGAGGATGGGATTTTTATGGGCCACTCGGATCATCTCTTCTTCATCCGAATCATAAAGCGCTTTCATACGGGTTTTCAGACTCTTTTCATCGCTGCCTATGTATTGCCCGCCACCATTGATACATCCATTGGGGCAGACCATGAATTCGATCAGATGAAGGTCGTCTTTTCCCGACTCGATTTCAGACAGCAGGGTTTTTATATTGGCCAGGCCGCTGATGGCCATTACATTGATAATTTGTTTCCCGATTTTTATTTTAGATTCTTTTTTACCTTTCAATCCCCTGAGTTCAGAAAGTTTCAGGGGACTCATTTCCTGTCCTGTAATCATGAAATGAAGGGAACGCAAAATTCCTTCCAGCGCACCTCCTGAAATGTCATACAGTTTTCCTGCCGAGCTACACATACTAAAGGAAGTATCCGTGGGCTCGGGTTCAAGATTGCTGAAATCAACTCCCATGATGCGGAAAAGCCTGACCATTTCACGGCTGGTAAGCACGGCATCCACTGCCCTGGATTTTCCGTCCTTCATCAGGTCGTTTCCGGCTTCGTGTTTTCTGGAAGTACAGGGCATCACGGAAACCACAAAAACATTTTCAGGGGAATGTCCCGAGGAGCTGGTAATATAGCTTTTTATCAGATGTCCCATAATTTGCTGGGGCGAGCGGGTGGTGGCAAGATTGGGACGGAATCCTGGCCGGTTATCATCAACATATTTAACCCAGGAAGGGCAGCAACTGGTGAATAAGGGGAGGCTTTTCTTGTTATTGAGGCGGTCCATAAGTTCGGCAGCCACTTCCATGATGTTAAGGTCAGCCGCAAAAGCAGTGTCGAAGACCTGTCTGAACCCGATTTTTTTTAAACCGGCCCTGAACAGATTTAAAATGTCTTTGTTTGCTTTGAGCCCCAGATCCTCGGCAATGGAAGCCGGGAGGGTGGGCGAAAACTGAACAACTGTATGGAGCGCAGGATTGTTCAGCGCTTCCAGAACAGATTGTAAATTCGATTTTTCCGTAAGGGCTCCGGTAGGGCATACCATGATGCATTGCCCGCATTTCACGCAGCTTATGTAATTCAGCCCTTTGTTATAGGTTGTGCCGATCCTGCTGTTACTTCCCCGGCCGATCACATCAATGGCAGAAGCACCAATCGTTTCGTCGCACACCCGGATACATCGTCCGCAAAGAATGCATTTCGCCGGATCCCGTTCAATGCTGTCACAGGCCTTGTCGATCTGAAGGGGAAACCGCTTACCATGAAATTTTCTTTCCCTTACATTGAATTCAACGGCCAGGTCCTGTAATTCACAGCTCCCGCTTCTTTCGCAGTATAGGCAGTCGTCGGGGTGACTGGCAAGCAGCAATTCGATAAGGGTTTTCCGAGCTTTCAGTACCCTTGGAGAATGTGTCTTGATTTTCATCCATTCTTCTACAGTATGCGAGCAAGCCGGAACCAGGGTGGAATGACTATCCACTTCCACAACACACATCCTGCATGCTCCTGAGGGTGTAAAACCGCTCATGTTACAGAGCGTGGGTACATGAATCCCGTTACGCTGCAACACCGTCAGAATGGTTTCTCCGCGTTTGGCAGATACCGGCTGGTTGTTGATTTCAATATTGAAGAGCATTTTTGGATTATTTGAAATAAATGGCATTGAATTTACATACATCGAAACATAAGCCGCAGCCCGTGCATTTCTCCTCAATGATAAAATGCGGAGATTTTATAGTCCCGATGATGGCATTTTCCGGGCATTTTTTATGGCAAACATTGCATCCGTTGCAATGGTCGGCGTTTATACAGAAGGTCCTCAGATCGTGGCATACCCCGGCAGCGCATCGACGGTCAAAAATATGCTCTTCATATTCTTCCCGGAACCATTTCAGTGAGCTTAAAACCGGATTCGGAGCATTTTTCCCCAGTCCGCATAAGGAAGTATCACGGATCACTTCTGCCAGGTTCTCCAGTTGAACCACTCCTTTAAAACGTTCCAGTGTTTCGTGGGAGGACTCCTCTTTAGGCCTTCTGGTAATGGCATCCAGGATATCCAGCATTCGTTTGGTTCCTTCCCTGCAGGGAATACACTTTCCGCAGCTTTCTTTCTTCAGGAATTCCATAAAAAATCTCGACAAACCAACCATGCAGACCGATTCATCCAGCACGATCAAACCTCCCAACCCAAGCACTGCTCCAATTTCCTGAAGGGATTCATATCCGATTTCAGTTTCGAAGTCGCCCGGAGGAATACATACCCCTGAAGGGCCACCCAGCTGAACTGCTTTCAATGGTTTGCCATTTCTGGTTCCTTCTGCAATCTTGAATACGATGTCAGAGATCGTGGTTCCCATCGGAATTTCAATAAATCCTGTATGAACTGCCATTCCGGAGACCGAAAGTATTTTTGTGCCTTTGCTTTCACGGGTACCGATTGCATTAAACCAGGAAGGGCCATTTTCAAGGATAGATGGAATATTGGCCAGGGTTTCTACATTGTTCACGATCGTTGGATGGCCTGAAAAACCATGTTCTGCAGGATAGGGGGGTTTCGATACCGGTGTTCCACGCCGGCCTTCCAGACTTGCAATCAGGGCTGTTTCTTCCCCGCAAACAAAGGCACCCGCTCCCTGTCTGATCTGAATGGACAGGTTGAAACCGCTGCCAAAAATATTTTCTCCCAGGAATCCATACTCCCTGGCCTGGCGGATGGCATGTTCGAGAATCCCGATCGGTTGAATATGATGTGACCTTACATAAATATATGCCATGCTGGCTCCGATTGCATAAGCAGAAATGGCAATTCCTTCAAGCACCCTGTGAGGATCGGATTCAATGATTGCACGGTCCATGAATGCTCCGGGATCGCTCTCATCAGCATTACAGATTAAAAATTTCCGGTCGCTGGCAGTACTCAGCGCAACCCTCCATTTTTTACCGGTCGGATATCCGCCTCCTCCACGTCCCCTTAGTTCACTTTGTTCTACGATTTCACAAACCTTGTCTCCGGTGTAATTCAATACCGTTTTATAGAGCGAGCGGTACCCTCCCCAGGCCAGATAATCATCCATGCTGACTGGGGAAATAAAACCGGCATGGCGCAGGATATTCCTTCTTTGCAGGGCAAAAAATGGTAGTTGATCCATATAAGGCAAATTCGCCCAATCTTCATGCGACTTGCATTTATATTGACCCAGCACCGTTTCAGGAACAATGATCCTGTGAAAGACCGAATGGAGAATGCCTTCCACTTTGTCAGCCGTGGCATGATGAAAGGAAAGCCGTGATTTTCCTGGAAGTTGTACATCCAATAATGGTTCGGCTGAACATAAGCCGATGCATCCAACAGAAACTATTTCCGCATCAATTTTGTTTTCGGTCAGATAATGTTCAACCGCCTCCCGGGTTGGAATGGCTCCCGAAATTACGCCACAGGTTCCTGTCCCGATATAAATAACGGGCCGCTCTGTTTTTTCCCTGCGCAGGAACATCAAACGGGTCTCTGTTTCCTTATCAAAAATGCCGGAATAGTTTTTCAGGACTTTTTCTATAAGAAATCCTTGGTTATCGGTGATATTCATAGAAGGCATTTAAACAGGTTGTTCTTTGAGTGAAAGGATGATCCGGTTCAGCGCTTCTGCATTCACCCGGCAATGGTAATTGGCATTCACCTTTATAATGGGGCCGCGATCACAGGCTCCCATACAGTTAACCACCTCCAGGCTGAACTTTCGGTCACGGCTGCTGCCACCTGCTTTAAGCTTTAATTGTTTTTCCAATTCTTTAAGGTATGTGGAAGAACCATAAATATGACAGGCTGTTCCACAGCAGATTTGGATGTGGTATTTCCCTTCAGGGCTATGCCGGAACTGGTCATAAAAAGCAGCTACCGCATAAAGTTTATTTACTGGGATACAGAGATGTTGGGAAACCAATTCAAGGGTCTCATCTGTAAGAAAACCTTGCTCTTTCTGTATTTCCTGTAAAATCGGAAGCAAACCCTCTTTTTTTTGGGGAGGGTATTTGTCCAGAATTTGTTCAATAGCGATCTCCATAATGAAAGCAAAAAACAGTATATCTTTACAAAAATACTAAAAGAATTTAATAATTTAAAATTTTATTGTTAAAAAATTAGCATTGTGAATAAATAAACAAATAATAAATAAAGATAGTGGGGAAAAATTTCTGCCAATGTTGTAATAAATCTCCTGACTTATTAGTATTTTTGACCCATGGCTAGCAAGATACAAAGTACGCCGCTTTTCCATATTTCCCATGACCTCTGTATAAAATGCTATTCCTGTGTGCGTATCTGCCCTGTTAAAGCAATCGGAGTGGATATGAAAACTGAATTTCCTTCCATCATTCCGGATCGTTGTATCGGTTGCGGAAGTTGTTACAGGGCTTGTTCCCCTGCAGCCATTTCTTATCGTAGTTCCCTGGAGGAAACCAAAGCCTTGCTGGCTTCAGGCGATAAAATTGCCGCCATCTGCGATCCCACCATTTCAGGAGAATTTCATGACATTACAGACTATCGCAAGTTTGTAGAAATGATTAAGCAACTTGGATTTACATACGTGAGCGAAGTGTCTTTTGGTGTCGATCTTGTAGCGCGTAAATACAAGGAGTTGTTTAATAATTTCAAAGGGAAATATAAAATTTCAGCCAATTGTCCGGCTGTGGTTTCCTTTATAGAAAAATACCATCCCCATCTCATCACCAATCTGGCGCCCATTGTTTCCCCCATGGCAGCCACTGCAAAAGTGATGCGACAGCTGTACGGTCAGGATATCAGGATCGTGTTCATCGGACCCTGTATCGCCATTAAAGATGAAGCCCTGATTTATACCGGAGACGCCACGATCAATGCTGTCCTTACCTTTGTGGAACTAAGAGAACTGTTCAATCAGTTTAACATCCGCGAAAGCCAGGTCGAGTTCGACGAGTTTGATCCTCCCCTCGGGTATAAAGGTTCCCTGTATCCTATCAGCAATGGCATCCTCCAGTCGGTGGAGATCAGTGAAGACCTTCTCAACGGCAGCGTCATTACCACGGAAGGCCGTAATAATATGGTGGATGCCATTAAGGAATTCGATTCCCGTATCGACACGATCAAACGTCATTTTAATATTTTTTATGATGAAGGCTGTCTGATGGGACCAGGCACTTCCCCCGGAGGGGAAAAATTTCTCCGGATGACCCTGGTTACGGATTACGCAAATAAAAGATTGAAAAATTTCGACCAGGGAACCTGGGAACGGGGGATGGCTTCTTTTGAGAACCTGGATCTGTCACGGCAATTCATTCCCGATGATCAGCGGATTCCGGTTCCTTCCGATGAAAAGATTCAGGAAGTTCTGAAAATGATAAACCGCGAAGGGCAATTGCACAATGAGATCGGATGCGAAGCTTGTGGTTACACCAATTGCAGGGATTTTGCAATTGCTGTTGCACAGGGACTGGCTACGACAGAAATGTGTCATGTTTTCAGCGGTAGCAACCGCCAGGAATATATCCGAACACTTCGGCTTACCAATGAAAAGCTTTCAAAAACAAAGTCAGCACTGAAAGAATCGGAGGAAAGGGCAAAGCAAGATCAGGAGACCCAAAAAGAATCATCCGAGATTATCTCCTCCATGTTGCAGAAACTGGTTTCGGGAGTGGTGATTGTGGATGAAACGCTAAAAATTATTCAGTCCAACCGGGCTTTTATACGTATCCTTGGAGAGGAAGCAGGCATGGTGGATGAAGTAATTCCGGGGCTCGCAGGAGCCGACCTGAAATCATTGCTCCCGGTTCATTTCTATAAAATGTTTTCTTATGTGCTCACTTCCGACGAATCGATCGAAAACAAGGATGTGATATACAAGGATAATAAACTCAGCGTGTCTGTCTTCCCCATACGCAGCCATAAATTTGCCGGCGCCATCCTTCGTGATATGTATGTGCCTGAAGTCAGAAAAGAACAGATTATCAACAGGCTTTCTGAAGTGATTGATGAGAATTTTGACATGGTTCAGAAAATCGCTTTCCTTTTGGGAGAAGGTGCCGCAAAAACAGAACAGATGCTCAATTCTGTTATCGAATCACATCAGAACCAGGCCAAGAAATAATTTCAATCCTCCTTTCAATGGATGAAAAATTCTTTATTGAAGTAACCTGTCAGCAAAAGAATCACGGCGACGAGCGGGTTTGTGGAGATGTGTTTATTTCCCGGAGGATCAAAGAGGAGGGAAGGATTATTGTCGTTTTATCGGATGGAATGGGACACGGCATTAAAGCAAACTTGCTGGGAACCCTTACCGCCACCCTTGCGGTTAATTTCACCAGGGAGCATAAAAGCGTTCAGAAAATCACCGAAATTATCATGAATACTTTGCCGGTGGATAGCGTGAAGCAGATGAATTATTCCACTTTTACCATCATTGAAATCGATGAGGAAGGGGAAGTAAGTGTTCTGGAGTACGAAAATCCAAGGACCCTCATCCTGAGGGGCGGGCGCTTGCATGAGCCGGTATGGAATTGCTTGGTATTGGAAGGAGAACAGCATTCAGGGAAGGAAGTATTGACCGCGGCTTTTCGTCCGCAAAAGGAAGACAGAATCGTTTTTTGTTCGGATGGGGTGACCCAATCGGGTTTAGGGAGTGAAAAGTATGCAATGGGATGGGGAATACACAACCTGGAAGCCTTTCTGATGGCAGCCATTCACGAAGAGCACGACATTTCAGCGGTCAGACTTGCGACCCATGTGGTTAATAAGGCAAACTTTAACGACAATTTTCATCCCCTTGACGACATCAGCTGCGGCATAATTTATTTCAGGGAACCACGGAAACTCATGATATGTACCGGACCTCCCATGGAACCAGAGAATGATACTTTTTTCTGTGGTTTAGTGAAGGATTTCGAGGGAAAAAAATTGATCTGCGGGGCGACAACCGCCGACATGGTTGCCAGAGAATGGAATGAAAAGATTCAAGATAGCAATGTAATGCTTGATCCGGAGCTGCCTCCTGTATCGCATATGAATGGGGTGGATCTGATCACAGAAGGAATTCTTACCCTGAGTAAAGTAAGTGAACTCCTGAAGAAGTACAACCAGAATTATCCGATCGGAAAAGGTCCCGCCGATGAGATTATCAGGTTTATTCTTGAGTGTGATGAAATTCACTTTCTTGTCGGGACCAATATCAACACCGCCCACCAGGATCCAACCATGCCGGTTGAACTGGAACTGAGGCGAACGGTGGTCCATCGCATTGTTCGTACCCTCGAAGAAAAATTTCTGAAAGAAGTCAGCATGAAGTTTTACTGATCCATCACTCACCCTTTCCCATTTCAATAAAAAAGCCCGCCGGATATTCACCCGCCAGGCTTTTCAAATCGAATATTAACCAAAAACAAACTAATTGCTGTATTCTGCAACAATATCCTGTACACCTTCAGGGGAAACCCTTCCAAATACTTTTTCACCCACCATTACGACCGGCGCAAGTCCGCAGGCTCCAACACAGCGGAGGCAACTAAGGGAAAATTTTCCGTCGGGTGTTGTTTCGCCAACCTGAATGTTAAGCTGGCGTTTGAACTCTTCAAGAACTTTTTCCGCTCCACGGACGTAACAAGCAGTGCCCAGACAGATCGAAATCGGGTGTTCTCCTTTGGGCGTCATGGTGAAAAATGAATAAAAGGTCACCACTCCATATACATGTGCAACAGAAACGCTTAATTCTCTGGCAATTACTTCCTGAATTTCAGCAGGGAGGTATCCGAAAATGCTTTGAGCTTTGTGCAGCACGTTGATCAGTTCTCCCTTTTCGTTGTTATAGGATCTGCAAACCTCCTTGAGTTCCTGAATTTTTTTATCTGATAATTTAATCTTTGCCATATTCAATTTTTCTTTTCTTCTCAATTTACCCTGTAACCTTGTTACTTTGTCACCTTACCTTCCACTATTCCTCAATGAACACATTTGCACTTTTATCAAAATATTTTGTATGCAGGAGATGGTGCGACTTTTCGCCCAGGGGTTTCCCCAGGAATTCTTTATAAAGTTCAATGATGAAAGGGTTTTCGTGTGACTTTCGGATTGGTTTCCCCGCATCCTCGCGGTAAATGGCAGCAGCGCGCTGCTTTAAAACAGATGAATCTCCATGGTGGTATGGTTGTCCGCCTCCTCCGATACATCCACCGGGACAAGCCATAATTTCAATGGCATGGAACTGGCTTTTTCCTGCCCTGATATCATCCAGAAGTTTACGGGCATTGCCAAGTCCATGCGCAATTCCTATATTAATGGGTAATCCGTCAAAATCAAGGGTTGCATGACGGATATTCTCCAAACCGCGTAATTCGTCAAATTCAACTTTTTCGAGTTTTTTTCCGGTATATAATTCGTAAGCAGTGCGGCAGGCAGCTTCAATTACACCTCCGGTATTTCCGAAAATCACACCTGCCCCGGTTGATTCACCCAGCGGATTGTCGAAATCTTCTTCCGGCAGACTGTTAAAATCGATGTTGGCTTGTTTGATCAGTTGAGCAAGTTCACGGGTGGATAAGGAATAATTCACGTCGGGATCGCCATTTACCTTGAACTCATCACGCTGGCATTCATATTTCTTGGCAAGGCAAGGCATGATGGATACCACGATCATTTGCTGGCGTTCAATTCCGAGTTTTTTTGCAAAATATTGTTTGGCAATAGGTCCGAACATCTGTTGAGGTGATTTGGCTGTGGATGGAATATCCCTCATATCCGGAAAGTAGTGTTCAAAGAAATTTACCCAGCCCGGACAGCAGGAAGTAAGCATGGGTAATTTTACATCCTTGTCACCCCTGAGGTAACGGGTAAGACGGTCGAGTAATTCGTTTCCTTCTTCCATAATAGTCAGGTCGGCAGCAAAATCGGTGTCGAACACGTAGTCAAAACCAAGTCGTCGGAGTGCTGCGACCATCTTGCCCGTTACAAGGGTGCCTGGCGCAAGGCCAAATTCTTCGCCCAGGGCGGCCCGGACTGCAGGTGCGGTTTGTACGATCACTGTTTTAGTGGGATCAGCAAGCGAATTGATCACATTGCGTGAATGATCAACTTCGGTAAGGGCGCCGGTTGGACAAACAGATACACATTGCCCGCAATAAGTACAGGGAGATTTCTCGAGGTTCATTTCGAATGCAGGAGCCACTACTGCCATAAACCCTCTGTTGACAGCAGAAAGCGCACCAACCGTTTGAACTTCATTGCACATCATTTCGCATCTGCGGCACATAATGCATTTATCTACATCGCGGATGATGGCGGGCGATGTATCCTTGCGGTAGGTTGACTGTGCCCCTGGAAATGAGATCTCGCGTACGCCGAGTTGCTGAGCCAGACTTTGTAATTCACAACTTCCCGACTTTGAACAGGTCAGGCATTCAGCGGGATGATCAGAGAGTATAAGTTCCAGAACGGTTCTGCGTGCGTTTAATACCCGGATATTGTGCGTGAGGACTTCCATCCCATCTGCGACGGAAGTTGCACAGGCAGGAGCGAGGTTGCGGCGTCCTTTGACTTCTACCACACAAACGCGGCATCCACCCGGACGGTTTTCAATATCCATATCCTTCAACTGAAAGTAGCAAAGGGTTGGAATGTCAATGCCAATGGTTTTTGCAGCCTTTAATATTGTAGTATCTTTTTCGACCTCAACAGGTTTTCCGTCAATTGTCAGTTTTACCATTTCCATTTACTCCTCCTGTTATTTGATTAAAATCGCGTTGAACTTACATTTTTCCATGCAGGCCCCGCATTTGATACATTTTTCCTGATCAATCAAATGAGCTTGTTTCCGCTCGCCCGTGATGGCATTAACCGGGCAATTCCTTGCGCAAAGTGTACATCCGATGCAATTTTCAGCTATAATGAAGTACTGCATGAGTGATTTGCAATTTCCGGCACGACACTTCTTCTCCATGACATGTTCAAGGTATTCCTGATAGAAGTTGTCCAGGGAGGAGAGCACCGGATTTGGAGAAGTCTGCCCCAGACCGCAAAGTGAAGTATCTTTGATAACGCCGCTAAGGTTCCTTAATTTGTCAATGTCTTCCGGCACTCCGTTTCCACCTGTGACTTTTTCCAGCAATTCAAATAAACGCTTGTTCCCGATCCTGCATGGAGAACATTTGCCACAGGACTCTTCCACTGTAAATTCAAGATAAAATTTGGCCATGGCAACCATGCAATCATCCTCATCCATCACGATCATGCCTCCGGAGCCCATCATAGATCCAGCTGCAATGAGGTTGTCGTAATCAATGGGTGTGTCAAGGTCCTTTTCGGTAAGCATCCCTCCGGAAGGGCCCCCGGTTTGCACCGCTTTGAACTTCCGGTCATTTTTAATCCCTCCGCCGATTTCAAAGATGACCTCCCGGAGTGTAATCCCCATCGGGACTTCAATCAAACCCACATTATTGATCTTCCCGGCCAGGGCAAATACCTTGGTTCCTTTTGATTTCTCTGTGCCAATTCCTGCAAACCATTCAGATCCTTTTAGGATAATAACAGGCACATTTGCGTAGGTTTCCACGTTATTCACGTTGGTTGGCTTGCCCTGATAACCTGATTCTGAAGGGAAAGGAGGTTTAAATGTTGGTTCACCCCTCAGGCCTTCCATGGAATGGATCAAAGCAGTTTCTTCTCCGCAAACAAAGGCGCCGGCTCCATAGCGGATTTCAATATCAAAATTAAAACCGGTTCCCAGTATATCATTGCCCAGCAGTCCATAATCCCGGGCTTGCTTCATGGCAATCTTCAAACGCTCTACGGCAAGCGGATATTCTGCCCGTATATAGATCAAACCTTTATCAGCACCGGTACAGTATCCGTTAATGGCCATGGCTTCCAGCACGGTATGCGGGTCGCCTTCGAGTACAGAACGGTCCATGAATGCTCCCGGATCGCCTTCGTCGGCATTGCAGACCACAAATTTCTGATCAGCCTTGACCTTGCGCGTGATTTCCCATTTCAAACCGGTTGGGAACCCACCGCCTCCGCGTCCGCGAAGGCCTGATTTTTTAAGGATCTCGATGGTGGCTTCCGGAGAAAGTTCGGTAAGTACTTTTCCCAAAGCCTGGTATCCATCCCTGACGATGTATTCATCGATGTTTTCAGGATTTATAATTCCGCAGTTCCGGAGTACGATCCGGATCTGTTTCCTTTGCAAACCCTTAATTTTTAAATCTCTTTTTTCTTCCCGGGTTTCAGGATTTCTATTTGCCAAACCGCTTTCGGAAATAGTTTCTTCAAGAATTTTATGGCAGTTTTCAGGATTAACTTCCGTATAAAAAGTATTAGCAGGCATTATTTTCACAATAGGCCCCTTCTCACAGAAACCAAAACATCCTGTTTTAATAACCTGAACCACGCCTTCACGGCTTTTATTTGCAATCAGCTCCTGAAATTTTTCAAAGACAGCTTCGCTTTTTGAACCATGACATTCATTGCTTCCGCAAACCAGGATATGATTTTTAATTTTTTCCATTCTGTGTTTCCCGGTTTATATTATTTATCGATTGATTCGTAATTGACTGGAATGATACCCTCAAGCAGTTCATTGTTCAGGATATATTTATCAATAATCCGGATCGCTTTTTTTATATCCACATAGCCAAATGTAATGGGTTCGGTTCCCGGCTTGGTGATCTCAACGGTAGGTTCAGCATAGCAATATCCCATGCAGCCGGTTTGTGTCACCCGGGCAGAGATGTTTCTTTTGGAAAATTCTTCGGTAAAGACATCCATAACTTCCCTTGCACCCGAGGCAATACCGCAGGTAGCCATGGCCACCTTCACCTGGATGCCGGGTTGTGGATCATCGGTTTTTCCTTTCCTTTCAATTTTGGCGCGAAGGTTTTCCTGTTTTTGTTTTAATTCGGCCAGTGATTTGATTTTTTCCATTTCGATTCGCTTGCGTTTTGATATGAATTCTCCAGACGGATGGGTTGCATTATTATCTGCAAAATTGCGATTTTTTAGGACTATTCCAATGCGACTGTTAGCAGATTAACAAGAATTTTAAGTCTTCCTTGCTATAGTTCTTTACAATAAACCATCCCTATTAAAATAGAGTGCAAAATTACAAATCAAATAATTATTATGCAAGAAATAAATGTTAAAATATTCACAATGTTAATAAATTCACATAATAATTAATTATTTAATGTAAATAATTGAATAATAAATAGATAATAAAGTGTTTAGAATGTTTTTCCTTTATTAGGTAGGAAAGGGAATAGGATTATTTTGTACAATTTGGACGAAAATGTATTTTAAAGGTTGATCAGACGAAACCCGTTTCCATGAATGTTGACTATTTCAACAGAGGGATCGGCTTTGAGATACTTTCTTAAACGGGCAATAAAGACATCCATACTTCTGCCATTAAAATAGTTATCAGCAGTCCATATTTTTTCGAGTGCCTCCTTACGGGTTAATATGCCATCTTTGGCCGTACAAAGCATCCGGAGCAATCTGGCTTCTTTTGGAGATAATTGCTGGATTTTATTTGCGAGGGTCAGGGTTCGCAGGGGGTAATTAAAAGTAAACTTTCCGATCTGGAAATCTTTAAGGTCGGCCTCCTCATCTTCAGTCTGGGCATTGCGTTTAAGAACAGCCTTCAGTTTATAGAGCAGCACTTCCGAATCAAAAGGTTTGGTGATGTAATCATCTGCCCCCGCCTGGAATCCTTCCAGCATATCGGCCTTCAGTGTTTTTGCGGTAAGAAATATAAATGGGATCTGGCTGTTCGTTTTTTTAATCTCCCTGGCCAGGGTAAAACCGTCCATTTCGGGCATCATTACATCCAGGATACAGATATCTGCCAATTCGCTTTTAAAAGCAGACAGACCCTGCTTCCCATCACTTTTCAGGATTACCTCAAAATCATTTAATTCAAGGTATGACTTCAGGATTGATCCGAAATTCGGATCATCTTCAACCAAAAGTATTTTTATTTTTTTATTCATCTGGGGTTTCCTCCTCTGTGTTTTCTGATGTAATAACCAATGGTCATCCACTTATTAAATCCATTTGTCCGGGAATATAGGGCAGTCCAATTTCAAAGCGGCTTCCTTTCCCGATTTCACTGCTCAGACCGATCTCACCTTTATGTGCCAGAATGATGGCTTTAACATAACTCAAACCCAGTCCGAATCCTTTAACTTTATGAATATTCCCTGTTGTCACCCTGAAAAATTTATCAAAAATCCTATGCTGTGTTTCCGGACTCATTCCCATGCCATTATCTTCAACCGTAAAGAAAAATTTTCCGGAACGGTTATAGGTAGAAAGAATAATTTCGGGTTTGGAAGCCGAATATTTATTGGCATTATCAAGAAGGTTAATGATGACATTTCTCATGTGATCCTCATCGGCTTCAACCATGAAATTTGAAGCAGAAAACATCAGGGTAAGTTTCCCTTCCCGCCTTTCCATCTGAAGCCTGAAGTGGGAGGATACTTTTTCAATCAGGCTGTGCATGTCAACAGCTGTATTTTTAAGGTTAAAGTCACGGCTATCCAGCAGGGCCATTTGAAGAACCTGTTCCACCCGGGTATTCATACGGTTATTTTCCTCTTTGATGATGCGGGTATAGTCACGGATTTTTTCCGGTTCGGTGATGACCCTGGGGTTATTGATCGAATCTGCTGCAATGGAAATAGTTGCAATGGGAGTTTTAAACTCATGGGTCATATTGTTGATAAAATCAGTCTTGATGTCAGATATCTTTTTTTGACGGATCATCACTACGATACTGGCACCTGAGGAAAGAACGATGATCAGTGTAAATATAACGGAACCCACCAGCAAAAGCGACAATGACTTAAAGACATGCGATTTCTGTCCCGGAAAATATATCAATAGCAGGTCTGGTTTTTTGAACAGGTCGTTTGGAAAGAGGGAGACCCGATGTTCGGTGGAAAGATTTTCCTTTTTAAAATTGGCCGATTGAATGGGGATAGGGTTTCTGTCGTTTGATGGCGTATACACTGCAAATTCAAAAGGCAGATCAATCCCCTTATCAGATAAAGCTCCTCCCAGAATCTGCTGAAGGTTTTTTTTATTGATTCTTTGCTGGATAGGCGCAGGTTTTGTTTCCAGTTCGATGGCCATTTTTTTAATTACATTCTGTATCCTTTTCGCCCTGTTGTCAAGTTTTTGAATATTCTTTTCATAGGATTCCCGGGATTTTATTCCGGGTTTTGGCCTACTTGTGTTACGGGTATTTATAAATGGATCACCATTTGCCTGCAATTCAAACTTTCGTTGATTGATTTCAAAAAGAGAATCCATTTGTCTGATCTGGTCATCCCAGCTGAACTGAAATTCCATGGAACCCTGGTCCGGCATTGCATGATAGAATTCCTCCACTTTCATCATCATACTATCAGGAAACTGAAGATCAGGGAACACCTGAAAATGATAGGAATAATGTAAAACACCAGGTGGTGTATGGGGCGTTCGAAAATGATTCTTTGGAGGAGGCGGTTTTCCGGGCAGGGAATAGATATCATTCATCGCCAGCAGGGAATCAAGTTTCTCTTTAAGTATCCTGTTGGTGTCTTTGCTAAATGCCTGAACAATAGATAATATGCTGTCTCCTTCAAAATTTCTGCTGATGAAAAACATGTTTTCACTGGTTTCAAGGGTGTTTACAGCTCCTCCAAGGGCTTCATTCACACTGCGGTCGAACTGAGCCTCCTTGATCTGAAAAGCATTCCGGATCCAAAGAAACTGCACGAAAATCATCCCAACCAGGGAAATACAGATTGAAACAATAAGGAAATAAAGCAAGCGCTTATTCATTTCACAAAAATATACAATTGAGTAAGCTGATGTATCAGGATTAACGTTTCCTTAACCATTTTTAACGCTTTCTTAACAATTGAAACGGTTGACATGCATTAGTTTTGCATTTTAACCCTCAACAACGGAAAACCATGAAAACTTATTCTCTTTTTAAAAATGTATCAGGATTACTGGGCCTTACACTGGCTTTCCTGATCATCTTCATTACCCCTGGATATTCCCAGGATAAAGGAAAGCCACAACACAAAAAAACAATTACCCTGAAAATTGTCACAGATGATAATGGAAAGACTAAGGTAATGGATACCACTTTCACGTCAGATGCTAAAATAGATATGAAGCAGATGAAAGAGTATCTGAAAGGGATGAGCGATTTTGAATTTCAGGCAGGAGATCTGGAGTTGCCGGATTCTACTTTTCTGGATTCTGTGCGCCAGTTATGCGGCAGGGCCATCATGATCAATAAGAATTTTAAAGGCCCTAGGTTTAAATTTCGTGATTTTCCTGGTGGATTTGATTATGATTTTGAAATTGAAAATCCTGAGGGTCGTATGAGAGATGCTGAAGAATTTGAAAATTTTGACCGGTCTGAGATGATGCCAGGTCCCGAAATGAGAAGGTTCCGTTTTGAAAAACCCAGACAAACGCTATCTGATGTGATTGGAGATATCCCGATGGACAGGGTAAAAAGCTATTCCATTAAAGACCGTAAAGGCGGAAAAAGGATTGTTATTGATGTTGAAGAGAATCCTTTTATGGAAAAAGAAAGACATGTCATTATCATGAGACATCCAGGCAGGCATGGAGTCCATCCGCAAAGGCATAATGCTGACAGAAAAATCATGATCAGAACTGAGTCGCGTGAAAAATCGGATAATCCAGAAAATCCTTCAGACACGGAAACGGGTACCCCTCAAAGTATAACACACTGACGTTCTTTATACCTGTAGTTTTTGTTAATAATTGCGCGGGAGGCTGTTTCATGAAAATGAAACAGCCTCCTTTTTATATGCAAAAAAAAAGGCTGCTTTTCTAAGCAGCCTTCAGAGTTAGTCATGCGAGTTAGTACCTCTTGCGAGGTGTATAGTGAGTATGGAGTAGTTCGTGTGATTTATGTCCGAGCGGTTTTTCAAGGAATTCCCTGTAAATTTCTGCTATTTCGGGGTTCTCGTGCGATTTACGGATGGGCATACCCATATCTTCCTCATAAATTGCCATTTTACGTTTGGAACGGATTTCCGGATTTGTGGGAATGGGTTGTCCTCCGCCTCCCAGACATCCGCCCGGGCAGGCCATAATTTCAATAAAGTGGTAATTGACTTTCCCTTCCCTTACATTTTGCATTACAGTTTTCGCATGGGCCAATCCGTTGGCAACTGCACATTTGAGTTCAACACCTTCAAGAAAGCTCCATTCAGGTTTAACTTTTTCAATTTTAATGGTAGCTTCCCTCACTTCACCTTCGGTTCCTCTTACAGGCATGATGTTCAATCCGTCGAACGGCACTTCCCGGCCTGTTACAATTTCGTAGGCAGTACGCAATGCAGCTTCCATCACGCCACCGGTTGATCCGAAAATCACTGCGGCGCCTGAGGATGTTCCCATAAAACTGTCAAATTTCTCGTCAGGCAATTCTTCAAATTCCAATCCTGCCTGTTTGATCATGATGCCAAGTTCGCGGGTAGTAAGCACATAATCCACATCCTTATATCCGCTTGAGCGCATTTCAGGACGGTTTGCTTCGAATTTCTTAGCTGTACATGGCATAATGGATACTGAAACGACATTACGCGGATCAAGATTCCGCTTTTGAGCGTAATAAGTCTTTGCCAGGGCCCCGAACATCTGCTGAGGTGATTTACAAGTAGAAAGGTTGGGCAGGTATTCCGGGAAAGTATGCTCGATGAACTTGATCCAGCCAGGAGAGCATGAAGTAGCCATTGGAAGTGCAACCGAAGGATCCTTGTCGACCAGCGCTTTTTTCAAGCGGGTCAGTAATTCATGCCCTTCCTCGATAATGGTAAGGTCGGCCGTGAAATCGGTGTCCAGAACAGAATCAAACCCGAGTCTCCTGAGGGCCGCAACCATTTTTCCGGTCACAATTTTACCATGTGCCAGTCCGAGTGATTCACCAAGTGCAACACGAACGGCAGGTGCAGTCTGGACCACCACATGTTTGTTGGTATCATAGATGGCATCCCAAACCTGATCGATGTAATTGCGTTCAATCAGCGCACCGGTTGGGCATCGGTTCACGCACTGTCCACAATTTGTACAAACAACTTCGAATAAAGGATTTTCAAAAAACGTGGAAACCTTCATTTTGTCTCCTTTGTAAGCTACGCCCAATGCGCTTACACTCTGTAATTCTTCGCAGGTGCGCACACAGCGCTGGCAACGGATACAACGGCTATCGTCTTTGATGATGGCCGTATTGAACATGTCAATGGTATATTTTTTATCAGGAACTAGGTCCAGAAAAAGGTGGTCGCCCGTAAGCATCTGGGAGGCTAGCCCCTGGAGTTCGCAATTCCCGTTTTTATAACATTTGGTGCAATCTGCATTATGTTCGGAGAGAAGCAGTTCAACGATGTGTTTCCGGGCAAGTCGGACTTTCATACTGTTAGTATGTATGACCATACCTTCGGCTGCCGGGGTTGCACAAGATGCCGGCAGGTTTTTAACATTTTCCTGTTCAACCACACACACCCTGCAATTCCCTGCTACACAAAGGTCTTCGTGATAGCAAAGGGTTGGGATATGTATATTCATTTTACGGGCAGCTTCAAGAATAGTGGAACCATCATCAACAGAAATATCGATGCCATCTATTTTGAGATTTATTTTCTTAGCCATATCTTTTTGATGTATTTTCTTGTTAATAATCATTTAGTAAATCATTTCTTCCTTGAAATTATTCACAATGGAGGAAAAGGAGTTGGCAACAGACTGACCGAGGCCACATTTTGCCGTGATTTTCATGCTTTCGCTGAGTTTCATCAACTGATCAAGGTAGATGGCTTTCTTTTCACCTTTCTTTACTGCTATGATTCCTTTGAGAAGTTGCTGACAACCAACCCGGCAAGGCGTACACTGCCCGCAGGATTCTTCCTGAAAAAATTCCAGGTAATTATGAAGGACGTTGTACATGGAACGGGAACTGTTGAAAATCATCATAGAGCCGCCGGTCGGTACGCCTTCGAAGCCAATGACAGTGTCTTTGAATTTCTTTCTAGGCACACAGAAACCGGAAGCGCCTCCAACCTGTACTGCTTTGGTATCACCATCGCCGAATTCATCGACGAAGCGGTCAAGGGGCATACCCAGTTCAAGTTCATAAATACCAGGAATGGGGGTGTCTCCGGAAACGGAAAATACTTTTGATCCCCGAGAGTCCGTGGTTCCGAGCTTTTTGTATTGATCGGGTCCCAGTCTCATAATCATCAGTACGTTGACAAAGGTTTCCACATTGTTAATTACGGTGGGTTTTCCAAGAAATCCGGAAGTGGTAGGATAGGGGGGCTTGTTCCTGGGCTCACCGCGGTTTCCCTCCATGGATTCAAAGAGTGCGCTTTCTTCACCGCAGATATAGGCCCCGCTGCCAAGACAGACATGGATGGTGAAATCGAGACCGAGTTCCTTTGCGAATTCATGATACTGGTCGAGTTCTTTCATCAGGTCGGGCAGGAGGAAACGGTATTCGCCGCGCAGATATAGATAACCTTTTTTAGCACCAATTACCTTGCCGCAAATGGCCATTCCGGAAAAAACTTTTCTGGGAACCCTGGATAAAATCTCCCGGTCCTTGAAGGTGCCAGGTTCGCCTTCGTCGGCGTTACAGACCACATATTTTTCATTTCCGGGAGCTTCGGCGGTATATTTCCATTTCATGGCAGTCGGAAAGCCAGCTCCCCCTCTGCCTCTTAGTCCTGATTCCAGAATGTCTTTAAGAATATCTTCATTCGAACGAATCAGAGTATCAGACAATACTTTATATTTTACGTTGGAATATTCACCAAATATGAGGTCTACTCTTTTTAGCAATGTATCTGACATGATTTTGTTTCCTTTAAAGTTTAAATTATTTGTGCATATATTCACTGATAATATCATGAATTTTTTCCGGGGTCAGCCCTGAATATGGTTTTTCATTGATCAGCATAGCCGGACCTTCATGACACCATCCCAGACAGTTTGTTTCCAGAAGCGTGAATTTTTTATTGGGCGTTGTTTCTCCAACCTTGATTTTCAACATATCTTCAAGCGTTTGAATGATCGTTTTCTTTCCATGCATATCACAGGTAATGGTTTTGCACACCCGGATCACAAATTTCCCCCTGGGCTCGGTGTCCAGAAAAGAATAGAAAGTTGCCGTGCCATAAACCTGAGCCGCAGAAAGGTCCAGTTCTTTGGCGATCTCAGTCATATCCTGGTCAGATATATAGTTTTTTTGTTCGACAACACCCTGAATAATTGGCATCAGGCTGGTACGTTCCCTGCCATATTTTTCAACCAATTCCAAAATGAGATAATCGCTTGTTGCCATCTGTGAAAAGTTTAAATTATTGATTTATAAGTGATAATAATTCCTGATATCAAACACGGGGCAAAATTAGTATTTCTTTTGTGAATAAACTAACAATGAAAAGTAAAAATTTCGAATCCTGGTAAATTTATAGGCGGTCTAAATAATAAATTGAAGACTCTATCCCAAGGGAAGGTATTCTGATTTTTGCCGTTAAATTGGTTTGAATATCCAGAATAATCCGATAACAATTGCAAGTAATCCGCCGGAAATAGAAATCCAGCGTAAGAGTTTGTACCGTTGTTGTTCCTCGAATTTATTTGCCACCCTGCCGAGAAAAAAAGTATAGAGAATCATGGTCAGAACGGTTCCTAAGCCAAAAGAAGCCAAATAGATAACCGACTGAAGTCGGGAAGGAAGGGCAAGGGCTGGAAGAACTGTAATCAAATGACTGAATCCGGCAAGTCCGTGAATGATGCCGATGGCCAGTGCGGCAAACACGGTCTGACGATAGGGTTTCAAATGCTTATGTTCATGGATATGAAATTCCTGGTGTTCATGCCGGTGAACATGCACATAAATGTTCCCATTTTGGTGTATATGAGGATGTTCATGGCTTTTGGTTTTTTGTCCGCCTGTTTGTCTGTATAAGGCCCAGGTTCCGATGATCAACAACAAGATCCCGACAAGGATTTCCGAGTTTTTTGAAATGAAATCAAGCGGGAGCACTTCCTTAAAAAGGATGAACAGTGTCCCGATCATCAGCATGCCAATTGTATGTCCTATTCCCCATGAAAGTCCGATTACCCAAGCTCTTTTTCTAAGTTGAAGTGAAAAGGGTGTAACTGCAGCCAGGTGGTCAGGACCAGAGAGAACATGAGCTGCACTTGCAAATAATCCGGTTAGCAGGGTAAGCATGGGAGCGAAGTTGAATTTCAGCGCTTTTCCATACAAAGTTTAACTTTTTTTTCCGAATAATAAAAAAAAAGTGGAACAATTGGAATCATTTATTTTATTAAATTTACAGATTGCCATGATCTTTTACAAACTCCCTGGATGATTTCATTGACCATGATTCCGGCTACAAGCATCCGCAGGTTCCTAATTCTGGTTCTTTGGCTGATTGCGATCCATTCTATTTGTTTTGGAATTTCGCTGATAATTCTGCCGATTCATATCATCGAAATTTTTGGTTTTACGCTTCAGGAAAAATTCTTTGCAGTTCAGGGCGGAGTTTTTCACCTTATCATCAGTTATGCTTATATTACCGCTGCTCTGAACCCGGAGAAGTCAGAAAAAATGATCATTTTATCTATTTACACGAAATTTTCAGCTGCTATCTTTCTTTTTGCATACTTTTTCTTTGAGAAACATATATTTATGGTGATTACTTCCGGAATCATCGATTTATTAATGGGTTTGACCGTGATGGTATTATACTTTTTATTTACTCGTGGAAAGAAACATCCCGTTGCTTAGGACTCAATCTTCCTTCAAACATTGTGCCCGGCTATGAAACAGCATCTGCCGTCGATTATAATTACCGGTGCATCCGGGTTTATAGGCCGTCACCTCCTCGATCAGGTCAAAGACCATTATATTATTTTTGCCATTGCGAGAAGGTCCTCCAAGGAAGCCAATATTCATCCACATGCCAATATTCATTGGATCCAATGGGATATTGCATCGAAAAACCTCATATCCGAGGTGATCAGGAAAATTCAGCTGCAAGGCGGTGCTGACTATATTATTCACCTTGCAGCATTCTATAATTTCGATTACAGTGACAATTCCGCCTATGAACTTACCAATATTCAGGGAACGATTAACATCATTGAAGTTGCAAGGCAGCTTAAGATTAAAAGGTTCATTTTTGCCAGTTCCCTGGCAGCCTGCACTTTTCCCAAGGAAGGCTCATTTGTAACAGAAGATTCACCTCCTGATGCCGATTTTGCTTACGCAAAAACAAAAAAAGCCGGTGAAGAAATCCTTTGCGACTGTGTCATGGATTTTCCCTCCACCATCGTCCGGTTTGCCGCTGTTTTCAGCGACTGGTGTGAATATCCTCCTTTGTATAAATTCTTACATACCTGGCTTGCAAAGAATTATGATTCCAGAATTCTTGGAGGAAAGGGAGAATCAGCCGTTTCATATATTCATATCAATGACCTGATCCGGTTTCTTCTGACCGTTATTCAACAAAGCCATCAACTGCCCGCCTATGGCATTTATTCAGCGAGCCCCGATGGCTGTACCTCCCACAAGGAATTATTTCAGATTGCAACCCGGGATTTTTTTGGTGAATCGGTAAAGCCAATTTTCATTCCTAAAATGCTGGCCTATCCGGGTATTTTTTTCAGAATACTTCTCGGTAAAATCGGGCTTACTCCCCCTCCGTTTGAGCGTTACTGGATGCTCAAATACCTTGACCTGAAACTGAATATTGACGCTTCATATTCCAGAAGCCAGCTTGGATGGGTGCCTTCCCAGCGTTACATGATTGAAAGGAGGTTACTGTACCTTCTTTCACGGATGAAAAGCAACCCGGCGGAATGGCATGCAAAAAATGAAGCTGCCTTAAAGCATATTTCTTTCAGAATTAACCTGATCATATACGGAGAAATGATGGCTGGCAAGGAAAATATTCTTGCCGCTGTGACCAGGCAAATGATGTCTCATGAACATTCAGTGATATTTTTTCATTATCAGCAGATGGATATAGCTGAGCTTGGAATCATCCTGAATATTCTCTATGATGTGCTTGCAGCTTCAGTTCAGAATGCAGACAGAAGCCTGATGATCAATTATATTAACGATATCGCGGCTGCCAGGTTCCGGAGTGGTTTCAAGTCCAATGAAATCAGTGAAACATTCAGGCTGGTCAATGATGTTGTGATTGCCAGCCTGATGAAGATTTCCGGTCACAAATATACCCGTCAGGAGCTTTATGATCATATCAGTTTAACCCTGCAATTGGCTCAGGATGAAATAGAAGAAAAATTTGAAATCTTTGAGCGGAAATATCATGAGGAGCTGGAATATGAACAGGTAAGCCTGATGATCGACGGGTTGGAGGTTAAAGTTGAAAAAGGAATCTCTGTATTGGATGCTGCGAAAAGTCTTAACATTCATATTCCCACTTTATGTTATCATAAAGATTTAAGGATTGCAGGGAATTGCCGGGTTTGTCTTGTTGAAATCGCAGGCTCGAAGCAGCTTGTAGCGTCATGCGCCACTCCGGCCGAAGATGGGATGGAAGTTTTTACGAACAGCCTGAAGGTGCGTACAGCCAGGCGAACCATGATAGAATTATTATTGTCGGAACATAATGCAGAATGTACAAACTGTTATAAAAACGGAAAATGTGAACTCCAGTTCCTTGCCTCTGAGTTCAAGATCATCAATCCTTCCTTTATTCATTTATTGAATGAAAAAAAGAAAACCATTGATGACTTGTCGCCTGCCATTATCAAGGATGATTCGAAATGTATCCGGTGTCAGAGATGTGTGAGAACC